>Ga0114933_10002280_pt1 | contig 20131 bp, 12 predicted proteins | sample 4SBtaG_FD_89691 | JGI IMG/M metagenome (GOLD analysis project Ga0114933, IMG submission 89691) | Deep subsurface microbial communities from Kolumbo volcano to uncover new lineages of life (NeLLi) - 4SBTROV12_W25 metaG | ecosystem: Environmental > Aquatic > Marine > Volcanic | place: Kolumbo... | reverse complement strand
TCCTTCTTCCTGCGCTCGCTAATCATAGAGCGTCGCTTACGCGCTTGACGTCGTGCCAACTTAGGCGAGCGGAATACCTTCTTAGATCTCCTTCGGGCCATACTATGCACCCTCCTGCTCTCTTACTCTGCCGCGTCCGGTTCTGCGCGGAGCTATGTTTCCGACCTTCTTGCCGGGTGGAGCGTTTCTACTGATTGAACTCGGACCATGGACGGCCTGGTGGTTGCCTCCACCGTGAGGGTGATCTACTGGATTCATCGCGACTCCGCTGACCGTCGGGTACAGTTTACCTCGTGCCTTAGCGCGGTAATGGGCCGCTCCTGCCTTCATCAGCGGCTTCTCGGCTCTACCGTGCCCAGATAGGACACCGATGGAAGCCCTACAGTCTGCAGGCAGATCCTTGACGCGCCCACTCGGAAGTCTGACGCGGACCCGGTCATCGATCCTAGCCTCTAGAACGGCCGAGTTACCACCGGAGCGAGCGAATTTGCCCCCATCACCAGGTCTTGCCTCGATGTTAGAGATTGGAGTTCCTTCTGGAATCTGTGAGAGCTTGGTGACATTGCCAGGTCGAAGAGTGACATTGTCGCCAAACGAGAGAGTCTGCCCTACCGAGATTCCTTCGGGGGCTGCGATATGTCCAATAGTTCCATCGTCGAACTTAATCTTGGCTAGTGGAGCAGTGTGTGCCGGGCTGTGGACCAAATCGACGACCTCGCCGATCTGGTCATTGACACGGGGAATCCTGTTGGAAGCCGGGAAGCGGTGGCTGGAGACCTTGTTCTTGGGACTCGATCCCCGGCGTTGTGAACGTGTGCGCTTGCCCATCTCATCTACCTCCTCAGAACGCTCCCAGCTTGAGAGCTGCTTCCTCCGCGTCGTATCCCTCGGCTAGACGCACGCTGGCGTGCTTTCCGGTGAGAGTGAATCTTGTGTTGACCTTAGCGACCTTGACATCGAACATCTTCTCGACAGCTTCCCTAATCTCTGGTTTCGTCGCATCCTTATGGACGATGAATTCGATCCTGTTGTTATTCTCGCGATAACCGCTGTCCTCGTCAGCAACACGCCTAGCCTCGAGAGTCTTCTCGGTAATCCAAGGCATGAGGATAACATCGTACGGATCAACCATTGAAATCACTCCAGAGCTCCTATTGCCTGCTTGGTCCAGACCGTCAGTCGTCCAGCATCACCGCCGGGTGCAAGATCCTCTGCACACAGGTCCTTTGTAGCGACTACATCGACGCCTGGAACATTAGCTGCAGCCTTGTGCAGACCCTCTTTGGAGGACACTACAAGCAGGATGCTCTTGGGAGTGCGGTATCTGCGCCCCCTCATCTTGCCCTTACCTGCCCTGATTCCTCTGCCATTCTTCGCTCTCTCGAGGTCGGCCCCAAGACCTAGTCCCTCCATCATAGCGACGAACTTACGAGTCGAATATTGCAGGGGAAGGGTTTCGATATCATACCTCTCATCCGAGCCATCTCTCGACTCGACATAGTTATCGATTACAATTGGGAAACGGACTGAGTCATCGAAGCGATGGCCACGAGCAGTGACCATGTCGCGGTTCCCTGTGGCTGCTATGGCTGAGTCGCGAGCAACTCGGCGCTGTTTTGAATTGAGTTTCTGGGACCAGTTCTTGGCAACCAGAGGTCCATGAGCTCTCCTACCGCCCCTAGTGTGAGGATTCTGTGCACCTGTTCGCTGTCCAGTCTTACGCATGATTCTCGAGACTCCTCGTCCCTTGCCCCACCACTCGACTGAGTGCTTCATACCGGGTTGGGGGGCGCGCTTGCCGTCGTGCTCACGGTGTCCGTAAGGCTGCCTTCGGTTGGCGCGAGAAGCTAGAACTGCTGAGCGGATGATGTCTTCTCGGATCTCTGAGGAGAAGGCTGCGTGCAGGGTCATTCCCTTGCCGTCGCTGGCCTCGACATTGTAGTACTCAGCGAGCAGGCCTGCATCAAGCTCTTCCTGCTCGACATGATTGACCAGATTGTACGCCTTCGCCTTCATTGAATCACGCTCCCTGCTTACTGGATGTACTGACGTAAGTAATCTCTACCTCGTCCTTGGATGGTCTTGATCTGATTGCATCTCGGAACCTGAGCATCCTCTTGGATGGTCCCGGAAGGCTACCTTGAATCAGTAGATACGGGTTGGAAACCTCTCCATAGTTGAGGAATCCACCTGCTGGAGTAATCTCGGAGTCCTCGGGCTTAGAGATTCTCAGAATCTTCTTGTTTAGTTCGGTCCTCTGGTGGTAGCCCACCTGGCCGGCTTGACGAATGGTCTTGCGGACATATCTAGTTCCGAAGTCACCCATGTTACCTCCTTGTCTCCTTCTCTTGCTATTCTTGTGGGAAAGCAACTTGATTCCCCATCTCTTAATCGAGCCTTGCCAGCCCTTGCCCTTTGTGACGCCTACTACATCGATTTCCTGGCCGGCCTCGTAGACATCATCGACAGAGATCATTCCACCGAGTCTCTCCTCGGCCCAGTCGAGTTTGGATGCGTTATCGCCCCCTACCAGAGCCACCTCCATAATCTCAGGAGTCTTACTGGTGACGCTCTTGACTAATGACGGCTGGGTGCAGACGATTATTCGAACCTCGCAGAGGTCAGAGTTTCGCAGTGCCTCCATCGCCTCCTCGGTTGAACCTCCGCGCTTTGGTATACGTCCTCCACGCTTGGCGGGTTTGCGACCCTCTTCCATGGCACGCTCGCCGCGTGTCTGGTTGGCTAGGCGCGGAGTCAGGCCAACAGGATCTGAATCTGCACTGGCCCATGCCTCGCCTGCAGTCTGCATTCCATAGGGAGTCATTGAATAGCCGCGAACAGCCAAGACGGGCATCGGAGGGACCTCGACTACTGTCACTGCCTTCCGAACTTCCTGTCTTGCCGAGGGAGAGTTGGGATTGTTATCGCGTACTAGGACATGAGTCATTCCCGCCTTCCATCCAGCGAAGCCCTGAACACGAATCTCTGAGGAATCAGAATCTGGCCATGAGCCGATTCTACCGAACTGGCGTATGGCCCTCTTCCTAGGGCTATAGCCCATGCTACCTCGGCGGGGCTTGCTTCGGTCGGCCATTTTTGTACCTCCAGTTCCTCCGTCATCGGACCGCGAGCGGCCTTCAGGCGGGCCCACCGCGCAAAGGAGGTACCGTGACACCGGACCCATGCCGCGAGTGCGGCAGGAGCTCATAGGGTGCTTTTGCAGAGCCTTATGGTGTCTGGTACCTCACGTAGTGAGCGGCCTTGCGACAAACATACCCTATATGAACGAATCGGGGCAGGTACGCCCTCACCCCTACGGGGTGCTCGAGTTATGTCCAGTTACTGCAACGATTTTGAACCCTGACCACAAAGTACCCCACCCATGCAGCTCCGGATACGTCACCCCAAGCTCTCCTCGGACGCTATCGAGGCTAGGGCGTACCAGCTCGAGGCTGCAGACGAGGCGCTAACCGGATCGACCATGTTGGTCCTACCTACTGCTGCTGGTAAGACAGTAGTGGCTTGGATGGTAATCGCTGAGCGCCTCGAGAGTACTACTGGGTGGGTTCTTCTTGTAGCTCCGACTGTGGCCTTGGTAGAGCAACATCTTCGAGGATTATCTCCAACTCTGGAGAGTGTCGAACCAATCTCTATCACAGGACAGAATCCAGTATCAAAGAGACCCAAACTCTGGGGCTCATCCAGAGTCATCGTGGCCACGCCCCAAGTAGTTCGCAACGACATCGTCAAAGGAACTCTCGACCTAACTGAATGTTCTCTTCTGATTGTTGACGAGGCTCACCATTCTACCGGCGAACATGCCATGGCCCAAGTAGGAGAGATGTACCACTCTCAATCCTCAAACCCTCTAGTCTTCGCAACCACGGCTAGCCCAGGCTCGCGGAAGGATCAAGTCAGGGAGGTTTGCACAAGGCTGGGTATCGAGAGAATCCACCTCAGGCCCTCAGACGACCCGATGCTAGCCAAACATCTCGCAGGATTGGAACTACAGGAAATAAGAGTCACTGTTCCGAGTCAAATCAGAGAGCTTGCCGAGCCGTTAATCCTGTGGCAGCGAGGCATAGTCGACAGGCAGAGGAGATTGGGCAGGTATGTCATGCCCGGTACAATCAGTCATGCAGGCCTTTCCAACGCGATGGAAAGGTCTCAGACAGCAATTTCCAGAGGAGAGTCGAACGCTTACCAATCAGTTTCACAGATTGCTACAGCAATGCGCCTGCATCACCTAATCAACCACCTTCTCAGTCAAGGGTGTGCGGCTTCAAGGGAGTTTCTTCTGAGGCTCTCTTCAGGAGATCGTTCCACGACTAAATCAACCAGAGGATTTCTCAGAGATCCTAGAATCTCCGGACTGATTCGCAGTCTAGATGAGATGAGGGAAGTACACAGCAAGGTCGGTGCGGTTCGCAGGTTAATCAGAGAGCGTCTGAGACGCGATTCAGAATCGAGAGTCATAGTCTTCGCAACTTTCAGAGATACTGTGTCAGCTCTAGAGTTAGCCCTCTCTGAGCTTGAGGGTGTGCGGCCTGTGAGGTTCGTTGGACAGTCGAGTCGTGATGGGAGTGAGGGGTTGACTGCGAAACAACAGGTCGAGAGACTGGACGAATTTCGAGAAGGTTCTGCCAATGTCCTAGTGGCGACCTCTGTCGGAGAAGAGGGGTTAGACATACCCAGTGCCGACCTCGTAATCTTCTACGAGCCAGTCACCAGTGAGATCAGAACCATTCAGCGAAGAGGCAGGACTGGTAGACATCGTGAGGGCGAGGTAGTCGTGCTGATTGCCGAAGAAACTAGAGACGAGGGGGCTTGGGCAGCCGCTGAGAGAAGAGAGGAGTACATGCGCCGAGCAGTTCACCGGGTACGGAGAGAAATTATCCGTGGACCGCCGGCAAATCTCTCAAATCTCTCTAGGTTCGAGATACAGACAGATGAAGGTAATATTCCTGCAATCGACTTTGTCATCTCTCAGCGAGAGGTACACAGACTTGAGATATCGGAATCTGATGATGGTGATGTCAAAGATAGAGAACAGAGCGTTCTCCCTCCGGATACTTACAGAGCCGTGGGGCAGACAGGGTTGGAGCAGTTTGGTGATGACTAATCAGTCACCAATGACTGCAACTCTGGTACGAAGTTGCGCTAACCTAGAATTGTGATGGCCCAATGCGAACGCCAGCATCTCTGTGAGGTGAATTACCGGGATGTTGGTGGCAAGACCTGTTGCTTGGGATGCCTTTCCCTGATAGATGTCAAGGACGGTGTGGGAGAGGTTGCAGGCGCTCACGATGATGTCCGCGCCCTCATGCTTAGCCTCGGACAGAACAGAAGCAGCCTGACGGAGCACAGTTGGCTCTTCTGAAAACAATCCGGGCACACCTACACTCTGAGTTCGTGACTCCCAGTGAACCGGTGAACCCCCCATAGCAGCGACGGCTTGCTCAAGGTACGAAGGATCGTGGATATCGTCGTTACCACATGCTCCCTCCTGCTGTATATTGGGTCCGTAAAATCCTGCCACATCAAAGTCGATTGGATTCAGGACCAATGACTCGAGTTTGTCCAATCCTATCTCGTCAACGATAACATGCAGAAGGTGATGTACATTGATCTCGCCATTGAAGCGGCGCCCGCAGGTTCTCTCTAGGACATCATTGATCTCGCCCAATAGATTAGGATCTGATTTGAGAGTATGAAGGTCCTCGTGTAGGTTCCCTGCTGTAGCAGCGCACGGGGTGATGATGTCTAGGCCCATCTGTTCAGCCATGGCGAATGTGCGGGCATTGAGAGTTAGTTGCAGTCTCCTGCTGGCCTGTCGAATGATTCCCGCCCCACAACTGGTTGCACCCTGTAGGGGGATTAACTCGATTCCAAGTGACTTTGCTGCAGGCTCCATGGTCTCGGCGACTTCGGTCGCGCTGCTATGGGAGGCGTTTCCGGGGTGATATGCGTACTTCAGAGGCATCAGAATCTACCATCCACTTCGTTGAAAATAGCCACCACTTCATGGTGGTTATCTACTGAGGAGTTGAACTGCTTGGGCATCTTTCCGATTCCGGCGGGCGGGGCGACCATTCCCAACATGCCGTTGAATACATTCCCGCCGGTCCTGGTGAATCCCAGTACCATTCTAGCAGTAACTCCTGAGAATAGATTTCCGAATAGCCCCAATGGGCCCAATACTTGCCTGTATAGTACCGTGTCATTGACTCTGCCGCTACTCTTGACTGACCAGCTGTACCACCATACATGCTTGCCGTGACGTCCGTTGAATGCATCTCTACCTAGAGTGGATGTGCGGGCATCCAATAGTGCGTCCGAGATAATCCTCGATGAAGCGTTCTGCCTCCTAATGGAAGCGAAGTCTGTCTCGGCCTTGATTCCTGATTGTGAGTCCATCAATTCCTGCATCTCTGAGATGCTCCTTGCAGAAGATCGTGGGTCATTCATCCTAGCCCAGGTCCGGGCCAAGACAGCCGGACCCATATAGTCGTCAGAGTGAGGGGTTGCATCGGAGGAAGAGTGCAAGAGAGGGGCACTGCAAAAGTCAGTAATGGAATGCAGGAGGTCTGCTACTGCCGGATCCATGGTTCCAATGACTCCTTGGGATGTATTGGCCCCTTGTCTTGTCGCAGCAATCATCCACGGCTCAGCAGATTCGCGGGATCTTTCTAGAGGCCAAAGGTCTACGACTAGGTCACGAATCACATCGAAGGCTGGCAGCGGCTCTATGCGCAGTTGCAGTGAGTCGCCTCGAGTTGAGGCAGCCGAATCGATACTGACACAACCCGGAAGAATCAGTCTGCCATTAACCGAGATGGCCGTAGTGGGGTCATCATCGGGCCCATCTCTGAATGTCAGACTGCCGTCATGAGTGTCCTTGAGTGCCCTTAATGCCTCCATGACAGACAAATTTCCTGGCAGAGCGCAGACCCATGTATCTCTGCCTGTGGTAGCCTGCTCGGGATTGTAGCGGAAGATGGATATCTCTACTTGGACGGCGTCTGCTTCAATGCTTGGGACAGTGAATCCGTCCTCTCCAGCAACGACTACAGTTGAACCGCTAACATAATCTTTGATAGTCTCGATTTGGTCTTCGAGGAATGTTCCGTTCGCATCAACCGCTGCCATCGCAGCTAGAGCATCTAGAGCCCATGCCTCGGCAGCGGCATCGTAATCGACATCACAATCCACCCTATCGACGAGTCTAGTCGCTCCGAGTTGCTCGAGCCTCTCGTCCCAGTCCTTGCCCGATTCGCAGAAGAGTTCGTAACTGGTATCGCCTAATGCTAGCACGGAAAAGAAGGTCTTCTCGAGCCTAGGTGTGGAGTCAGAACTAGCCTCAACCCAGAGGTCTTCTGCATTATCTGGCATATCTCCCTCTCCCCATGTCGAGCAGATAATCAGAACTCTCTTCATACTGGAAAGTGAAGATAGGTCGAACCCATCCATATCGTGAACAGTTGCCTCTAGCCCGTAATCGGGAGCTCTTTTGGCGAACTTAGCAGCCAGCTCTTCCGAGTTCCCGGATTGAGAACCGAACAAGATGTTGAGAGTTCGATCGCCCGATGAAAGAAGTCCTTCGAGGCCCTCTGCTGGTTCGTCCGTCTCCTCTACTACGGATTCGACCTCGGGCTCAGCCACCTCGACAAATTCAGACTCAGGAACATCTCCTTCCGATTCCTCGACTAGGATGATAACATCAACTGGGCAGGCGTCGGCCGCATCCATGATGTCATCCGAAAGAGTGCTAATTACGTCTGGCTTGAGGCCCGACTTCTCGGTGTTCCTGTCATACCCTCCGTCTATTCGAGCATCCGGCTTGATGAAGCAAGTGTCATCTGTCACTTCGAAGACATCGGGTGCTGCTTCCTCACAGGCATCGCAGGTGATGCAACCGTCCTCAATGTAGACACTGAAGATTGACATCCTATTCCTCTAGCCTATCGGCATGCAGTGCACTCAGACGCGATTATTGAATCTAGTGCAAGCGGAGTCTACGGCCGTAGGCCGTATCGGACTTACATCCCCATGCCATCGAACTCGCCGCCCTCTGGCATAGCGGGGCTGGCACGGCTCGAGATGACATCATCAATCCTGAGAATCATGGTCGCCGTCTCCGAAGCGCTCTGGATTGCTTGCTCAACGACTCGGCTCGGCTCGAACACCCTGCTCTCACTCATGTCAACGACTCCTCCTTCGTAGACATTTACTCCGAAGTGAGAGTTACCTTCCGAGTGTGCCTTCCTCAAGTCGATGATTGTATTGACCGGGTCGAGTCCGGCGTTCTCTGCTAGAGTTCGAGGAATCACCTCGAGGGCTCCGGAAAAGGCCTCGATAGCCATCTGCTCGCGTCCTCCGATTCCCTCGGCGTATGAGCGAAGTTCTCTGCTGATGGCTGCTAGCACTGAGCCGCCGCCTGTCAGCACCTCTCCATCCTCATGAGCGACTGCGACTACTCCGACTGAATCGTCGAAGGCTCGGCGAATCTCGTCCACTACATGCTCGGTGCCCCCGCGGAGTAATACAGACACGCTCTTGGCGTCCTGACATCCGGTTACGAATACCATGTCGGACTCCCCAATCTTCCGCTCCTCGACCTTTGATGCGCTTCCTAGATCATCAGATGATAGGTCGTCGATGTTGGTGATAATGCGTCCACCAGTGGCTTTGGATAGTGCCTCCATGTCGCTCTTCTTGGCTCTGCGGATGGCAAACAATCCTGCCTTGGACATGTAATGCTGAGCCATGTCGTCTATGCCCTTCTGGCAGATAACGACATCTGCTCCTGCTGACTGTATCTTGTCGACGAGTGACTTCAGGTACTGCTCCTCCTCATCGAGGAACTGCGACAGCATGTTGGGATCTGTGATCTGTATCTTTGCATCGACTTCAGTCTTCTTGACCTCGATTGCTGAATTAATCAGTGCTATATTCGCGTCTGAGACGCTGCGGGGCATGCCACTGTGGACTCTTTCCTTGTCTAGGATGATGCCATCCACCAAGCTGCTGTCCTTGATTGACCCACCCTGTTTCTTCTGCACCTTAATATCGTCTAAATCGACTAAATTATCTCCATCGATATTCTGTGCTACTGCGAGTACAGCGCGGACCGAGATGTCAGCGAGGAATTCCTTGACCGCTCCAGCGCTCTTGCCTGTGAGAGCGGTCTTTGCAACCTCTTCCAGCATCTGCTTGTCTACCTCGACGGAATGAGCATCGATTAGTTCGGAGGCCTTGTCAGAGGCCAGTCTGAAGCCCTCGCATATCACCGTGGGGTGAACATTCTGCTCGACTAGATCTTCGCTACGCTTGAGGAGCTCTCCTGCAATCACAACTGCACTGGTCGTGCCATCGAAGCAGTGCTGCTCCTGAGTCTTGGCAATTTCGATAATCATCTTGGCTGCAGGGTGTTCGATGTCCATCTCCTTGAGGATGGTAGCACCGTCGTTGGTGATGACAACATCACCCATTCCATCAACCAGCATCTTGTCCATGCCCTTAGGCCCTAGAGTAGATCTTACTGAGTCAGCCACTGCCTTGGCAGCAGCGATGTTATTGCTCTGAGCTGACCTTCCACTAGTTCTCTCAGTACCTTCCTTCATGATGAATATTGGCTGTTGACCGCTGTACATAGGAAATCACGCTCCGGAATTCGGCGACTCAAGGGGGGGTCATAAGGCCTCGCACATGATATGAGAGAGGTTGTGTGGGTCAATCTCGGTTCTGTTGGTCTAGCCAGCGCTGCCCATAGTGTATCCACTGTTCGACGGTCCAGCCCTCAGGTAATCCCTCATCAGGAATAGAAGGTACTCCAGGTGGGAGCTCGGGCGTTGGAGGCTCCTCGGGCTCAGGCTCGGGCTCAGGCTCAGGCTCGGGCTCAGGCTCGGGCTCAGGTAAAGGAGGGGGTGGCATCTCAGCAGGCTGCTCGAAGATTTCCTTGGCTCCACCATACATCGAATTGGCCACCTCATCATCAGAGGGCAGAGAGGGAGCCTGAGGGATTCCTGCGGAATCGTCCCAGCCACTGCCATCCACAGTCATCTCATAGTCAGCAAGAGAGGACATTTCCTCCATGGGGGCAGATGCGCTCGCGAAGATACGTGCTGATACGAGAAGGACTGCCCCAACGACTCCTAATCCAATCAATAGGAAGATGATATTTCCAGCCCACCAGGCAGTCTCTTCGACATCAGGCCCGGTTTCTTCAGGGACTGGTTTGACAAGGGTTACCGTCCCTGCCATCGAAACCTTATCCCTATCTCCATCTACCTCTAGTACCAAGTCGAATGACATCCGGTTCTCCATCAAGTTGTCGAGATTGTCGTCAGAGAGCTCTAAGAAGACAGTGATTACTCTCGACTGATTTGCTAGGAGAACAAAGTCCCTATCTCCTGCATCCACTCTCGCGTCAATGATGTTGAAGTATAACTCAGAATCCCTATTTACATCCGCACTGAGCAACTGATCCTCAGGGAATAGATTGACCACAGTGAAAAGAAGTGCATAGTCGTCCCCTCCCTCTGTAATCTCCAGTTCGGCTGGAGGGAGAATCTGGAAGAAGCCCTGTGCTCCGACTTGGAACTCGGCTAAACCGCTGCCGCTGACGGTGTTACCTAGTGCCTCGGCCTCCACGCTGGTGGCAATCAGAGTGATCTCTCTCTCACCGTTCGCTGAGTAGTCAAACGAGTACCTGATAGTCAGATTGAGAGAAGATCCGGGGGCGACATAGGGAGTCTTGCCTCCGGACAAACCAGTAGCTTGGACGAAGACATCCGGGTGACTGGTCTCAAAATCGATGTAGAAGGCATCGTTGATATTGCCATTGTTCCAAATCTCCCAATTTACTGTCCTAGCATCCTCGCCACCACGGAACACCTCCTCGGTCAAATCTAGATCCTCGACTTCGACTAGGTTAGTAACCGGTACAGTGAGTAGAATCCTGATACTGGTCTGATATCCGTCCGACTCATCGACCTCTGTCTCGGGATCATCTTGGCTAGAGGCGATAACGAAAATCTCGTAGGTCTCATTGGCTATACCGTACGGCATCGGGAAGAGTAGCATTACTGTCGAGTCCCCTCCAAATGGATCTATACCGAGGGTCTGATCGGCATTGAGGGAGACTCCTAACTTCCAGTCTGAAAGTACGGAGAGATCGAATGCCTCCTCGGAGTTCCCATTATTGACCAGCCTGATTTCTATTAGTCTCAGTAACCCATCGGCTGGAGCTACGATGGCACTTACCTCTGGCTCGAGGATTAGGTCGTGAAGTACTGGGACTTCTATGTAGATGGTCCAATCAGCGACGAAGTTCGCTGGAGCACGCCCGCTGGCCAAGAGTGTGATTGGGTATGTGCCTGGCGGGATTTCGTCCGGAACAGTGACTCGTGCAGTGAGTTGGAATTGATCAGTGATATTCATTGGCAGGCTGGTGATTACTTCGCCGTTGGCGTCTAACCATTGTAGATTTTCTGCGCTCCACCTGTTGTCTCCAAAGGTGGCACCGAGGTTCCATGTTGCGATTTGGTTCCCAGTGTTCTTCAGAGTCATCGCAACATCGCCCGAGGTCCCAGGGTAAAGTGTCGCAGCCGGGTTTGCGAGTGCATCTTGATCCAGTGTAGCAGAATAGGACGCGATTACAGAGACGGGCAATTCGATGTATACCTTAGACAAATTAGTGGTGCCGTCATTAATCCAAACAAACCAATCCAGCTCTTGCACACTGGAACCCTCGGGGATACTCAAGTTGAACCAGGTATCCATCGTTTCGAGAGCACCGATTACCTCGGTGACCACATAGTTGTCATGGTCGAACATGTTGTTTGAGTCAATCCTCAGAGGATAGCCGTTCATCCAAGTCTTGTTGTCGACCTCAGTGTACAAGCGTAGTGTGATGTCTACATAGCCATTATTTTTGATTTTGCAATAGAGTGAGGGGGGGAAGGGGTCATCCGGGATTGTCAGATAGGCGTTAGGAAGGGGGTCGTTACAATCTACATCGAGAGTATACTCTGGAACCTTCTCAAAACCGAATAGCAAGAAGTTATCGATATGGATGCCTTGGTTGGCGATTGAGCTGTTGGAGTCGAACTTGAACGACAATGAGTAGTCCGCGTTCGGGTGGATATCTGTCATATTCCATACCAGCTGAGTCCAGTCTCCTTGATTCTTCGAGATGTTCTGGGCCGAGTAGTCATAGTAGGCCAAAGAGCCGCCTGAGTCAGTCTCAATCCTGATTTGATCACCGGGCGCCATCTCGCCCCAAGCATGAGTCACCAAATGCATCGAGATGAAATCGAATGACCTGATTCGAATCTTACAGAAGTTATTCCCGTACATTCCAGAAACGGAAGAATCGAGTGTTCCGTACTTCAGACCGTGACCGGGGTCTTCGCAGTTGTCGAAAGGAGTGAACCACCCCCACCATAGTCGGTCATGTCTGTTGCTAGCGTAGTCAGAACCTGGTCTAGACACTCGCCAATGGTATTCTCCCACGCTGCTTGAGTCATTTTCCATCCTCCAGTGCCCGTAATTGTCAGGGTCCGAGGACAAGGCTCCGGTAGCATCGTAGCCGGCACCGACCCAAGTAGGCTCGTTGGCACTGAGCGTGTTGGTGCAATCGATTACTTGGTCGCCATCGACATCGCCACAGAAGCCATTCTCCATCGCATCACTCCATGCAGCCACTGGGACATGTCTGTTGAGTTCGTTGTTGGCCTCGTTATCGTCCGCCAGCCCTCCATCGATGAATCCCTTCAGAATCAAGCCGCCATAGAGGTAGCCATCGTCGTCGATAGCGCTGTGGGCAGAGCTAGGAGTCCAATAGAATGTCTCGACAGTAGATTGCTGACCGGACAGAGTCATGTTGACGTAGTGCTCTTCGAGAAGGAAGCCGATCGGGTGCCAAACCTGCATCCACCCCTCGGCGTAAGCCGGTTGGCTCGATGTCCCGGCCTGAGTGAATGTCATAGTCACGGGGATTGATTCACCGCGGAGCACATACTCCAATGTGGTGCTGTCGGGTTGCTCCCATGATTGGGCTTGAGACAGGCTATCGCCTACCTCTATCGAAGTCACCTCAAAGTCGATGAGAGCCTTGGGGGTAGCAGCGCGACCATTCTCACTACCTGCGACCAGAGAGTCGGTAGCTAGGGGGGCGACTATCATAGCCAGCATTAGTGAAACGAGAAGCAAGGGGGCGAGACTGCGCATACTATCCTATTCGTCCCTTGAACTGTGTATGAAGGTTCTCTAAGTGCGTTCGCCGCCCGTAGGGCGAATTCGGCGAGTCGTGCTTGGAATCCTAATCGGTCTTGTACCCTCCGAGGTCGCTGAAGGGCTTATGTCGGGAATTAGTTGCGATGGCTCGTGAAGGCGGGCGGACTGTACCAGAGAGTTGTTCTCTACACTGTAGTCGTTCTGCAGGTCACACTGGTCCCGATAGTTGGCTTCTCTCTGACTTACCTGCTCGATGTAGATCGAGAGAACTTTACCGTCGCAGTTAGAACCGAACTGGTCTACTGGATTATTGTCGCCGGCCTGATTTATGGGCTGGTTTCACTAATCCTTGCCATGTTCTTTGGTGGTTTCAGACCATTAAGAGTGGTAAACAGAGGAGGTTGGGCTCCAGTACTAGGACTGAGTCGGAGGAAAGGAGACCCAGAGCTCATCGACAGAGCGAGGATGACCCTTCAGGGCAGCCCGTATGGGAAGATGGTTGGGCTGGTGAACAGAAAGGTCAGTGTCGATGGTTTCGACCTAATCTCTGTCCACGGTGGGCTTCAGCTACTTGCCGTACCTATGCAGGTAATTCTGATTGCGACTCCTCTAATCATTATGGAGGGTATTCCAGAACATGTGGTCAAGCCAGATAGGGCGTTTGAGTTGGGGATGGCCGGATACATGATAGCACTCTGGATTGCAGTGCGTATTCAACCCACCATCTCATCGTGGCTTGTAGGATATGCGGCTATGTTCAGGAGTGTTCTTTGGAAGATTTCCCGCTTTTCATGGGTGCTCCCGATTCTGCTATTCTGGTTTATTGCCAGAACCTTCCTAGCTGCCTCTCTCAACTGGTTGGATGTCGACATAGCGCAGTGGAATGAGGTTCAGTTGGAGGCAGTAGTACTGAACGTAATTTTCCCTAACGCTGTTGTTCCGGATACCGCAGTGATTGATTTTCTTGTAGCAATCTCAGTTCTGCCGATGGCGACTTTTACCACCCTTTCCGTGTTAGGAGGATCCAATGACATGCCAATCTGGATGGAGGGTCAAGATAGTTCTTTGGAGAATCTTCAGATGGATCTCATCGAGGCGCCAGATACGGATGTGGAAACGGATGGTTCGGACGAAGATTCACCTGAGCAGGATTTGACTAGGAGTGACGGAGGCGTTGATGAATCTGAGGAAGGTAGCCGGATGATTGATTTGCCATACTTGTTCGATGACTGACTACTGCGGGAACATACGGAAAGCAAGTCGATTGAGCAGTGCCCAGCCCGAACCTATGCACAATCCGAATCCTAGTGCTGATGGGCCGTAGAGGCTGAGATAGGCAAGCGAGACTAGAAGGATTGCTCCGGGGATTGAGTCCGATTCTTTCTTTGAAACCTCGATTGAGGCCGCTAGGGATAGAATGAATACTGCTAGAGATAAGGCTGGTGACACCTGCTAATCGCCCCTCAGTTCCCGCAGGACTGCTTCAACTCTGTCCATCCCTCGGTCGATGTCCTCCCTGCCGATTGTGTAAGCGAATCGCAGATGCCCTTCTCCCATATCTCCGAAGGCTGTTCCGGGTGAACAGAGGACTCCCCCTTCAAGCAGGGCCATCGCTATCTCCTCACTGTTCATACCCGGGACCTCGACCTTGGGGAAGACATAGAATGCACCTGTAGGGACATGGCATGATACTCCAGGGATAGCATTCAGACGATGGCAAATTAGGTCTCTTCTAGTCTTGAACTCCTCGCACATCTCCTCAGGATAGTGCGGGGCACTCTCCAAGGCCTCGAGAACGGCATGCTGCATCGCATCGTTACTACATGCAGTGACATAGTATTGCATCTTGGTCAATTGTGACATCGCCTCATCATCGGGCGAGAGGAGATAGCCAATCCTCCATCCAGTCATGGCGAATGTCTTGGAAAATGACTGGACCATGATGACCTTGTCATAGCCTGCACCTAGGAAGGAGACATGGGGGGCGTCATACACGATTCTGTCATATACCTCGTCAGTAATCAACCAAAGATCATGTCTTCTAGCGAACTCCACGAGATCATCCCTCTGTGCCTCAGTTACATTTCCTCCCGTGGGGTTGCCAGGGAAGTTGTACAATATCGCCACAGTATTGTCATCCACTCTTGATTCGAGATCCTCGATAGTAGGGACGAAGTCGTTCTCAAAGGTACAGGGGTATAGATTGGGTTCACCTCCGCAGATTACTACATCTGGAGGATAGAGAGGAAAGTACGGCTCGGGCAGCATCACATTGTCGCCTGACTGAACTAGGGCGAGGAAGATGTCCAGTAGGCCATTGGTACCACTCATTGTGATGCAGACATTGCTCTCATCCAGATTGGGGTCGAGATGGTGCCACATCTCTGCAATCTTACTCCTTAATGGAGGAAGTCCGGCTGTCGTGGTGTACTTGTTCTTGCCCTCGCTCATAGCCTTGGCAAAGGCTTTGATTGCAACTGGTGGAGGTTGGAAGTCCGGTTCCCCTAAGCCGAATTGAATGGAGTCGTCTCCGGCCATATCGAACATGCGGCGAACACCCGTAGGTTTGATGCTGTTCGCCCTGTCTGAGAACCTCACCATGACCTGCGGACGAGTCCACAAGGATTTGAACAAAACGCACTCAATCTCTTGAATTCGCTATTTCTGCTCGACTTCTTCCAGAAGTTCCGCATCTATTGCGCCGCCGGGTTTGAAATACACCGATTTACCGCCTCGCAAGCGTGAGATGAAATCATCAATCTCGCCGTCTGAACGTAGACGGACGAACACTACGGATGCCACCCAAATGGCGAAAACCGAGGCTACGAGGACAATTACCAGAGGAGGGACTGAGAAATCAGAGGATGAAGCAGATGTACCTTGTACGGTGACGATGACTGGTAGGGATGTCGAATCACCCGACACTGCCCTGACCTCGATTTCGTGAGATCCTTGACCGATCTTTGATGAATCTATTATGACATGCCAGGTGAATGGTGTAAGTGAGCTTATCTCTTCCAATTCAACTGAGTAGGTAGCCTCTCTCCAATCTCCTCCGTCGATTCTGAATTCGACGCGTTCGATACTGCCCATTTGGCCCCAAGAATGTCCTGTGACATTGATTATCCCGTTCAAATCAGAGAGGTTCAGAAGATGGTTCTGAATCGATGGGTCGATTAGGAACTCATTGCCCACTTCTGCTAGGTGCATTGCAAGAGTAACAGCAGCGTAAGCATCGACCATTCCGAAGCCGAATTCACGGTTCCAGTAGGGGTCCAATTCCGGTGCACTCGGCTCACCTCTCCTCTCGGCTGTCTGCTTGAGTACTTCCTTGATTTGCAGGGGCGTGAGGTTCTCATTGGCCTCAATGACTAGAGCGACGACACCAGAAACCGCGGGGGCGGCGTAGGAGGTGCCACTACCCCTTCCTGTGTAGGTGTTGTCGGAGGCATCACCCCCAAGGAAGTTGTTGCAGCTTCCGCTAGAGACACAGCCCTCAGCCTGTACTATATTGGTCCCCGGAGCACTGATTTCGGGGATTAACTCGTCTAGTGGATTGGAGTCGCCATTGTCACGCCTAGGCCCTCTCGAAGAATACGAGGCGATGGTGTCGTCTGACCGGTCTACAGTATTCAGATCGTCTGTGGCGGCAACGGTGATTGAAAGAGAAGAAGCGCTCATCCCAGAAAGGCCATCATTGTCTTCTCCAGAGTTCCCAGCTGCGTTTGAGACTACTATGCCTGCTTCCATCGCTTCGTCCAATATTCGGCTATGCATATCAGAGCCGTCCGAACCTCCGTCTTCGTGACTGGTTATCCCCCAAGATAGAGAAATGATATCGATGCCATGGTTTTCCTCATCGGAACCAGCCCATGCGTCGTCCTTATGGTCGATTATCCACTGAAGCCCGTTCATCGCTGATTCGTAGGCCTCCTGCTCTAGAATGTAGTTCTCAAAAGGTCCTGCACCAACATCAGTACCGATTCTGACATCGACTAGTCTGGCACCTGGTGCGGAGCCATAGAAAGCAGATTGCGTTCCGTCCGCCTCTAGGCCTGTAGCACTAGCCATTCCCATGCAAGCAGTGCCATGCTGGTTTCCGTCATCTGGGTCGAAGGAGCCATCTTCCTCACGGCCTCCGGCGAGGATGCATTGGGGGTCGCTATGCAGGTAGCAGACCGCATCATAACCAGCTACGAACTTCCCCTCTAAACCGGGGTGTTCGTTATCGACCCCAGTGTCGACCATTGCGATATTTACTCCCTTCCCGGACAGACCGTAGTTCCAAGCCCCAATAGGATATTCGGAGGAGTTGCTAGCCTTCACTGCAGGAGTCTGCACATCCCCGTAGAATACGAGTGAGCCATATCTCTCTACCATGATTACTCCGTCGAATTGTGCTATGCCGTATACCTCGCTTGCATCTATAGCGCCGATGAGGACCGCGTTGACCACAGGCAACTCGACATGAATCTCATACCCTGCAAGGGCTAGACTGGCTCTGTCTTTGTCTGTCACATCTCTGGAAAATGAAATTCCTACATTCACGGGACCCTCGGTGAATTGCAGCGAGTCGTGGATCCCGTTTCTGTCGGAATCCATGGATGTAGTCTCCCACCAAGATGCCTGTTCCAACCAAGGTACGGGAGACTGGGTAGGAACTGTTTCGGCCTGTTCAGGGCCAATTAGTTGGATTTCATCGTCGTCCATGGGGCGATAGTCCGGGACGGCTAGGCTACCCGTGACTGATACCAGCATGAAGACGCATAGTAATGCCTTGGTCGGCCTAGGTTGCATCGACTGGCTCACACGCCCTTGGCCTTTCAACCCAACCTCATACAGCGTACGCGAGGCGTACGCAAGAGCAGATTGGTGGGGGCACTGGGATTTGAACCCAGATCAGCGGGTGTCTTCCGCTTAGCGTGCACCCGATGCGCGCACGCTCTCGGGTTGCGACAGGTCGGTGCTCCAGTTGGTCATCAAAGCCATCAGAAAAACCACTTGTCGTCATTCCCGTGCAACTGGAGCCCGCGGTACTACCAGGTTATACTATACCCCCGTAGGAGTGGAATGCCCTAGGGCCTTGCTCTTATGATAATCTCGGTCCTGAACGAATGCGGCATTGACTGACTTGTCCGTATCTTGATCACATCGAACCCAAGATGGGGCCTGCTACGAGATGGATTACAACCCATGCTCCCAAGACAGAAGCAGCAAGCCCCCATGCCCTTGGCCTGATGCCAACACTGAGCCAACCGAATGTCCTCGACAGAGAGCCCGGGGCGAGAGCCACAAATCTGGCCATATTAACGACCAAACCGGCCACTAGTAACATTCCGAGGAAAGCAAGGATTGAGAGGAAAAAGCCGATGATGTCTGAGCGGACGAGTGCTCCGACTCCTTGAGGGACAAGTGTAGGTGCCCTCAGCCAAAGCAGCCAAGCAAGCCAGATTCCTAAGTAGGCATCCTCCTTGAAACTGGATTCATCACGCCATTTCCTGAAGTCGTCCGGGAGCATCAGATAGGCCCTAGCAGATATGACCTCAATCTCGGCAATCCTACCACGCAGAAGCATAGAGGAGCCGTGGTACACTAGAATCGTCGCCAGTAAGAGCTCGACCCAAATCCAAACCGAACCCAGTCCAAGTGCCGACAATAGCGAGACAGGTAGGGCCCAGATAGCGAAACCAGTAGCGGCCGCAGCCGCCGTCATCAGAGAAGCGGCCCCTGGGAAGAGTGGTTCTTCGGGCAATTCCAATTTCCTGTCTCTAGGCATCGCCAGAATCACCAGAGGAAGCAGGGCACTTCCGAACGCGAGTTTGAGCATAGTGAGTGGATTGTTACCTGAGCCTCTGGTAGCAGATTCTACAGCTTCCTCAATCACCATCGCAGACATAGTGCCTGGATTCCAAGTGGTGATAAATCCAGCAGAGTCGATGACGATGACAGCGTCGGTAGCTCCACTTGGGAACGCCTTTCCAATTGATGCGTCTGACTCATCCATTAGCAGCGGCCATGATTCGTTTAGTAAGACCGAGTAGGTGTCGAGGTCGATTGCTCGGACTCCTTCTCCGGTGGCAATCTGAACAAAGGCGATGTCAACCTGACTAATCGCCTCGGCGCCTCTGAACTCGTTCATCTGTCTAATCGAGTTTGGTGAGCCGGGATGAAACAGACCGACCACTAGGGCATCGCTGTCCTCAATCAAATCCGAGAAAGAGATGAGTCCACCATCGTGAGAGAGCAGAGTGAATGAGGGGGCTGCGCCCTGCTGTCGGGGGGCCTCTGAATCGATGTCTGGTAGATGCAAAGCGGGGCCGATAGCAGCGATGGCCAGTAAAACTAGGACTCCGTAAGCTGCGATAGGCAGAGTGGCTTCACGGATGGATGCTGCAATCCATCCTACTATGGCCAGAGGAATAATCAGAATCGCCCACATGGAGGAAAGAAGTGGCCCATCGCCCGGCAGAATCTCGAACCTCAGAACTGCAATTGCATCGCACGGCTCTCCGGGATTTTGGTCGGTGAGTGTGAAGCATGAGTCAATCATGTATTGGCCAGGGGGTATCGGCTTCTCTGAGGACCAAGTCAGGATGGTTCTGTTGGCCTCTCCAATCCTGGCCCCGTGAGGAATCTCGAAGTGTTCGAGACGCTGGTCCTCTTTACCATGCCCATGTACCATCTCATCCCAATCCAATGGGCCGACTATCTGGATAATCTGTCGATCAAAATCACTGGAGCCCCAAGGCGATATAGGGGTGAATTCAATTCTGACCATCCTGTTTGAATCGGTACTGTATTCAAGCATCGGTTCAATCACATCTCCATGGAATATAATGCCGGAAGTAGCATCATAGGTGCCCCACCACAGGACACCTTGCTGAATACAGTC
>Ga0114933_10002277_pt1 | contig 20137 bp, 9 predicted proteins | sample 4SBtaG_FD_89691 | JGI IMG/M metagenome (GOLD analysis project Ga0114933, IMG submission 89691) | Deep subsurface microbial communities from Kolumbo volcano to uncover new lineages of life (NeLLi) - 4SBTROV12_W25 metaG | ecosystem: Environmental > Aquatic > Marine > Volcanic | place: Kolumbo... | reverse complement strand
GCGTGGACGTGGAGACGCCGGCGCTGGATGGGCTGGGCGAGCGGGGGCTGGTCTTCCTCGACTGCATGACGCCGGTGAACAACACGAACCCCTCTCATGTGGCGCTGCTCACCGGCACCCACCCTCGAGACACGGGCGTGCTCGACAACTACCGCTCGATCAACAGCGGAGCTGAGACCCTGGCTGAGCGGTTCAGCGAGGCGGGCTGGGCCACGGTGGCGGCGATCAGCACCCGTCACCTGGGGCCCGATGGCAGCGGCCTGGGGCAGGGGTTCGATCGGGTGAGCTGGCCCTACGGAGAGAGCTTCAGGGACTCGGCCGACGCCGTGGACGACGTGCTCCGTTGGCTGCCAGACCTTGAGGGTCGACCGACGTTCATCTGGCTGCACGTGTTTGACGCCCATGTGCCCTACGAGCCTCCCGAGCACTTTCTGCAGCGGTACTACGACCCGGCGCTCGACCCTCAGGACGCCTCGTGGCCCGAAGACGATGTGCCCGATGTGGCCCTGCCCCTTGAGCTGCGAGGTACGCGGGATTTGTCCTATCCCATGGCCCTCTACCGAGCAGAGATCACCTCTCAGGACACAGAGCTGGGACGCTTGCTGGCTGTGCCCCGTGTGGCCGCGGGCGTCTCGGCGTTGGTGGCCGACCATGGGGAGTCGCTCGGGGAGAACGGGGCCTGGTTCGCGCACCTGGGCGTGTACACCAGCACGCTGCACATCCCGCTGGTGCTGGCGGGGCCGGGGGTGCCGGAGCGCGGCGTGATCAGCCGCCCCGTGCAACACCTCGATCTCGGGCGCACCCTGCTCGATCTGGCGGGCCTGGAGTCGGCGCGGTTTCCCGGTCGCTCGTTGCTGAGTGAGGGTGCGGCGCCCGCCCCGCGCTTCGCCATCGAGACCGGCGCGCACTCAGCGGCCTTGACCGTCGATGGTCTGCACCTCGTGCTGCACCTGAAAGACCGGGACTTTCCCAACCTGCTCGAGTTTCACGAGGCCCACGAGGTCGAACTCTTCGACCTGAAGAGAGACCCGATATGTGCCCACGACCTCTCGGCGGAGCGTCCGCAAGAGGCGGCCCGCTTGAGGCAGCGGCTCATCCAGTGGTTGGCCCAGGCCGAGCCCACGGGCTGGGCAGAGGACGCGGTGACCGACAAGGCCACCATGGCCGCCCTGGCCCAGCTGGGCTATGTGGCGCCCGCCGCAGCCGCGGACAAGACGGACTTCTTCGTGCCCGACAACTGCGAGCACTGCCAGCGCTGGGAGAGCGTTACCCTGCGCTGAAAGGGGGCGTGAACTTCCTGGCCTGCTGAGCAGGGTGCGAGTGTGTTGGGTGCTCGTACCCTCTGGAAGATCAGGCGCTGACGGGGGTGGATTGTTGGCGCAGGAAGTTCAGGGCCGAGCCCGCGAGCCACCACTGGATCTGCAGTTCGCTGAGAGTGTGGTTGGCCTCGAACGAGTGGGTGCTGCCGTCGGCGTGGGTCACCGTCATCGTCACCACGCTCCCGGGAGCGAGCTGGTCGAGCCCGCTGCAGGCGAAGCGATCACCGTCCTGGATCAGCTCCCAGCTGGTGGGGTCAGCGAAGGTCACGGGCAGCACGCCCTGCTTCTTCAGGTTGGTCTCGGCGATGCGGGCGAAGCTGCGGGCGATGACCACCTTGCAGCCCAGGAAGCGCGGAGACATGGCCGCGTGCTCGCGACTGCTGCCTTCACCGTAGTTCACGTCGCCGACGACGACCCAGCCCAGTCCGGCTCTCTTGTAGCGACCGGCGATCTCGGGCAGGGCCACGGCTGTGTCGCCGCTGAGCGCGTCAGTACCCTTGCCCACCTCCTGGGTGAAGGCGTTGGTGGCGCCGATGTACATGTTGTCCGAGATGTTCTGCAGATGGCCACGGAAGCGCAGCCAGGGGCCCGCGGCAGAGATGTGGTCGGTGGTGCACTTGCCGGAGACCTTGAGCAGAAGGGCCATGTCTTCAAACTGGCCGGGCTCGTTGGGGGCGAAGGGCTCGAGCAGCTGCAAGCGCTTGCTGCCTGGAGGCACATCGAGGTCGACCGACGAGCCATCGGCGGGGGGGGCGGTGAAGCCCCGTCCCTCCAGGACGAAGCCCTTGTCTGGCAGGGCCTGGCCCGTGGGCGGATCGAGGCGGACCTCGCTGCCGTCGGCTGCGCTGAGGGCGTCCCGGGACGGGTCGAAGTCGATGCGCCCGGCGAGGGCCAGGGCCACCACGATCTCGGGGCTGCTGATGAAGGCCAGGGTCGAGTGGTTGCCGTCGTTGCGCCCGCTGAAGTTGCGGTTGAACGAGGTGACGATGGTGTTGGCCTTGCCCTTCTTCACGTCGTCGCGCTGCCACTGGCCGATGCAGGGGCCGCAGGCGTTGGCCAGCACCGTGGCGCCCAGGGCCTGCAGAGCATCCATCTGGCCGTCACGGCGGATGGTGTCATCGACGGTGTTGCTGCCGGGGGAGACCATGAGCGGCGTCTTGGCCACCAAGCCCTTGGCCGTGGCCTGACGAGCCAGGGACGCGGCCCGCTCCATGTCTTCGTAGGACGAGTTGGTGCATGAGCCGATGAGCGCTGCGCCCAGGTCGGTGGGCCACCCTTCGGCCTTCGCCTCGGCGGCGAGCGCGGTCACCGTGCGCACCCGGTCGGGGGTGTGGGGGCCGACGATCAAGGGCTTGAGCTGGTCGAGGTCGATCTCCAGCACCTGGTCGTAGAACTTGCCAGGGTTGGCCAGGACCTCGTCGTCGGGGCGCAGGTGCTCGGCCTGTGCCCGGGCCATGGCGGCGATGTCTGCCCGCTCGGTGGCCTCCATGTAGAGGGCCATGGACTCATCGAAGGCAAAGAGCGAAGTGGTCGCGCCGTGCTCCGCGCCCATGTTGCAGATCGTGGCCTTGCCCGTGCAGGACATGGCCGCGGCCCCGGGGCCGAAGTACTCGACGATGTGCCCGGTGCCACCCTTGACGGTGAGCTTCTCGAGCACCTTCAGGATCACGTCCTTGGGCGAGCTCCAGCCATCGAGTGCGCCGGTGAGGTGCACGCCGATGAGTTTGGGCGCCTTGACGCCGAAGGGCAGGCCGGCCATGACCTCCATGGCGTCTGCGCCTCCGACCCCGATGGCCGCCATGCCCAGGCCGCCCGCGTTGGGGGTGTGGCTGTCCGTGCCGATCATGAGCCCGCCGGGGAAGGCGTAGTTCTCGAGCACCACCTGGTGAATGATCCCCGAACCTGGCTCCCAGAAGCCGGCGCCGAAGCGGGCGCAGGCAGACTTCAAGAACGCGTAGACCTCGCGGTTCTCGTCGTTGGCCACGGCGAGGTCGCTGTCCTTGCCGCTGTGGGCCCTGATCAGGTGATCGCAGTGCACGGTGGAGGGCACGGCCACGGACGGGCGCCCGGTCATGGCGAACTGCAGCAGGGCCATCTGAGCCGTGGCGTCCTGCATGGCCACCCGGTCGGGGAGCAGCTCCAGGTAGGTGCTGCCCCGCTGGGCGGCGGGCCCGGCCTGGTCGGGCATGTGGGCGTAGAGGATCTTCTCGGCCAGGGTCAGAGGCTGGCCCAGGCGCTCCCGGGTGGTGGCGTGAAAACCGGCGAGGGCTGCGTAGAAGGAGCGGTAGTCGATCATCGGAGAAGGCCTGTCTGACGGGTGGCTGAGCGGGACCGCGATACGATATCAGCCACCGGCGCCGGGGCTCCAGTGTGCAGGCAGCAAGAGTGCCCAAAGACCCCGAGGCGAGAGCGCGCCTCGGCGACCGGAACGTCGCGCAGACAGTGATCTCTGGCCCAGACCCCTCGCTGCTCAACCGCCGCTGGTGATCAGTTCGACCTCCGCGATCTCTTCGAGGTCGTCCTGGATCTCGTTGGCGTCTCCCACCACGACCACCACCATGTGCTCGGGGTCGAGCAGCTCGGCCACGGCCTGTGCCACGTCGTCGCTTTCCATGGCGCCGATGCGGGCCAGATAGGTGTTCCAGTAATCGTCGGGCAAGCCGTTCAGGCGCAGGGTCCAGAGGCGGCTGGCCACCGACTGGGGTGTCTCCAAAGAGCCCGCGAACGATCCCGCCAGATAGGACACCGCCGAGTTCAGCTCTTCGTCAGTGAGTGGATCGGTGAGCATGCGCTCGACCTCTTCGATGACGGCTCGCACGGTCTCGGCGGTCTTGGGCGTCTTGGTGAACGTGCCCACCTTGAACTCCCCGCCGAAGCGCTGGCTGGACAGGCCGCCCCGGGCGCCATAGGTGAGCCCCTTCTCCACTCTGATGGAGGCGTTGAGCCGGCTGTTGAACGCGCCCCCAAAGACCTGGGTCATGACCACGCCTGCGGCATGAAAGGGATGGCGCCGGGTGATGCCCTGGTGTCCCGCCCGAATCTCGCTCTGCACCGCACCGCCCCGGTCGACCAGCTTGATCTGCAGCTTGTCCGAAGGCGTGGTGGCTGGCAGGGGCCGGTCGATGCTCTCGCCGTCGGCCTCCCAGTCGCCGAGGTAGCGCTCGCTCAACTTCAGGGCCTGCTCGGGAGTCACGTCGCCAGACACGTAGAGCGTCGACGTCTCGGGCCGCACGAACGTGGTCCACCAGTCGGCGAGCCCTTCACTGGTCAGCTTCTTGAGGTCGTCGGAGGTGCCTTCGGCGGGGCGTCCGTAGGGGTGGTCGCCCCAGAGCGCGTGGGAGAAGGTGCGGTCGGCCATGACGCTGGGCGTCTTCTCTGCGATGGCCATACCCGTGGCGGTCTGATTGCGCAGGGTGTTGAACTCGCCCGCATCAAAGCGGGGGACCTGCACCACCTCGGCCATGAGGCGCATGGCCCGGTCGATCTGGCCGGTGACACAGGAGACGTCCACCGAAGCGGCGTCGTGGCTGGCGCCGGAGCTGAGCGAGATGCCGTTGTGCTCGAGCTCGGCGGCCAGGGCCTCGGCGTCCCGGGCGAAGGTGCCCCGGGTGACCATGGCCGTGGCCATGGAGGCGGTGCCAGGTGCGTCGGCGTCATCGGTGTAGGCCCCTGCGTCGAGGCGCAGCGAGAAGGAGACGAAGGGCACCTCGTGGTTCTCGATGACCACCACGGTGAGACCGTTGTCCAAGGTGTTCTGGGAGCCGCTCAGGTCGATCTTCACGTTCAGCGGCGGTGCCACGGGGGGCGCCTCGGCGAAGCCTTCCGGCCGTTTGGCGCCAGCCTTGGGGCCGCTGGCCACGGCCCGCTCGCCGCCGTCCACTTCGGCTTCGTCGCTGGGCTCCTCGTCGGGCTTGTCCCCCGTGTTGGCTGCCATGGAGAGCAGAGACGAGAACATGCCGGCGATGGTGGGTTTGATGCGGACTTCGGTGGCCCGGTCTTTCACCAGGTAGGTGCGCGCCACCCGTTGGATGTCGTCGCGGGTCACGGCGGCCATGGCCTGCAGCTTGGTGTTGACCAGCTGGGTGTCGCCCAGGATGACGGCGGCGTGCCCCAGGGCGTTGGCCTTGCTGGCCACGGTCATGGACTCGGTCACATCGCCTCGCACCATGGCGTTGCGCACCTTCTCCAGCTCTTTCTGGGTGACGCCGTCCGCCTTGAGCACTTCGATCTGCTCCCAGGTCGCGTCGATGATCTCGTCGGGATCGCCGACCACGGGCATGGCCACGCCGCCAGCGAGGGACAGGCCAGCCTGCTCGAAGGCGAACGACGCGGCGGCTCCGAAGGCAGCGACCTCCTTGCGCCGCACGAGCTCGAGGTACAGCCGGCTGCTCTCGCCATCACCCAGGATGGACATGCACATGTTCAGGGCCAGCGCGTCGGGGTGGCGTTCGGGCACGGTCTTGAAGAGCACACCGCCCAGGGGCGCCGGGCCGTTCTCCTCGGCGATGTCCAGGCGCTGCAAGCCGTCTTGCACGGGCTCGACGATGGTCACCCGGGGAGGCTCGGGGCAGCGGGGGATCCAGCCGAAGTTCTTCGCGGCCAGCTCGCGGACCTGGTCGTGGGTCACGTCGCCCACCACCACGAGGGTCGCGTTGTTGGGCACGTAGTAGGTGTCCCAGAAGCTCTGGATGTCGGCGGCGGTGGACGCACGCAGGTGCTCGATCTTGCCGATGGGTGACCAGCGGTAGGGGTGCACGGTGAAGAGCTGCTCAAGGATCTGTTCAAGGACCATGCCGTAGGGCTGGTTGAGTCCCATGCGACGTTCTTCTTCAACCACCTTGCGCTCGGTGGCAAACCCGCCCTCGTCGATCTTCAGCGAGGCCATGCGCTCGGCTTCGAGCCACAAGACCATGTCGAGCTGGTTGGCGGGAGCCTCCTGGATGTAGACCGTCTGGTCGAAGGATGTGTAGGCGTTGCAGTTGCCGCCGGTGCGGCGGATGAAGTCGAAGTGATCGGTGGGGCCGGTGCGGTCGGTGCCCCTGAACATCATGTGCTCGAACATGTGCGCGAAGCCCTGGCGCTCCGGCTGCTCGTCCTTGCTACCCACGTGATACCAGAGCTGCACGGCCACGATGGGCGTGCTGTGGTCTTCGAGGGACAGCACCGTGAGGCCGTTGTCGAGCACGGACTGCTCAAAGGCGAAGCGCCCTTCTCCCTTGACGATGTGGTCGTTGGCCAGGGCCAAGGGTGTGACAGCCAGGAGGGCAAGCAGGACGAGAGCGGTGCGCATGACCGGGGCTCGGCAGGGGGGGAGAGGAAAAGAGACTGCAACGTCGGGGATCATACGTCGCAGCCAGGGCCAGTCTGGTGCGAATGTGGCCCGGGGCCCAAAGGCCCTCTTTGCGTCAGATCTGTCGTCCGGCACCATCCCTGAACAGACCGCGCCCCCGGCGATCAGGGCGATCACCGGGGGCGCGAGAGGCCTGTCTGGGGCGAGCCGAAGCGACGTTCAGCGCGTGGTCTCTTCGCCTTCGCCGGCGCTCTCTTCGGTGTCCTCGGCATCGTCAGCACTCTCGTCGCCTTCGCCATCGTCAGAGGACGGCAGGTTGAGGCCGCGCAGGCCAGCCATCATCGAGTCGAGCAGGCCACCGCCCGCCGGCTTGAGGCCATTCAGGTTGCCCTGGGCCAGGCCCCTGGCTTCGGTGGCCAGCTGGCGCACGTCATCCGGGGTGCTCTCCATGGCCAACTGGTGATCAGCGACCTCGATGCACTTGGCGTAAAGCTCCTTCGACTTGTCATTCTCGCGCTGCAGGCTGAACTGGTAGAGGGCGCCCAGGTCGTTGTAGGTCCTGGGGTTCTCCGGATCGATCTTGATGGCCATCTCGTAGGCGGCGATGGCGTCATCGAAGCGGGAGGTGTCCGTGCAGACCACCGCGTAGGTGTGCCAGGTGCGGTAGTCGTTCGGCTCAGAGGCCACGATGGCCGACAGGATGGAACGACAGGCGGCCAGATCGCCTCGCCGGTGGAACGCGTCGATGGACCCGGTCAGCAGTCTGGCTGTGGCCGTGGGATCGGCTTCGGCCTTGATCATGTTGGTCAGGCTGCGGGCGCTGATCTCGACCATCTTCTCGAGCGCACGACCTGAGGCCTCGTACTTGGCCTCGTTGCGGTACTTGAGGGCCAGCCGGTAGAGCAGGCTCAGGTCGGGCTCGTCGCTGCGATCGGCGAGGCTGCGTGCGGAGTCGACGGCCTTGCCCGAGATGTTCTGCACCTCGTAGAACCAGACCAGTTGACCCAGGGGCTCGGAGCGCGTGCTGGGCAGCAACTCATCGGCCTGCTTCAGGTCGTCGACCGCCTGCTGCCAGATGCTGTTGGCTTCATCAACCTGCTCGTTCTGGCTGGCGTTCCAGTAGGTGTAGGCGCTGGCTGCGCCTCGGAGCAGCAGGGCTTCGCCGTCATCGGGTGTCGTTGCCAGCACTTCGTTGGCCAGCTTGATGGCATCGTCCGGCCAGTTGTTGCGGTAGAGGTAGAACTTGCCCAGCTCCCAGACGGAGCTGCTGTTGTCGTCGGGACGAAGTTCAAAGGCCTTCTCAAGGTCGTTCTGGGCCGCGTCGTAGGCGCCGTCGATGGTGGCCTGATCGACGCCCTGGTTGAACAGAACGTCGATGGACTTTTCATGGGCGCGGCCGAGCATCAAGCTCACGTCGTGATCGTCAGCGGCCGGCAAGCTCTCGAGCGTGCGCAAGGCCTGCTGGGGATCGCCTTGCTGGAGTCGGAGGTCGGCGAGGGCCAGGCGCAGGGCGCGCTCGTCGCCTGTGCCGGCGTCGAGGGCGGCGCTGAGCAGATCGGCGGCGCTGGACAGCTTGCCCTGGCGCACCAGGTTCTGAGCATCGTCCAACTCGTCGGCGAAGAGGGCCGGGGTCGTCAAGGCGGCCATGAGAAGGGCTGCGGACAGCATGGGGCTCTCCATTGAAAGACGGGAAGGAAGGGGGATCGTGCAGAGTCTGGGCCGATTGGGCACCACTCTGATGCACCGGGGCGGTCCCAGAGTACGAGTCGGGGGCTGCTGGCACGTGGCGGGCCTGTGGCGCTACCCAGACTAGCAATCCCCGGGGACAGGCTTCTCATTCAGGATCGATTCGGTAGGCTCTGCACGGTCAGCCGCGACGCTCGCGGCCTGGCGCGCAGCAGAATCACGGCACGGTCCCTGGGTTGCATTTGCGACCTCTTGGTCCCTTGAGCGGCTCCCCGAAACGAGCCTCGCCGAAAACGCGCCCTCAGATCATGTCTCACCTGTTACTGCTGGATGGGTTGGGAGCGGCTCCGCATGTCGCGACGTCGCACAGCACCGAACAGGAAGACACCATCACTACAGACACACGATCCGGCCCCTCACAGGGGTCCTTTTCTGCATTTGGCCTCGACTCCAAGCTCCTGCGGGCGCTGGACGCCATGGGCTTCGAGGAGCCCCGGCCGATTCAGGCCAAGACCATCGCCCAGGCGCTGAAGGGCCGAGACGTCCTGGGCTTGGCCCAGACGGGGACGGGCAAGACCGCCGCCTTCGCCCTGCCGATCCTCGAGATGCTGCTGAATGGGCGGGGCAGTGACCCTCGGGCCCTGGTCCTGGCTCCGACTCGCGAACTGGCCATGCAGATCCACGCCGAGATCAAGGCCTTGTCGCGTTTCACGAAGATCACCTCGACCACGGTCTTCGGCGGTGTGGGGGCGGCGCCACAGGTGCGCGCCTTGCGACAACGGCCAGACATCGTTGTGGCCTGTCCGGGGCGACTGCTCGACCTGATGAGCAGCGACGATGCGCCCATGGACGGGTTGGGTGTGCTGGTTCTGGACGAAGCTGACCACATGCTCGACATGGGCTTCTTGCCGGACATCAAGCGCATCCTCAAGCGGCTGCCCAAGAAGCGCCAGAACCTGCTCTTCTCCGCCACCATGCCGAAGGAGATCCGCTCGCTCACCGGCACGCTGCTCCACGACGCCCACATCGCCGAGCTGGCCGTGGCCAAGCCGTTGGAGACCATCGCTCACGCCCTCTACCCCGTGCAGCAGAAGAACAAGACGGCGCTGCTGAAGCATCTGCTGAGTGGCGACAGTTTTCGTTCGGCCATTGTCTTCCTGCGTACCAAGCACCGGGTGAAGCGTCTGGCTCGCGATCTCGAGGCTGCGGGACATCACGCGATCGGCTTGCAAGGCAACATGAGCCAGGCTCAGCGTGAGCGGGCCATGAAGGGCTTCCGCGAAGGGACCTACGATGTGCTCGTGGCCACCGACATCGCCGCTCGTGGTATCGACGTGGCCGGGGTCAGCCACGTGATCAACTTCGACATCCCCAATACGCCAGAAGCCTACACCCATCGCATCGGACGCACAGGGCGTGCCGAGCGCAGCGGCAAGGCCTGCACCTTCGTCACCCACGAGGACTTCCCGGGCATCAAGGCCATCGAGAAGAAGTTGGGCATGGAGATCCAGCGCATCAAGTTGCGGGACTTCCCTGGCTTCAACGAGGAGACGGCAGCTGTCGACCAACCCCGTGGGCCCAGGCAGAGTCGGGGTCGATCGAGCAGCGGACGGAACTCCGGGGGCTCACGCCGGGGAGGCGGTGGCGGTCGGCGTGCCGCCGCGGCTGGGGCCGGGGCAGAGACCAGCGCTGGCAGCAAGACCTCCAAGCCTGCCCGCAAGCGCAGGCGGTTGCGGGGCAAGTCCACCACGGGAGGCCCGGGGGGCGGCGCGTCTGCCGGGCAGCGGGGCAGCCAGGGCGGCTCTGGCAGCCGGCGCGGCTCAGGTGGAGCGAGAGGTCGCTGAGGCCTTTCATTCCAGGACCCGTTGCCGCACAGCGCGGCTTGGGAGCACACCACTGAACAGCGACCAGGGTGACGACAGCGCAGCGTTCGATGGTCAACCGGTTGACCCGCTCGTCGTGCGTCTTGAAGAAGAAACCCAGAGTCTTCGGCAGCGACTCGCTGGCACAGACACCGCCGGCTTCGTCCCCAGCGAGCTGGCGGTGGTGCACAGGGCGCTACGATCCGTCGTTGATCAAGAGCTGCACCGGGGACTCGTGTTTTGCGAGTGGGGCAGCGGTGGCGGTGCGGTCTGTGCCCTGGCCGCGTCTCTGGGCCTGCAAGCCTACGGCATTGAGATTCACGGCGGACTCGTCGAGGCCGCTCAGGCGTTGCTCGATGACCTGGGCCTGGAGGCGAGGCTTGCTCACGGCTCCTTTCTTCAGCCTGGCGACGAAGAGTTCTTGGTGGGTGACGAGGCCACCGTTGGGGAAACGAGCACGGCCGCCTACGACGAGTTGGAACTGTCCCTCACGGCTTGCGACATGGTCTTCTCCTACCCTTGGCCGGGCGAGGAGTCTCTCCACGACAAGGTCTTCAGCCGTCACGCCACTCCGGGCGCGCTGCTGCTCACTCACGGCGAACATGCCGGTGTGCTGGTCCAGCGCCAGCTGGCGGACGGACAGGAACTGCAGTCACTGGGCTGGTTCGGGCGAGCCAACGACTGAACTCTCGTCAAACCCCAGCTTGAGAGCCAAGGCTTGATCGACCAGGGCGAGCAGGTCGTGACTCGAAAAGGGCTTGGCCAGGAATCCGTCCCCCGTGGCGATCTCTTCGGTGTCGTTGGCGCTGAATCCGCTCATGAGCAGAACTGGAACCGCTGGGTCGAGCGCGCGGATGGCGACCATGGCCTCCACGCCCGACATGGATGGCATGGTCATGTCGAGCAAGGCCAGCTTCACTGCCCCGGAGTGCTCGCGAAAGGCGTCCACAGCCTGGGCCCCATCGCCTGCTGTGAGCACCCGGTGCCCACCCCGGACCAGTATCTTCGCTGCCGCCCGCAACAGCTCGGGTTCGTCATCGGCGAGCAAGATCACGCGCTCTCCATCTCTTGCCATGGGGGCAGCTGACCTGACGCCGGGTGGCGATGGGGCCATGGCCTGGGGAACGTCTTCAAGCGCCGGCAGGGAGAGGCGAATGGTCGTGCCCCGCCCTGGCTCACCGTGGACGGAGAGCGCACCACCGTGGCTGCGCACGATGCCGAGGACTGCTGCGAGGCCCAGCCCCCGCCCGCCGGGCTTGGTCGTGTAGAAGGGGTCGAACATGCGTTGGGCGGTCTTCGTATCGACCCCCGTGCCCGAGTCCACGACTTCGATACAGGCGAACGTGCCGGGGTTGACCTTGGGCGCGGTGATCGCCGTGGCCAGATCTTGGGCACTGAGCCGCGCAGTGCCCACGTGAACCTCTACCGTGCCTTCGTCCTCGCCGATGGCCTCCGCGCCATTCAGGACGAGGTTCATGAGCACCTGTCGCACCAGGGTCATGTCGCCGTCCACGCTGGGCGCCGCGCCACTGAGCACCGTGCGCAATGTGACCTTCTTGGAGAGGGATGGCGCCAGCATCGACAGGGTCTCCTGGGCCACGTCCACCAGTGACACCACCTGCTTTGCTGGGGGACTCTGTCCGGCGTAGGCCATGAGTCGACTGCACAGGTCTGCGGCGCGGTCCGCGGCCTCCTCAATGCTGCAGAGGCTCTGCTGGGCGTCGTCGCTCTCGCTCAGGTCTTCGCTCAGCAGCTCGGCATTGGCGCGGATGACCGTGAGGATGTTGTTGAAGTCGTGGGCGATGCCCCCGGCCAAGGTGCCCAGGCCCTTCAGCCGCTGGGCCTGGTTCATGCTCTGCTCAAGGCGCAGATTCCGTTCGGCCTCGAGTTGCCGCTGTCTCTCCGCGTGGTTTCGCTGGTGAGTGGCGGAGGCCAGGGCCATGGCAGAGGCGGCCACGGTGGTCATGTAGGCCAGCAGGAGCAGCTGGCTGATCTGTGCGTCGGCGGTGAGGAACGGCCCGTGTCCCAGGGACGTACCCAGGGTGGCCAGCAGGGCGGTCACCCCTGAGCACAGAATGGCGCCCCGGGAACCCAGTCGGCTGCCCGCCCAGATCAAGAAGGGAAAGGGCATGAAGGCGGCCAGGAGGGACCAGGGGCCGAGAGTCAGCCCGCCGAAGGCCAGGGTGCAGACGGCGATCAAGCCTACGATGGCTGACCAGAACTCCACGGACGTGAGCAGGTTCTTCCAGTGGGGCGTGCCGTACCTGGCCACGAGCAGGATGGGGGCCACGATGATCGCGCCTCCAAAATCACCGAGCCACCAGATGAGGAAGACGTCGCCAGGGCTCGCGGTGCCGAGTCCTCCCGCCTGAGAAACGGTGGCGACGCCCACCGCGGCGCTGACCAGGGTGCAGAGCAGGCCGCCGTAGACCACCAGAACGACCACGTCCCGTTGGCGGCTGAGCTGTGGCTGGAAGTGACCGAAGCGGTGAAGCAGCCACGTGCCCAGCACGGCCTCGAGCGTGTTGCCCGCGGCGATCAAGAGAGAGACGACGGGACTGAGCCCCACGCCGACATTGACCAGCAGGGCGCCCGCAAAGATGCCGGGCCAGAGGCGATAGCCGTAGAGGAGAAGGGCCGCCAGGGAGAGACCCGTGGGGGCCCAGATCAGCGTGGCCGTCTCATGAAAGTGGGACAGCTTCAGGCCCAGGTGCCCGGTCACCAGGTAGGCCAAGACCAACGTCAGCAGTTGAGCTGCGAACCGTCGGTCGAGCGATGGTCTGTGGGATCTAGCTGACACAGCGGATGACCTCTCCCGTCTCCGTGTGATTCCAAGGCCACGATTATGGACCAGGAGTGCAGAGACCGCCGTGAAAACTGTGCCGCCCCGGGCCACTGGAGGACACGAGCCTGGCCTCCTCGTGCCTCCTGGCTGCGCCCAGCATGCTCTCCCCTGCCTTGTACGCTATCGTGACCGCTCCCCACGTCCATGACGGACAGCTGAACTTCGGAGGCCGACGGTGAGCGCTGTGCCCGACTCTGACCTGTGCACAGATCCGGCGCTTCGCGATGTGCCTGAAGGCGAGGGGCACAAGATCCTCGACGGCCGCTACGTGCTCTTCGAGGTCTTGGGCAGGGGGGGCATGGGCGTGGTCTATCGCGCCTACCACCTGGGCCTGGGCGTCGAGGTGGCGATCAAATGCCTCGATCCCGCCCTGGCTCGGGGCGACGGGCAGCTCGTCGAGCGCTTGCAGCGGGAGGCCAGGGCCGCGGCGCGAGTGAAGAACCTCCACGTGGTGGCCGTGCAAGACGTGAGCGAAGCGTCTGGTCTGCACTACATCGTCATGGAATACGTGGCGGGTGAGAACGCCAGGCAGCGTGTGCAACGCAAGGGCCGCCTGGATGTGAACGAAGCGCTCACCATAGTGCTGGGGGCCGCAGAGGGCCTGGCTGCAGCGCACCGCGCAGGACTGGTGCACCGAGATGTCAAACCCGACAACATCCTGGTGTCCAGCCGGGGTGAGGTGAAGGTCGCCGACCTGGGCCTGGCCAAGATCGCGAACGACGCTGGCGTGACCGTGACCGGTGTGGGCATGGGCACGCCAAAGTACATGCCTCCCGAACAGTTTGAAGATGCAAAGCAGGTGGGCACCGGCGCGGACGTCTACGCCCTCGGCGCCACGCTCTACTTCTTGCTCGTGGGCTCGGACGGCATCACGGGCAAGACACCCGCCGAGGTCATGCGCCGCGTCTGTGATCGCGAGTTTCCCAAGGTCTCGGAGCGTGTGCCCGAGGTGCCGGTCACTCTTGACGCCTTCATCGCCCGCTGCGTCCACAAGAGCCCAGGGCAGCGCCCGCCGGACGGGGACGCGCTGAGAGTCGAGTTGGCCACGATCGCTCGTGAACTCGGCCCGGGGTGCCCAGCGAGCTTGGCGGACGACACAGCTGAATCCACGTTGCTCGGTCTCTCGAGAGTGGCTCCACCGCCGGAGCAGACCCTGGTGGCTATCCAGGCCAGTGTCGCCGCTGGCGAGTTGACCCTGGCGCCTGCGGCTGTGGACACACCCCTCTCCAGTGCATCGGCCCTGAAGCAGCCTGCAGCTCGGCCAGCGGCAGCGAGGGCGACAGAGCCCGAGCCGCCGCCAACGGGTCCAGGGCAGAACCGCTCGCGGAGCGCAGGGCTCTTGCTGCTCGTCCTGGTGGCGGCGTTGGCCTGGTGGTTTCGGGAGCCCCTCGCCGAGTTCTTGATTGAACCCGCCCCCGCCTCCAGCGGGGAAGCGCCTGTGGTCATCCACCTCACCGAACCAGAGGTGTTGGGCGGTGAGTGGCTCACCTCCGAGCGCAGTGTGCAGTTGCTTGGCCAGGTCGAGGGGGCTGCAGAGCAGCGAGTGCGTCTTGAGCTGGATGGAGTGGTGTCCGAGTACCGCTTGCAGGAGGACGGTGGCTTCTCCATCGCCGTGCCCCTGGGGAGCGATCGCAGCCACAGACTGGGGCTCATGGCTGATGGCATGTCTCAGCCCCTGGCGTTCGTCGTCACCCAAGATCAGACGCCGCCCGCGATGAGTCTGCTGGCGCCCACACTGGAGCGCCGCCGGGTGTCCAGCGAAAGGGTCGACCTGGAGGTTTCGGTCGTTGACCCGCACCTCGATCTGGTGACCTGGGGCACGCGCATCCTGCAGCTCAATGAGGCAGGCCATTGGGTGGCCAAGGGGCTGAGCCTGGACAGAGAAGGCGCCAACACGTTCAACGTGCAGGCCGCCGATCTCGCCGGCAACCGATCATCCCTCGAGGTGATCATCGATCGGGACACGGCCGGACCCCTCGTGCGCTCCGTGCAGCCTCCCGAAGGCGCTCAGGTCTTCCTGGGCACTGAGGTCGAGCTGACAGTCCAAGCCAACGAGGCCTTGAGCGCGGCGCTTCTCGATGGGCGGCCGCTCACCGTCAACGGCACCATGGCCCGGGGCCTCATGCAGCTGCCAGGGCAAGAGGGGGAGTGGCCCCTCACCCTGCAGTTGATCGACTCGTTGGACAACCAGACCACCATCGCCTGGGCCTACCAGGCCGTCCATGATCGCGTCGGGCCCTCGATCACCGTGGTGTCTCCCATGCCGGCCCAGCGGCGGGTGCGCACAGAGGTCTTCGATCTGCGCGTGCGCGTCGAGGACGCCCATCTCTCGGCGGTCACGGTGGGAGAGCGCAAGCTGCAGCAGGACGGCGAGGGGCATTGGGTTGCCCGGGGGATTCCCCTGCCGCTCGAAGGTGAGAACGTGCTCACCGTGAGGGCCAGGGATCGGTTCGATCAGTGGTCCTCTCTCGCGCTGACCATGGTGCGAGACACGCGGGCGCCCTCGATCGTGGCTGTCGATCCACCACCTGGCAGCCGCTTCTACGGAACTGAGCTGGCCACGGTGACGGTCACGGTGGATGACAAGCGAGCGGCGGTGCGCTGGCAAGGCGAGGGCCTGCCCATGGACGGCCCGGTGGCGACCCTGCGCCTGCCCGTGCCCGAAACCCAAGGGGCCTGGAATCTAGAGCTGCAGTGCTGCGACGTGGCGGGGAACTGCGAGACCCGCACGATCGAGTACGTCGTGGTGCAGGCGCCGCCGGCCCATGCCTGGCAGCTGGGACAGCCCGCGCCGCAGATCGGCGGCTTCAAGTCAGTGGGCGCAAACGCTGCTGGCTATCCCGAGTATACGAGGAGCCTGGGTGGCGGGGTGACCATGGCCTTCGTGCTTCTGCCTGCGGGCTCATTCACCATGGGCAGCTCACCCGGTGAGGATGGTCGTGACGGCGACGAAGGCCCGCAGCGTGTGGTGACTCTCGACGCTTTTCTCATGGCCCGCACCGAGTGCACCCAACGTCAGTGGCGCGCGGTCATGGGTGACAATCCAGCGGAGTTCTCTCGCTCAGGTCTGGGAGCGCCTGTGGACCATGTGTCCTGGGAGGACATCCAGCGCTTCGAAGAGAAAACAGGCCTGTCCCTGCCCAGCGAAGCGCAGTGGGAGTACGCGGCGCGGGCCGGTACTGCGGGCGCACGTCACGGAGCGCTGAAGTCGACCGCCTGGTTCGAGGGCAACAGCAAGGCGAGGACGCACAACGTAGCAACCCGCGACTCCAACGCCTTTGGCTTGTACGACATGATCGGCAATGTCTACGAATGGTGCGAAGACCCCTGGCATTGGACCTACACCGACGCGGTGAGCGACGGCTCGGCTTGGCTGAAAGGGGATTCGCCGGAGCGGGTCCTGCGGGGCGGCGCATGGAACGACTCTGCAGACAGCTGCCGTTCAGCCAATCGGGTCAGGAACGACCCAGGGCTTCGCTACGGCAACCTGGGTTTTCGCGCGGCGTGGCCCCTGCGCTGAACTCGAAGGGAACAGCACTCAGCAGGTCCGATCATTGCGACATGACCGTGTGGACCAGGCTGTAGACTTCGGTTTTGTGGTAGTCATTGTGCGCGCCCACAAGGTCGAGGAATCCATAGGACGCATCGGCGGCGATGTTGTTGTAGTCGCTCCACCCTGTGTGGATGACGGCTTCTGCCCGGAGGAAGTGCACGCCGGGTTGGGGCGCGGACTGAAAGTCGAAGGCCGCGATCTCGGAGTCGCTCGCCACGGCGTCTGCTCCCAGCCGCTGCAAGGGCACCTTGCCTGGGTAGTCCATGCGCCCGGCTGACTCGACCAGGGGCCCGAAGTCGAAGAGGCCCTTGTGCCGTACACCCCAGTTCTGTTGCCAGCCAAAGGCGCCCAACACGTGGCGATCGAAGCCGCCCAAGAGGCCTTCGATCAGGGGGATCTGAGCCAAGGTGTCGAAGGGGTAGTTCAGATGTCGCGAACTCAACTCGTAGACCTGCCCGCGACCCCAGGAGAACACGGCGATGGGGATGCTGGTGACGAGCCCGAGGGTCATGCCGCCCACCTCGGCCAGGAAGCGCGTGAGCAGGTTGTCGCTGGCAGCCTCTGAGACCCTGGCGATCATGCTTCGCTGCTGTGTTTCTTCTGGAGCGGAGCTGCCGAACAGCCGAGCCACCTGTTCGTCCACGTCTTGTCGTTTGTAGCGATCTGAGAGGAACAGCCACGACTCCATGCCCAGGGTGTTGCCGATGATGTTGCCCGTGGTGAAGAGCAAACCGTTGGCGTGGTCGTGTCGAGATTGGGTGACCACCACTGGCATGGACGTCTCTCGGGGGATCTCGCCGTAGGTCATGGCAGGCTGGATGTAGAGCGCCGCCTTGACCAGGCTGCCGTGCTTGAACTCGAGGTGCCCGGAGCTGGGCTCGGGGCGGGCCGAGTCGACCACCGTGTTGATCACTCGGCAACCGAAGCTGTGGCCGATCATGTAGAGCGAAGGCGGTTCAGCGGGCAGATCATTCAAGAGGGCATCGAGGTAGCGCACCAGGCTGTACGAGATGCGATTGGCCTTGCCTGCCTTGGCCCAGAAGGTGAAGGGAAACAACACATGATCGGGCACGTAGCCCACCACATCGGTGAACGTGGCGCCGGGGATCAGGTCTTCGAGCAGGGTGGTGACGCCGGACATGCGCGAATCCCAGACCACACAGACGATGCCAAGTCCTTCGGGGAGCTGAATCTTCGTGGCGCCCAGAGGGTTGCGCACCACGTACTGCTTGCCGGTCTTGAGCTGCAACCACTCGAGGTACTCGACGAGCAGGTCCCGGTAGGCTTGCAGCGAGGTGCCCCGGTCGTACGACCAGCCCAAGGACAACACCAGCAGCTTCTGGAGCTCACCCGTCTCCAGCTCTCGGCGCGCGCGATAGAACTCGGCCGGGTCGACCGGGTCACCGTCGTTGTCGAACTCGAAGAAGAACACGCCTTCGGGGAGAATCGTGCTCCAGCGATTGTCCGGCGGGGGGGCGGCGCAGGCTGCACAGAGCGCGAGACCCAGAGCGCACTGCAGCAGGCTCGAACGGCTTCGCTTCAAGACGCTCGTCTCTCCCATCCTGGTCCGGCCATGACTGTCGCCCCCTCTGCTGGGCAAGGGACCGAGCCTAGCATGGGCAGGCGCCCCCGTCCCGACGGAGGTTGGCGAGCTGTCTTCGTCAGGGGATGCAACCCTGGGTATGGTGTTGAGCACCATGGTGGCTGCCCTCCTCTTGCTCTCGGTGATGCTCTCAGGCGCCCAACAAGTGGCTTGGGTCCCCGAGGTTTGGTCCAGCCCCGACCCCTTGGGCGAGGCAATGTTGTCGCGCGGGAGTGATCAGGTGATCCCCTTGCCTGAGTCAGTAGACCCTCGCCTTCGCCGGTGGTTCAACCGCTACACGCGGTGCGTGGCGCCCAATGGAAAGCCCCTGCACATTCTGGCGCAAGAGGGCTGGAGGGACGAGCAAATCCTCAGGGTGCGCAAGGTGCTGGAGCACATGCTCACCGACGTGCCGGGGACACGATACGGATCCGACAAAGCCCCCATCGCCAATGCCATGGCCGATCGGCGGGCCACGTTGGTGCTCTTCAACACCGCTCGCGATCTTGAGCGCGCGTTCCGTCGCGGCCTCGGAGAGGTTGAGCTGGGCTTCCAGGACCTGCGGGCGAACGAGTGCCCCGTTGAGGGAGACCCGGACTACCTGCGGCACGAAACCCGGGACGCCGCCTTCGAGGAGATCTTGCACCTGGTGCACGACTACGGCATTCGGCCCGTGCATCCCGAGTACGACGAAGCTCTGCACCGGGCCAATCTGGCGGCAGCAGAGCGAGGGCTTTGGCACGCCTGGCCTGAAGACGAGCCAGAGAACCATCGCAACGAGTACTTCGCTGCTGTGTACGACAACTTCCTCGACCTCTGGGCCGTCAAGCCCCTGCGCTACGAGGGCGAGGTCTTGGGCGAGGCCGATCTGCCAGACGGGACTTCGCACTTCGGCAACTATGGCGCCAACTCCCGCTCCGCGCTGGCAGAGGCCGATCCCCGAGGTCTTGAGCTGATCGCACAGTTCTTCGGGCCGTCTCTGCTCTACACGGCGGAGTTGCCGGCAGACTTCGCGGGGACGTTCTCGCTGCGGGTCGATCCCAAGCTGCGCTACACACTGAAGTCCCAGCATCTGGTCAACGTGACCCTGTCAGGAACCCACGACTCGGGTCTCGCGGGCAACGACCAGGACAACCAGCTCACGGGCAACTCGGGCAACAACACCCTCGCAGGCGAAGAGGGTGATGACACCCTGCGCGGAGGCGGGGGAGACGATCATCTCTTCGGCGGGACGGGAACGGACGTGGCGCTCTACTCAGCGAATGCGTCCCAGTATCGAATCGTACGGCTCGAGGAGGATGTGGTGGTCACAGACAAGCGCGTAGACGGGGACGGGACGGACGTGCTGCGTGATGTGGAGAGCGTGCGCTTCACAGACGGCGAGGTGTTGTTGCCACAACAGTAGCCCTGTTGCGAATGTTCTGGACGAGTCTGAGTCGCTAGGGTCCAGAGGTTGTCCATGGGCTCGCGAAAGGGGCTGTTTGGGCTGGTGCCCTGACAGTGCATGAACTCATGCCTCTGCAGGAGCGAGATTGATGAAGACGATCACGTCACTGGGCGCTGTGGTCCTGGCCACGTCCATCGCGGTTCCCTTGACAGGAGTGCGGGCGCAAGGGCAGCTGGAGGTTGTGCCCAGCGTCGATGCTGTGCCCGCAGCGTACGAGGTGCTGCCCGCCCGGGATGGGGACGAGGGGCCGCTGCGCTACGACGCGCGGCCTCCGCAGAACCGAGCCGATTACCTGCCCGCGACCCCGGTGTTCGTGGATCGTCCTTTGAAGGGCCCCGCCGCATTGCCCGTGATCTATGACACTCGCACCGGTGTGGAGACCGTGCTGGCTGAAGGCGTTGGCCCGTCTGGCCCCCTGGGGTCGGTGGCGGGCCGGTCGTTTGGCGACGCGGTGGATGCCCAAAACTACGAGACCGTGAGCAGTCCACCCTCCGCGGTGACCGGGTCTGTCTTCCCTTGGAACGTCCATTGCCGCATGTGGTACAGCGACACG
>Ga0114933_10002276_pt1 | contig 20144 bp, 10 predicted proteins | sample 4SBtaG_FD_89691 | JGI IMG/M metagenome (GOLD analysis project Ga0114933, IMG submission 89691) | Deep subsurface microbial communities from Kolumbo volcano to uncover new lineages of life (NeLLi) - 4SBTROV12_W25 metaG | ecosystem: Environmental > Aquatic > Marine > Volcanic | place: Kolumbo... | reverse complement strand
AGGAGCGGGCAGTCGCGGAGGTTTGGTGGGGGCTGCAATAGAATTTGGTCCTACACTTCTTAGTGAGGGTGTCATGGCTTTGACTGCCGGTGGCGGAAAAGACGATTTACGTAGACAACAATCCCAAAGTATGAGACTAGCTTATGAAGCAGAGTCAATGAATTTAGGAGTCCAAGAAGCTATTTTAGAACGCCTTAAAGGTGGAGATAGATTAAGTGACATAAACTTTAGTGGTGATCGTAAAAAATATGGATTAGATGTCGGAGACTGGCTGGGTGATACTCAAAAAAATATAGAAGAAGCTAGAAACAGAGAAGATGAGAGATTTGAAAAATTATCAGATGCTCTAGATAAAGCTATTAAATTTGATGATATAAAAGCACAACAATCATTAAGAACTTTAAAACAAGACTCTTTAAAAAATATTAAAGATTTAAATAAAAGTATAGAAGAAATTGCTACTTCAAAAAATTATGGTAACATTGCGCGCGAATTTGAAATAAAATTCAAAGAATCAGATATACTTGTACAAAAAGCAAAAAACGAGCTTGGTAAGATAGAAGAACAACAAATGCAAACTCAAGCCGTGGCGCAAGGATTTGAACAAATTTTTACATCTTCTTCTCGCTCAAAAACAGGCATCACAGGTTGGTACGGAGCACGAGTCGATGACGAATCCGAAAGAGGAGTGTTTGCTGAAGCTGTTGGTGGTCTTGGTGGTCTTCTTCGCGGATTTGGCACTATGATTGGTGCAGAAGATCGTGGTGGAACACAATTACTTGGAACAGCAGTAAAAGGAGAAAAATATGGTATACCAATGCGCAAAGCAATGACAGCACTCCAAAAAGAGTTTACCGGCGATCAGGGTCGCATAAATATAGAGGGAATAAAAGAATTTCTTAAGGGAGGAGACGCTTTTAGAAACACAGACGCTATAGCTAAACTTTTTATAAACGAAAAGACAAAAGGACAATACGGCGGCGAACACGAAATACCAAAACAAGCAATACGTGAAAAGCAATTTTCAGAAGGATTTAAAGCTTACTCAAGCGCTTATGTAAAATTTCTAGAAGCAAACGACAAGCGCCAACAACAGATAGGAGAAAATATAAGACTAACAGCAGATATGCAATCCGCAGCTGCTAAAATCATAGTCGGAGAAAACAAGGGAGAATCGCCATCAATTTTTAAACAGTACACCAAAGAAGATATAAATCGTATCGATGAGAATTTTGCAACAAAGATCGGCGCGACCCGAGAAAATTTTTCTGGTGTTTTATCAAAAGGAGTTTACCAGAAAAGAGATTTATATCAAATGTTAAGACGTCGAAAAGAGGATGGTGCTTTTGAGCAAACCTCTAAAGAAGGAATTCGGCGAGAAAAAATAGATTTACAACTAGCGCTTGATAATTACAATAAAGTTCAAAGAAAAGAAATAAAAGAATCAGAGATGCCCTTCAAAGGAGGACGCGCAATGACTTTTTATAGAAAAATACAAGATTTAGGTCGTGAAGGATTTATCACCGATCCCCGTAAAATCCCAGAAACGGCTGTTGATTTTGATAAGCTGAAAAATTTAAAAGGTGCCACAGACGCGAAAAGACGCGAAGCTAATATGAGATATTTTGGAGATAGGGCTGCATTTAATATGACTGACCGGAAAACTGGCGATCTAAAAGGCTTTACTTATGGAACAGGAGAATTTGAAAAAGGTAAAAGTATTTATTTCACAGATCCTAATACTGGACAACTAACACCGTTGCCCGGATACAGAGAAAAAATGGGACGAGTAGATGTAACCACCGACGAAAATAGAGCTAAATTAATGACTGAAGGCGGATTAAGATTAGGCGAAACAAATAAATTCTTAAGATCGGCGCGCGATAAAGATGGTAATCTTACTGGGGGCTATCAGGGCGGTTTCAAGAATAAGGATGGCGAAATAGAATGGACGAAAGATCCAATAAGAAGTGATGTTCGTGGTTTAAATCGAGGACCAGTAACGGCAGAAGAAGCTCAAAACCAAATGTCAATCGATCAATTTAACCAACTTAGAAAACAAAAAGAACAAGATGATAAGACTCGCAAAGAAGAAGCAAATGAACAAAACAGAAAAAGAGTCGAAGCTGAAGGTGGCGTTTATAGGGAATTTGAAAAATTACCGGAAAATATTAAAGCAGCAATAAAACCACAGGCTGAAGCTGTGAATAAAAACACAGAGCAACTCGCAAATGTCCTTGGAGAAGACGCACCAATAAATAAAAATTTAGCTAATAATGTAGTAGCATTACAAGAGTTTGCCGGGGGAATTGCGGATGTTCTTACAAAAATAGAAGAATCAGGAGTTGACAGCGCATCAGCTATAGCTATGCTAGCTGGACAAGTAAAGGCGATACAAGCAAAAATAGCGAAGGCGACGGATCCGCCGGAAAGCTCCAGTAATAATCCATATCACCCATCTGGTGATCACGGGGGAGCTTAAATAAAACAAAGGAAAAAGGTAAAAGGTGAATTTTAACGAAGCAGAAATTCTATCCTACACTAGCCAAAACAAATTTTTGGCAGAAGGAGAATTTAGATATGGTAGCACAAAAGTGCTATCAATAACTAGTGTTATAGACACCAAAATTTCAAACTCTGACTTTTCTGGAGTAAAAGAATCTCAAGAAAAATTAATGCAGTTAATTTCTGGCGCTCACAATCTTCAGGAAATAAATATAAATGGAACAGATTTCGGATCAGGAAGAATTGTTTCTATAAATTCTGAAACCGCACCAATTTGGAACGTCGATAGCATAAGGTTTGGAAAAAATACTTTTCAAATAGAAATCCAAGATTCTGGAGAAAATAATCTTTATAATATGACCGGAAATTTCTTTACTGGATTAAAAGAAAAATTCTCCAAACAACACCTTCTTGAAAATTTTGATGAATCATTTACTTTTAATTTAGCGGGCGAAGGTAATTATACTTACGAACACCAAGTTTCAGCCAAATATTTTTCAGGCATAGAAGTTGCGGATCCGATTGGTGAAGCAAAAAAATTAGCAAGCGGAATATTTGAACAAGATCCAAGCTTTGGATTTATAGATACTCAAAGATCTGGATTTTATAACACAGATGGAAAAAAATATTTTACAGAAAGCTACAACCTGCAAACAAACGCGTGCGCTTTTCAAAAAAGATTTGAATGTATGCCAAGACACAATAAGAATGATTTGTTTTGTTCTAATACCTTGTATAATTTATCTTCTAATGAAGATGGAATTATAAACATAACAGAAAGAGGTTTGGCAATGGGGCTAGACGATGATGGAAATGATGAATTATACGAATCTGCAATTGATGGATTGAATTCTTTGATATCTTCTGCTTATGAAAGATGCAATAATGTATTTAATAATTATACAGATTTTTACGGTGGAGACACAACATCTTTAAATTCTCAATATTTAAGTTTACAAAAAAGCATCAATAGAATATCTGCAAATTTAGAATACGAAATATCTTTTAACAATGCTTCGAATATATCTGGTCATTCTGGCCAACACGATATGACATTAAACTTACAATCATCTCAAGATGGAATAAGGACCGTTACCGAGAATGGTACGATAACTTCTTTTTCGGGAAGAGGAAATGTTGATCCTGTAACACTGTATAATTCTTTTTCTGTTGATCAAAATGCTCCATATAGGTGTGGCAATTTTTACAGTGGGCAAGTCAACAATAATAAAAACAATTATAACTTTTTTCAGAAAGATAGATTTAATTTAACTTCAACAAATTTAAATTTTTCACAAAGCGGAAATGTCGTAAATTATAGAAAAACCTTTACCGACGATGTTTCAATTGTTAAAACTAATAATATTAATATAATGAATGTAAGAACTTCTGATATTTTTAGTGTTGATGTATCTCAGGCTTATTTTATACCCAACCAACAAAAAGAAATATTAACTAAAAGAGGAATTAAAACATTAGCAAGCAGAAATATAAATGCAGACTGCGTTTATCAAAAACCTTCAAATAATTTTTGGACAGACATTAGTTATGCTCCAATTGCGCCTGAAAGCAATACAGATTTCTATGACGCGTTAAAGTTTGTCAAAAATAAAATGTTAGAAAAAGCTTTTGATGATGGGTGGATATCAATAAATAATATAAATTCAATGTTTATAAATACATTCACATACACAATTGGGTCAGACCAAAACTTATCGGCAACAATGAACATAATATACGAAGAATAATGAGTACCACTATTACATATGATGACTTTAGCTTTACAGGATCTGAAGGGTTTCCTACTCCCTATGTTTCCAGATCTCAAAACATGTTGGAATATGGTAATAGATGGGGTCAAGGAACATCTTATACTTTAAATGGACAAATTACAGGAAACAATTTTGATGATTTAATTAACAAACAAAACATATTATTTAGTGGATTTTCTAGAGATTTTAAATCTTTAGACATCACAGAGGATGGAGAATCTATCGCCGGTTTTCCAACAAAAGAATGTAAAATAAATTCTATTAATTTTGATGGAAATAAATATGCCAGCATTTTAGATTATTCTATAAGTATAGACGCTTATGATGAATCTTTGTTTTCTGGAACCTATGGAGTTATAGATCCATCTAATGAAATATCTATTTCAGAAAATACAAACGGAGAAATAAATATCGGACATAACATTTCAGCCGTAGGAATTAGAGCAAATAACAAAAGCGCAATAGAAAACGCAAAAGACTTTGTACATCTTCATTCTGGCTGGAAAAAATCCATTACTCCACAATTTATAAAATATCAAGAATCCGCAGCAAGATATAATTCCAATGATCCAAGCCAATCACCATTCGATAATTGGGGACCAAATGACGGATCGATTAGTATTGGTACTATAGCAGGAAAAACAGATTGTTTAAAATATACATTAAATTCAAATAATAATGACGATCATTATGCTTATATAAATAATGTTTTTACAATTGGAAAAAAATATAAAATATATGGACAAGTATATTTAAATGATGTTGCGTATGCTGATATATATTCTATTGGAATTTTTACAGACTCAGACGTTAATTCGTCAACGGAAATTATACGAGCCGGACAACAAGGAGTTTGGAAAAGTTTTGAGACTGAGGAATTTATAGCCGAAACTTCAAATTTATATGTGTTTGCATATGATGGAAGTGATTATATCACTTATGGTGATTCTTATAACAGAGATTGGTTTGTAATCAGAGATATAAGAATAGAAGAATCTCTCGATTTCGATCCACTTTTACTTACACAAAGCGAGTCAATAAACAGAATGAACGGCTCGTATTCTATGACCGAACAATACATTCTTTCTAAGACTGGGGAAAATTCTTTATTCAGTGGTCATTCAGTGAGTATATCTTCTGGCGCGAATGATCCATTTGTTCAGGTTAATTTGTCCACAAATTTTAAAGGACACTATAAGGAAGATATATCTGAAGTAAGAAACAAAATACCTAGTTTAAATTCTATAGGATTTTACCAAATTGCAAAAGATACATCTCAAATATCTGATTTAAATTCTGGGGCTCTAAATTTTAATGTATCGGAAGACTCTGGAAATTCACAAATATCAATAAATTGTTCTTTTAATAATAATAAATTATTTACTGGATCTAATGCATATTTTGATTACAGGGTTTCTTTTGATACCAATGAAATGACTTCTAATACTACGGTTCAATTACAAGGACAAATTAGAGTAATAGGAAATAATAAAGATAAATTGAGGGTGGCTGAAGATTTTCTAGAAAACACAATAAATTCCACTGTATCTGGTGGCTGCAATCACGAAGCAAAATACGCTTGTTATTTATATAGTTTAGCAAATGAGGAATACAATAAACTGTCTATACCTTATAGTTTAAGACCGTATCCTGTTAATTGTACTATTGATAAAAACGAATCAAAAGGAACAATATCATTAAATGCTTCATTTGACAATACGTATCAATATTCAAACGACGTTAAAACATCTAGATGGAATATTCAAGTAGCTCCTCCATTAAGAAAATATTTACCAACTTCAGACGTATTAACGTTTCCAAAAAACATTTTTTGGAATACCGACGTTGTAACAAGATCAAATATACAAGTAAACGCAAGTGCCTCAAGCTACGACTCAATAAATAAATCTTTTGGATTAACAACAGTTGATAATTTTATTACAAATGTTTATAATACATATGTAGTGCCTAATTCAGACATAATTGAAACATCTAATACTTTAAATTTCTCTGAAAGAAATTTGCTATACAACAGAAACAAAAGCTGGGGTTTCCACAATAACACAGAATGGATAACTCTTCCAGCGCCACCTAAGCCATGAACAGAGAATTTATAAATACTTATATGCAAAAAAAAAATATCCCATCGGGGTATTTAAAAACTTGGTATAATTTTGAAAGCGGTATAGCCACAGGCTCTGCGGGTTTGATTTACAATCAGGTATATACTACGGGCAACCACTTTTTTGATCCGGCAAATTATGATGGAAATTTAAAATCTGGAGTAATGGCAGGAATTTCTATAGGTAATGACACCGAACTAACTTCTACCACAGTATACGCTTCAGATTTTAGTTCTGGAACAGATAGTTGGAGCGGTGGAGTAACAACTACCACTGATCCAGTCACTGGATCAGGCCAAGTTTTAAAAAGGGCGGGTATAGGACCGGGGGTTCACTATATGAGAAGATATAGTTTGGGCATGACTATTGGCAAAAAATATAATATCACAGGAAAGGTTTTCATAGACCCACTAGGTTCTAACATACAAAAAGTTTTAATATATCACATGGACGGTTGGTATGGTCTTTTTGTAGATAAACCAAGTACAGCACAATGGGTGGAATTTTCTTTAGATTTTGAAGCAAAGGGAGATTATATGACCCTTTACGCTCATAATGGTTCTGGTATTAGTTTTACAGCAGGAGGACATGATGATTTTTATATAAAAGATTTTGTAATCAAAGAAACAACTTCTCCTTTTTCTGGAAATTTTGATCACAATGAAATGGTTCAAATTTCAGACGATGTAAACCATAATAATTGGACCACACTCTTTGATATAACAACCTCAAGTCAACAAAACTTAACTGGACAAACAAAAATACTTTTATCTTCCATGGAGACTTCGGGAGATACTTCTGGATTTCACATTGGTTTAAATGGATACAATCATCCATTTATAACATACGCCTCAACAGATGGAAATAAATATACTCACACTTTTTCTAAAGAAGCTTCTAATAGAAGTTTGTTGAGTTTCTCTTTTAACAGTGATGGAAAGTCTTTATCTATTGGAAAACATTCTCCAAAAGAAGACTATTTAGAAAATTTTAATACGAAATCAATCAATATCTCAAATACTTGGACTCTTGGGGGATTTAAAGAATATCTTAACGATGCCTCTCCGGGAAATCACATTAGATCTTTCGATGGAAAAATGAATCATTTTATGTTATTTAATCCATCTCTCAAGGGTCTTATTTCAAATAATTTTTCTGATTTTCTATTTATTAACAATTATGAAAAGGGAGAAGTAAAACAAAGAGAGATTACCAGTGTTCAAAATTCTACAGGAGCTTACATAGTTTCTGGAGTTGTTGGAACTGGCATAACTGGATACGAAAAAGTTTTAGTAAACACCATTGATGGAATTGGAGTTTACATGAACTCTGGGATAACTGGAGAATTATCTGGAGATGTTATTGAGTATACAAATCAATCAGAAACAGTTACTTCTTATGAAAGTTATTTAGCTGACGAAGTTAAAACTTTTGATGATTCAATAAGTTTAAATTTCTTTAATAAAAACTTATCTTTTTTAAAAGACATAACAAAAGGGTATGATCTTCCCCAAAGCGGATCTCTTTACATTGACTCAACTAGAGAAGATATACATAGAAAATCTATTAGTGGATACGAAGTTTCTACAGCAACGACAGTGCGAGATAACACTGATAAAACTGCAACTTGGAATAACTTGTCTGGAGCTTTTATTTTGGGAACCGGAGTAGGAAATAAGAATATTAATTTATTTAGAAATGGATTACTGCAAAGACCCGGAACCTTAAACGAAGTAAATTCCACAGAAACAGACGGAACTGGATTTGCTGATTATATAGTTTTAGATTCTAGATATATTTATTCCAATAATAGATACAAAGAATCAGACCAGCTTGTTTACGAAGAATGTGATTTACCAAATATAATCGGAGGATACACAAAAGGTCAAGCTTCCACATTTTTTCACGGTTCTGACCCGGGAGATAGTAATTATTTTTTCGTTGACAATTCTTATTTTGTAAACAGAGATATATACTTTGGAGGTTTAAAGTTAATGTCTGGCGTAGATTACGAAAGATTTTCAAGTTCAATAATAGCGGTTCATACAAACAATTTAAATCATGGAGTATTTTCTTGGATAGAAAATTTTAATCAAAACGTCGAAACTGGACATCACGATAATGTGTTATATTTAAATAATAAATTAATGGATGAAATAGTTTGGTTGAGTGGAATAAGACAAACCAGAGATTTAGATTACATAAAAACCGCAGACTTTAGCGTGTTGAACAGTGGATATAAATTTAATTTAACAGAAAATAACTATATAATATATAGTGGAGAAAGCGGAAATTTTAACCGATGAGTACTAAATTTAAATATATAGAAAAAATATACTTTGACGATGTAGAAGGTAAAATAGGAAATTGCTATATATACAATTTAACTTTCTCTCAGGGGTATAGCATTGAGCCATCAACTCTAACAATAAATTCTCTTTCAGAAGATGGAGATTATAGTACTATACCTAGTCCAAATTTTGATGATATATATACAATAAAAATTGGATCAAAAATTATATTTAGGGGATTCATTATTTCAAAAGAAATACAAACTAGCCAACAAAACAAAGTTGCAAATATAACTCTTGTTGATAAATCTATAAGATTAGATCAGTACGGAATAGGATTAACAAATAGACATGGAGAAATGCCTTTAAGTCCAAGGGATATTACTGTATCAGCAAATGGAGTAAATGCAATTGGTCAAATAGTTAGAACTGCAGACGTAACTTTTTCAAGAGAACTAGCAGAAGGAGTCAAGAGATACGGAAATGTATTTGTAATAGGTAGAGAAAAAATAACTTCGAGTCCGTGTGATATTCCAGATGTAGAATATTTACAAGAACATTTTGATAAAGCGATTTCTCTTTTTTCTGCTGAAGTTGGAATAACTTTTAATTCTTTACCTTCGATTATTTCTGGAAGAAATTATACAGGAACAATAAGAGAAGTTTTAAATTCTTTATGTTCTGATTCTGGAAAATCTTTTTATTATGACAGCTTTTTAGATTCTGTTGTTTTGTTTAATTTAGATGCAAAATTTATTGATGACTCTGTAATAGATTTATTAAAATCTGATGAAAATGTAGTAATACAAAATTATTCAGAATTAGAGTCTTTAGAAAATACATATGGAAATTTTGTTTCTGTAAGAGAAATGAGACCCGGAAAAGAATCCGGCGGAGAAGGAACCTGTACTAATCATATAGTTAATAACTTATATTGGATGCCTGTAGAAATTAACCATAAAGTTAATTCTCCTCTAGATGGTGGTCAAGGTGGAAATGCAGATATTATAGCTGGAGTTTTAGGCAAATATTCAGAAGGACTAAGAGATCATTTTCATATTAATCGAAGAGATTGGAGTGCTGTAGACTGGTGGAATGTGGTACAGTTATGGGGTCAAGGAGGACACAATGGTATAAAAGGCGAATATCAAAACTTTGAATATGACAGAGATGACAGCGGAACCGTTTCACATTTTGAAAAATGGACAGAGTTCACAACCTCACAATGTTTAGACGAAAGAGCAGATGATCCGTTTGCTAATATTTATAATAGTAAATGCACAATAGATAGAATTGCTGGTTATCTAAACATGGACCCTTCTGAAGTTCAACAAATATTTGATAATAATCCAGCCTTGTATGGTGGATTTGATTTATATGCCGCAAACGTTGGTGATGGAAGTTATAAAGAATCCAGAAGATCTGTTGAAGAAGAATCCACAAAAATATTTAATGGAACATATCAAGCTGCATATGATCCAGTTTCTTTACAACATCTTGAGAATACAATACAAGGACCAAAAGAACTATATCCTACACACTGCACGCTTGTAAGCATAAAACAAGAGCCAGAACCTCAATGGATTGAAGAAGACTGGTTTGCTGGATGGGGTTATGTTTCTGATTCGAGTTGGGAAATTCCGCAAGATGATTTATCTGACATTTTAGGAGGAGTAATCCCAACTATTGTTGATGTTACCGCAGACATGGTTTATACAAAATATTTAGGAATAAAAACCAGAAGTTTAAGAAGAGGTGACTTGGATGGAGTTGATCCAAGAGATGCAAATTTTGATGATACAATAATTAGACCAACACTTTCGGATGGTCAGTTTGGTCCACCAATAAACTTGTCTTTACCAACGTTTGATTTAACTCCAATAAAACATTCTCACATAATTTTTCTTCCAAGAGCTAGTATAATCAATAATATTTCATCCGCTGAATTAAGTATAAGCACCGCCTTAAGTGCTGGCGGTCCTATTGGAAATGTCATAAACCCTGACAATGCCACAGACTGTGTTCCTGCTTACGTTGTTGAGAATAGAAAATACAAAAAAGGAGACTCTGGATGTCAAGGAAGTTGCAGTGACCAAACTCTCGATGAAGAATTTGAAGATTTGTCAGTTTGTGGACAAGATTTGCCAAGCGGCGAAATTTGTCAACTTCATAGAATGGGAATAAGTGTTGAATTATCATATCCGACCGACAGCATTAAGGTGGCGGGCGCAGGCAATTTCTTTGTAGATATTCTTGGACCAAAAAGATCAGCCAATGGTTATAGGAGTAGACTTCTTATAAACTACAAAAAAAATACCACAACATTTAGATCGTTAAAAATTAACACCTTTCAAAAAGGAACAAATTTTTCAAAATTAAACGTAAATGATATAGACGCAACCTCTTCTCTTTTTGATCCAGAAAGCGAAGGTAATCATCACGTTATTCCTGAATCTGTTGGGGTTACCTATGACGATGTATTATCTTCAGCACAGCAGGTTTACGGTTCATTTAGCAAGGGCTCTTCTGAAAATGGATTACCAAGAAAAATTTCAATGTCAATAATTGGAATGCCAACTCAAGTAGATAAAGTTTTAAATCAATCAAGTATAAGTACATATAACATCAATTACGGAACAGAAGGTTTATCGATGTCCCTACAATATTCTGATGTTCCGCAAAGGCCTCCAACTATGGATTATTTGCAATCTAGATTACATAATCAATTCCATTACGCAACAATAAACAAATTTCACAGATGATATTTAGTGGTCAAAATTTTTTAAGTTTACCAGAAGTTGATTCTTTAAGTTTCAATATACCGTTTTCTGTTGATTCTATTAATGAGACAGGGTGTTTTGGTTTTTCTGGTTCTGGAGCAAATGGACAAGAAATAATTTTAAACTTTAAACTTTCAAGTGGAGAGATAAAAGATTTTAATAATAATTATGTTTATTCTTATTATCCAAATAAAGAAATAAATATTTCTGGAGATATATTTTCTGGAGGGCACATTTATTACATAAACAATAATCCATTTTCTTTATCTGGAACTCAAGAATATTTTAAATTTAAAAGATTTTTTTATGATTCTGAATTTAACATAGAGTCTGACGCTTCAATTTTAGTTTCACCACCTACTCTCACTTTAAATACTCCTGATTTTTTTGATATATCTGGCGCATATACTGGAGCTATAGAAAAAAATTATAATTTTAATATATTTTCTGCAAACATAGAGGGTAGCGATTCTAAAAGTTTTGTTATGACCCAAACAGATTTAAACTCTACTAATAATACGGGTTCTTTTAATTTGTCTACGGGATCAAATTATAGTGGAATTTTTGCATCTGTAAATTATCAAATGTTGTTAAACTTTGAAACTGATGTAGGTAATATACAAAAAGTTTTAGAATTTACTGGAATTAATTTTTCTAAAGGTGATGTTGGTATATCAAATCTTACAAGAACAAGACAAGAAATAAATGTTCAATCAAATTCAATACCGTTACAAAAAAGCGTTAACAGCTACAAGTTGGGTTATGTATTTTCAAAAAGTGGAATTTCACAAGAAAGACCCATTGGCGTTGAACTAAGTTATTACGCTGGCAATACAGGACTTCATAGTGGTTTTACTGGAGATATAAATATAATTTATGGAGGAAGCGGTTATAATTCTGGTAATAATCCTGTTTACGCAACAGGAGCAGATGGGTCAGGATTCATTGGAGACCTTTTAAGCGATGCAAACTTTAGAGGAACATTTTATTATGTAAGTGGAGAATCTGGAATAAATTTAATTAATAGCGGTAGTGGATATAGTGGCACAGGTCCAACTGAGGAACATTTATTTAACATAAAAGGAGGACATTTAAGTGCTCAATCTCAAAGTGGTTTAAGTGGGTTGAGTGGATTTTTTAGCACAGGACATGGCTCTACTTATTCGGAAAAAATAAATAATACAGCAAGTGGTTGGCCTATAGTTGATAGTTATTCGTGTGATGGTTATAAAGTATATCAAGTAACTGGTTTTTACATGTTTAACAGTGGAAAATATTTAAATGAAATACCAACTCTAACATTCTCAGGAACCCATCATTATAACTGTACTAAGATACAAACAGCAACAGCGACAACATCTTTGAGTGGCAGTGGAGATTTTAGTCAGGGATCTGGATCAATAACAGGAATATTAGTCTTAAATTCTGGAGAAAATTATACAGGAAAAAATGACTTGTTTGAGTATCCACATTTAGCGTATACTGGACAAGGAACGGGAGCAAATATTGAACCCGTTATGTTTTCGTACGATAAACACTTTTTTGAAAGTTGGGATTTAAAAACTGGATATGATTTAGGATCACTTTATTCATTTAGTGGGGCTTCATATACCGGAACAGATAATGTTTCTGTAACAAGATTTGTTGATACAAACTATGGAGAAGGAGTAAGTCTTCTTAATAGTTCAGAAAGAAATTTTTATATTCAAGTTGAGAATATTCCTTATTGGGATACTGGACATGTAATAGCCAAATTAAGAATAACTGGACAAGATTTTGATTTTGTAAAATATATAACGGGAGGAAAATAATATGTACAACAAAACTACAACTCTTCAAAACGTACCCAGAGCTTTTAAGGTAACGTCATTGAATTTTAAAGAAAACGGTGCCGTTTATTCTGTTCAAGGACATGAAATCTTTCAAGGTCACCAAGTTGGCAGTTCAACAACCCTTTTATTACCCGGAACATCAATTATAACCGATTCAGAAACTTATCAACATTGTCCAGAGTTAAAAGATGGAGTAATATTATATGCAGTAAAAACGGAAGGCGGTTTACATAAAATAATATCTCCGTCGTTTACTGTTCAGAAAAAAACTGTCGGTTGCGATGGAGCAAAAATTGAAATTCAATCTTCAGTTGGAGAAGCTGGACCAAAAGGACAAAAGGGGGATTCGGGATTTGGTGCAGATGGCGATAAAGGAGAAAAAGGAAGTGTGGGAGACAAAGGCGAAACAGGAGAAAAAGGAAGTAAAGGCCAAAAAGGCACAAAAGGAGAAGAGGGAAACAAGGGAAGCGTCGGAGGAGCCGGGTCCAAAGGAGCAAATGGTGATAACATTGATTGGAATCAAGCAGGTCAAAACAGTATTGAAATAGGTGGCATAACATTTGGTCCTAGATTAATAGGAGTTTGTAAAGACGGAGAATATAAATACGTTTACGTTTTTGGATCTGATCCTCAATAATAACATGACGGTTTCTAATATCACATTACAAAAAAAAATTCTTAAAGTTAAAGTAATTGGTCTATTTGATCCCGAAAGACCTTCTTGGGCTTCTAGCAATTCCGTATTTATTGCTGATCATCCCTCTACACATGTAGGATACCTAACTAAACATTTTTATGGAAATTCAGTAAGCGTTGGAGATGAAATACCATCTTGGACTTATGATACAATTTCAAATCATGGTTTTGATAGTTCTTCTTGGAATACTCAAACAAGCGGAACATCCAATATCATGCCTCCGAACAGTGGCCCAATACCAAACACTCAAGGTGTTTATAGTGGTCAAGAAGCTTTATTAGATAAAGAGTTATCAAAATATAAAATATCAGACATTGATGTTTTAAGATTTTGGCCAGCAGGTAGACCGAATTCTTATGGAGGTATGCCTCCTTATAATTTATATAATTCAAGTACAGACACTAGAAGCGTTGTAGATGGTGCTACAGTTATATCTCAAGGAGAAAGTGATAATAGCAATAATTCTCCTCATACATATTTTTGGATTGATACTTGGCTAAATGACTGCAAGTATTTGCCTCTAACTGTTCCAAGTTACATGCATAATAGCGGGGAACCTAATCGTGATTACGAATTATATCCAAAAATACCAGAACTTGGAATGTGGGTAAGCGGAGGAAAAGATTTGGGCATTAAGGAATGGTCTTGGCAATCTCACTCCACAACTACAAAGTATGGAAGATTTTGTGGGGCTTGGCACCAAAATTTAAGCGCGACTCAAAAAAGAAATACAACTCAGCTTACAACGTATCCTCTTGGCATAGACAGTGAACCAAGTGAAGAATATACTTATCAAAAATCATGTGGAACAAATGGAACTCCGGGCGTTGCGCCAACTACAAATGAACAGGGTCTAACAATTGTTGCTGGTAGTAGTGATACTGACACAGCTGCACAATCAAACTTTTTGTTAGATAAAATGTGGGGAACTTCATACTACACGGGGGGATTTTTAATAGAAAATAGAGGATTAGCATACCATTTAAGAAATGCAGTAAAATGGAATAACTTAGGCGATGCCCCAAGCATTGGAGACATTAAAGATACATTTTTAACAGAACCCGAAGGGGAAGAAGGAAATATTTATGATGGAAATGTGGGGGTAATACCACCTTTAATGACATTCGCTGGTGGAGGAGGAACGTGGTCTTCGGATTTAAAATCTATTAGTCCATATAATAAATATTTAGATTGGGATGAAGAAATTGAAAAATTAAATCAATATTATTCTAACGATAGTAGAGTTCTTCGCTGTGAAATATTAGAAGGAGAAAAAAGGGGTAGCACTATAACTGTTCGTAAGCCCGGACATTTAATAGTTACAGATAAAACAGGGGAACGTGTATGCCCAGAATATAAGGAGGGGTGCGTTTTGCTTGTGATGAATAACGATCATGGTAATTATATTGATTTAAATATAGACGCAAGACAAAAAATAAATTATAGTTCAAAAGGAACTTTAGAACCTTATTTTGATTATTTTCCAGATGATTATATTCCATTTGAAACAAATTTCTTGCTACCCCCAGACCAAAAAATTCCAGCGTATAGTTTTAATTGTTCTAAATATAGTTATGCTTCAGAAATTAAAACAGACACAGAGGGATCAAAAGGAGAAAAAGGACAAAAAGGAGAAAGTTTTGGAACCTCTGAAAAGGGAATAAAGGGTGAACCTTATACAGATTCAGCAGATAAGGGTGAGAAAGGAGAAGGTGGAAGCAATGGTGAAGGTGGCGATAAAGGACAAAAAGGACAAAATGGAGAAGTCGGATCTTCCCCGCAAGGAGACAAGGGAACTGGAATTATTACAGGAACTTCTACAAATTGGGGAGGAGTAACATCCTCTGCTTCGAATTATACTTTAGGCAATCACCACACAATAGGCGTACATCTTGGAACAGATGCCGCAAATCCAAATAGTAATTGGGCAACAACGGTAAATTTTTCTAGGCAGCTTTTTGGTGTAGCAGTAGAAGACGTAAAAATTTCTCCGGGGTGTAATTACTCAGGAACATATATTTGGGCATCTGATTTTGTTGATTAGATTTTAAAATTAAATTAATATTTATTATGGCAGCAAATTCATATTTAAAAGACGACCCGGGGTCATATTATGCCCTGTTAACTACTTGTCATACTTGTATGCCAAACAAGGCGAATTCTTGCCCAGACTGTTCTGTATCAACAACAAAGACAATAACTGGAGAAGACCCAGATAGTGGTTCTTCTATTACTTGGGCTAGTGAAGATATATCTCAACCAGCTAGTAGAAGTTCGGTTACGGACAGGTGGCCATATCAAATAATAACACAATCTCAATCTTTAGGATGTTCTTCAAATTGTGTATATCTTATTAGAATTCAATACAAGCTTCAAACTTCGAGTACAAGAAGATCATTTCTTCAGTCGGGATTTTCTGATATATGGCTTGTTGAAAGATGGAATAGCGCGGGACAAATGCAAGAAATGCACAATGTAGCTAACTCTGTTCCTTTTGATCATGATAATTCTGAAATTATAGGAGCTTATACTGCTGGTGCAATTTCAGCAAAAAAGAAAACGGGAACAGTAGCCGCAGAAAGAACTCATTTTAATCCATACGGATTAAGAGAAACCTATGACCCAAATGTAAACGTATATGAAACCCATTGTGGAACATTGTTATTTTTTGCAAGAGGTGACGATACTATAAAATTTAGACTAGCGCAACATACAAGAATTAATAGTTCAATAGATATTAATCCAGATAGTTTTACCATAAGGTCTGATGGATCAGTTCAATCACCCCATGAAGATTACTCTGGAGGTAATTATGGAGCAGAAGGCCAATTTAATATTAAGGCATATACTAGGCCCATTCCCGGACATTTAAAATTATCAGATAAAGGTGCTAGCTCCATAGAAACAAGGACAAAATATCATCCCTATCTTTTTGCTTAAGATTTTTTCTTAACCTTTTTGAGTCTTTCTACAAATTCAAACATTTTAAATTTGGGTAACTCGGAAACAGACTTTAATTCTTCTGCGTTTTCGTATCCCTCTTTAATCAACTTCTTTTTAATTTGTTCAAACGTAACCCCTTTATCTTTCATAACATTTTCTAAAACATTATAAGGATCAGATTTGTTTTCTGTTGAGGTTTCTGGAACAAACTTGGTGTCTCCAAGTTCTTCTGCGCTAACAATATTAATTTTAAGAAAGTTTCTTACACAACGTACAAAAGCTCTATTTTCAGCAATTGGTCCAAGATATAGTTTTGCAAAGCTTTTTGTGTTTTCGTGTGACGCATCACCAATAGATGAAAATGTTACCTCTTGTCCTTCTGTTTCATAATTAGGCTTCCAAGTAATGCTACACGTGGCTACTACATAATTTGGTGAGGGAGACACCACATCATATTTAACATCTGTATAACCCCTGATTTGAGCCAAGTCTTTGATACCCCCAAGAAGAATAATTAATTGATTATCTTTAAGTTTGGTTACGTCAGTTTCGCTTGTGCGGTCTTTGTTTGGAACAAGATGTTCTGTCTTAATCATCTTACGCCAGTCAATTAAGCCATCTTCGTTGAACACGTAATCCACACCTTTAATAAGACCATCTGCGTCACGTGTAATTTTACTCTTCTTAGAACTCATAATTTAATTAAAACATTAATTTGAATTTATGTCAATCTTTTTTAAGATGTGAAAGTTATTTATTTCTTTCCAAAAATCTAAATTTTCTTTTATTTGAGATGGTAAAGACGGGTTTTCTGTTAGTGTTTTGTTTTCATAATCACACACACTTTTAAAAACTTTAAAATTAGATAAAACTGGACCATTAGAAATATAATATAAGGAATTAACATCTAAATCTTTAAGCTCTTCTACATCTTCTTTCTTAAAAATTTGAGCTTGGTTAATTATATCGCAATCCATATAATCTATTTTTTTATGTTCCATTTTTTCTTCGCTTAGGTAAGTCATTAAATTGTAACCAATTCCCATGGATTGTATTGCTTTTACAAAACTCGGATTATCTCTTTCTTCTACAAAATAAACAATGGTATGAATATTAGGTTTAAAATTTTGTATAAGATTTAAGTCTATTTCTTTATTAGTAACAATAACACATCTATGTTTTGATAACTGTTTTGCTAAATTTTCTTCACTAAAAAATTTGTCCATCCTAACAACCAAAAGTGAACCGTTTGGAATATTTATATCGTTTTGTTGATCGGGTATAAGTTGAATATTTTTATTTTGATAATTATCTCCAATGTATACAGTTTCAAACTCTATTTTATGATCTAGATTAAGAAAGTTAAATATATGTTTGGCTATTTTTTCGGGTTTAATTTTATTTATATTTTTAACATTTTCTGAATCATTTAAATAAATGTAATTTGATTGTTTGTTCCAAAATGGAAACGTTAAGTTACCTGAATTTTCTTTATCTAAAAAAATTATATTTTTATCATTATAGGATGCAATATCTAAATCTAATCCATTTTCTGTTATGTGTAATTTAGACTGTCTTAGCATATAAGAAAGTCTATTTGGTTCAATTGGGTTTTCTAGATTAACACAATTAGAAAGTTTGTTTTGCAAATTATGATTTAGTTGTATAATTTTTATATTTTTTTGTTCAAGTAATGGAAACACCATATTGATTACATCTTGCCAGTGCGCGTAATATGCTTGATTTTCGTAATTTCCAACGCTTAAAGTAACATAGTCAAAATTTCCTATTGGGTAATAGTTTTCATATATTGAAGGTTTATCAATTGTTAAACCTAAACTTGTTGCGTATGATTCAATGTTATGCATTTATATTTAAACTTGGTGAATTTTTTGGTTTTGAAAAAACACAATTAATTTGTGAATCAAAATTGTTAGAACTATAAACCACATCAAAATAATCTGATTGTTCAACCATAGCTTTAAGCCATTGAGGATTTCTCATTTCGTTTGATGCCGGTATTGTTTTATGTACGTATTCGTTACCCTCAAAAAAAGTTAAATTTTCTTGATCACAAGCAATATATATATTGTATTCAGGGTAATGTTCTTTAACAGACTTTAATAAAGATGTAGATAAAAAGGCTCCTCTTTGGGATTTAGGAGAAACAAATAAAATTCTTTTATCTTTATCATCTTCATCCAATACGTCTTCCATCTTAATGGATTTACTTTCTGAGTTTTCTTTAACAGCAACTTGTCTAAAATAATTTTCTATAGTTTTTCTATCAGACCCTTTTGCTAATTCAGACATCCAGTATCTATGGCCATCATCATCTTCTAAGACCTGTTCTCGCTTTAGAATTTTTTCATATAAACAAGTTATCCATTTTGAATTATCTGCAATCTCTGGAATCTCCGCGTTTGGATTTTTTTCAATATTATCAAAATTGAAATCGTAATCGGTAAATTGTGATGAATCAATAAACTCTTCTAAGAATCCACCAATCGTTTTTGTGGAATAATTTTTAATTGTCCATTCTCTTGCCTTTTTGCCCATTTCTTTTATTTCTTCTTGGGGCATATTAATAACTTTATATAATTGTTCTGCAATTGATTTTGGGCAGGTTGAAGCTTTTATAAATTCTGTTCCATGTTCCCTATATTCAGACCAATCTAAAGCTAGAGAGTGAGCCTCTTCCTCGCACATTTCTTCTCCGCATGAATAATTTGTGACCAAAGTTATTAACTCTGCAAGTTTAGCTTCTTGAATGGGAATTTCTTGGCCTCCAGAAGTAAATGGATGACAATAAACATCCATTAAATTATATACTTCATTTAACTCTTGTTCTGAAACGCCTAAATTTATACTGGTTGTATGCATTCCATCTTTTTTGTCACACTTTGGACATGGTTTGCCTTGGCCTTCAAATGGTGCAACATGATAATGACCGCAAGCTTCACATTTGTAAGTTGTAAGTATGTCTTTGTGCGGTATTTCGTATTCGTCTGCCAGCTTATGAATGTTCCAACCTTCACCCCAGTGTGTGTGAAGAAGTAATTTTAAATTTTTATTTAAATCTTTTTTTCTTAGTAAAGAAAATCCTTCTAGCAAATTTGGGACAGATTTTCTAAGTTGATTTCTAAATACAAACCCTACAACAAAATCGTTGGCAGTTAATCCAGCCGCTCCTCTTAGGTT
>Ga0114933_10002275_pt1 | contig 20147 bp, 15 predicted proteins | sample 4SBtaG_FD_89691 | JGI IMG/M metagenome (GOLD analysis project Ga0114933, IMG submission 89691) | Deep subsurface microbial communities from Kolumbo volcano to uncover new lineages of life (NeLLi) - 4SBTROV12_W25 metaG | ecosystem: Environmental > Aquatic > Marine > Volcanic | place: Kolumbo... | reverse complement strand
CCCCGACGCGACCATTCGCTTCACCTTGTCGATGTTGCGCGCCTTCCCGCGGCTGAAGCCTTCGCCCCGGTAGACGATGGTGACGGTCGTCTCTTCCTGGCGAGCCAGGGCGACGGCTGCCTCCATCGCCACGTCGCCGAGCCCCACCACGACGACCTCGGCCCCGGCGTGTGAGCGGGCGTCCGCGAGGCTGTAGTGCACCGAGGCGAGCGCGGCGTCCGGGATCGAAGTCGCGAGCTTACGCGGGGTGCCGCGCCGGCCGAGGGCGAGCAGGACCCGCGCTGCCTGGACGGTCACGTGAGCGCCGGCCTTGTCGAGCGCCGTCACCGTGAAGGCCCCCGCCGTCGATGACGGCGCGTCCACCCCGATGACGCGGTGCCGTTCACGGATGACGAGCTTCTTGCGTCGCACCGCGCGGGTCCATTGCGAGAGCAGCTCCTCCTTGGTGCACTCCTGAAGCCAGAGCGACGCGGCTGAGGTCTGCGAGAACGGCTGGTCGAAGACGAGCTTGCCGCGCGGGAACGACCGAATGCTCTCGGCCACGCTGCCTTGCTCGAGCACCATGTAGCGGAGCGAACGTTGCTGCGCTTCGAGCGCCGCACTCAAGCCGGCCGGGCCGGCGCCCACGATCACCAGGTCGAGCTCGTCGGTACGCTTCGGCGTGCCTGCGCTCAGGCCATCCGTCAGGGATCGCACCGCCAAAGAGCCTTGTTGAATGGCGTTGCGCATCAGCGGCGCGCCCGTCAGGTCCCCCGCCAGGAAGAGGCCCGGGCGGTCGAGAGACTCGAGGCCCTCGCTCACCCTCGGGCGATCTGAGATCGGCTCGCCTTCGACCACCACCAGCGATCCGTTGGGGCAGACCTGCTCGCAGAGCGTGAGACCGCAGCAGTCCTTGGGGCGGACGACCACGGCGGTGTATCGCTCGATGGCGAGCACGTCGTAGGGGCAGGCGTCGACGCACGCGTAGCAGCCGAGGCAGGTCTGGGTGTTGACCTGAGGGAGCCGCACCTTGTCGACCAAGACAGGCAGGCTCATTGCCTTTGTCTCGGGTGGACGAGCGCGCAGACGTCGCCGGGCCAACCATCGCACCACGAGCGCACACCCGGCGGCCGAGAGCAGGAGGACGAAGGGCTCCCACGGCACCCCCGGAGGCTCACCCGGCGGTGCGCTCGAGAGCACCGTCCGCGCCGCCTCCCACGCGGCGACGCGATTCGAGACGCCGCCCGCCGCGGCGTGCTCGTCGAAGCAGAGCGAGGGGCCCTCCGAGCCATCTCCGCCGAGGCACACGCGGATTGGATCGAGGGCAGCGCCGGTGTCGTGACAGCCCGCGCAAGACGCGATCGGAATCAGAGGAACGTGCATCGGCTCAGACGGATGGAAGGCGGTGCGTGCCTCGAGACCGGCCGGGCGGTCGACGTTGAGGGGGGAGGCACGACCGTCGGGGGTGAGCCGCAGCGCGCCCTCGCCGTGAGCGCGGTGGCAGGTCGCGCAGGTCATGTCTCCAGAGGAGAGCAGTCCCCGGTGTGGTGACCGCGAGGAGGATTGGCCCGCGTGGCAGTCCACACAGGCGTCGGTCGGCTCGTCGCTCCGATGGCAAGAGCCGCAGGTGATCGGGCCGCTACGGTGGGATGGCGAGAGCGGCCCGGGCGAGCCGAAGCCGTCGGCGCCGTAGAGCGCGGCGGCGATGATGACCACCGAGACCGCGCCCGCGAGGGCGGCGACGAGCGCACCCCGGAAGCGCGACACGTCGCTCGATGCCACCACGCGGGGCGCGGTGCGTTGCCGGCGCTCGATCTCGACGGCCACGGTCAGCCCAAGACCCAAGGGGCGAGCTGGGTGAAGAGGTGCAGGCCGAGCAAGGCGAGCAGTAGCCCCGTCAACACGATGTGTGGCAGGAGCCATCCTCTGAGGAGCCGCTGCAGCCCGGCCCGAGCCGGCACCGTGCGGAGCTCGACGACGGTTCGAATCAGCGGTCGGAGTCCGTCGAGCTTGCCCGCGCCGCGGCCCCCGAGCAGGGCATCGATCCGAGCCCTCAGGTGCGCTTCTTCCTCCTGCCGAGAGCGCCCGCTGAGGAGGAGCGAGAGGGGGCCGAGGGGCGAACGAGTGTAGGGGAGCAGGACCCGCTCGAGGACTCGTTTGACCAGGTCGCTGCGTCCGCTCGCTTCCTTGTGTAGCCGGTCGAGGAGGCGGGTGCGCTCTTGCGCCATGTCCTCCGGCAGCGTGCCCTTGCGCTCGAGGCGGGCCAGGCGAGTCGGGATCACGCGGTAGGCGATCGCGCCGAAGACCCCAAGCCCGGCCACGGCGTAGAACGCCAGCGCCAGCGCGCCCGTTACATTCGGGCCGATCGCGGCGCCAGCGTGGCTCAGGACGGCCGTGATGCCCGCCATGCCGATCCCGAGGTGAGCCCAGTACAAGGGTCGGATGCGCGAGCGAGCGACGGGCCGGTGCTCCTGACCGAGCGCTTCCTTCTTTGTTCGCTTCTTGAGCCAGAGGCGCACGAAGCGCTTGGGCACCGCGTAGAGCGTCAGCGAGATGAGCAAGGCGAGCGCGAGCCAGCCCGAGAAGAGACCCAGTCCCGAACCGGGTTCGAGCGCGCCCATCCGGTGCGCCACGGCGCCGGCGGCGGCGAGCCCGAGGCAGAGGCCGACGCCGAGCCCGGCCGCGATCCGGGCCCTGGCGGTGGGGGCGGCTCTGCCGGCGACGGGCGCCTCGTCGGATGCCGGCTTGCCGAGGAGGGCCTCGACCTCGGCGAAGTCACGGCTCGGCTCGAGGCGAAAGATCGACTGCGTCGGACAAGCCGACACACAGGCCGGCGCTTCGTGCTCGCGACAGAGGTCACACTTGACCGCGATCTCCGTGGAGCTCTCCTCCTGCGGCGACGCTCCGCGCGGCCGAGGGGCCATGCGAATGTTGTCCCAGGGACATGCTTTGGCGCAGTTGGAGCAACCCACGCACAGCGCCTCGCGGATGAAGACCTCTCCCTCGGGGTCGCGGCCGATCGCTCCCGTCGGGCAGTCGATCATGCAGACCGGGTTCTTGCAGTGCTGACACGAGTTGGGGAGCATCAGGCTCGCGGTGCGTTCCGCCGGCCCCTGGGCCGACTCGGTGCGCAGAGCGGTCACGATCTTGTCGCCTCGGCGGACCAGTCGGGAGACCCCGTGCAGTGAATCGCACGTCCACGCGCAGTGGCCGCAACGGACACAGGTGTCCTGATCGATGACCAGCAGTGAGCGGGCCATCTGCATTCGATAGACGTCGTTGAGCACGTGCTGGGTGCTCGTCGGGTCTGCGTCCTCGAGCGCAACGCGCTGCGCCTGGCCTCGCTCGGTTTGAATCCGTCTCACACCCGCGAGCTGCCCCGGGTTGCGGTCCGAGAGGCTGCGTAGCACGGGCGCCGGGACCTCGATCAGTTCGGTCGGGCCAGCCGCGACCGCGTTCAGTGCGCGCGGCTCGTCGGTGAGGATCTCCTCGTCTCCGAAGAAGTCACCGTGCCCGAGATAGGCCCGAATCTCGGGCGCGGAGGCTGTCTCTTTCTGCAGCTGAACGAGGCCCTCGATGACCAGGAAGAAGCTGGCCGGCGCATCGCCACAAGCGTAGGCGCGCTCCCCTCGCTCGAGGCGCCGGTGTGAGGCCGCGTCGAGGAGCATCTCGAAGTCCGTCTCCGGGAGCTCGCGAGCAAACGCGCTGGTCCGCAACAGGTCGCTCGTGACGCAACGCTCCGCGTAGCGAAGCTCGCGCGTGAGGGTCGTGTCGGAGCCGCTGCTCTGGAGTGAACGCTCGAGCACCGAGACCGGGATCTCGATGACCTCCGCGGCGGAGGCCGCGCTCGCGGGCAGGCGGCGCCGGCCTCCGAGGATGAGCGCGTCCTCGCCGAAGCTCTCGCCGGGTCGAACGACGCGCACCGCGCTCACGTCTTCGTCTCCCCGGCGTCGGCCCATCAGGGAGACGGAGCCCCTGAGCACGACGAACATCGAGTCGGCGAGGGACGCCTCACCGTAGATCGACTGACCTTCGGTGAAGCTTCGGTGGGTGGCGGCGCGGGAGACGGCTCGCCGTCCCCGCTCGTCGAGGCCCCTGAGGATCGGCGCATCGAAGAGCGCTCGGTCGTCGAGCCCGTCCGGCAGTTTCGAGGCGATCATTCGATCGTCGTCTCCACTCGGCCGAGCTCCACGACGTCGAGTCGTTCGAGCATCTCGTTCGTGACCAGAGGGCCGCTCGGCCGGGCGCCGGCGAGCGCGCGGTTTCGCTCATACGCCGCGAACGCTCGAATGAGGAACGGGGGGAACGAGCGGAAGAGCAAACGAGCGGTCACCCGCAGTGGACCTGGGCGCGCTCCGACCTGCAGATCGTAGCGATAGAGGAGCGGCACCCCCGGCGGCGCGGATCGATCGTCCATGATCGCGTCCGGCCCTCGGATCGTGCCTCGGGTGGAATCGAGCGAGCCCACCGGCAGATAGGTCTCGAAGAAAGCGTGTTCGCCGATCAGGTTCGAGGTGCACACCCCGGTGGTCGGATCGAAGGCGCCGTCGGCGTACCGGTCGCTGCGGATCCGTCCCTGACCGAACGTTGGCTGACAGCGTCCGAGGGCGTCGATGACGCCGATGCACTGCACACAACGAAGAAAGCCGTTCTGCAGGTTGATCAGGCCCTGGCCACGGAACTCCCGGCCCGGCACGATCGCCGACCACCGAGGCACGTCCGGCCCATCGGCGACGTCGGCTCCGAAGAGCCCGATCGGCTGACCGTTGAAGTCGAGCACCCGGTCGTCGGTCTGCACACGAAGGAAGACTTTGTCGTGCAGGTCTTCGTCGCCCCGCTCGACCCGCCCGACCTCGTAGACGACCGCGCCGCTCGCATCGGTCACCCGCAGGTGAACCCAGAACTCTCGCTCCTGACTGAAACCTGCTGGCACGCGGTGCCCGGCGCCGACGTTCTCGATGGTGACCGGGAGCTGTAGGCGACCGCGCTCGAACGAACCCTCGCCGACTTCGAAGCGAAACGTGCCCGCGAGCAAGAGGTCGCGCCGCTCGCGCGCACCGAGCGGGATGCCCTGCACGTCGGTGCTGCTGTCCTGCACGAAGGCGTCTGGGAAGTCGGGGCTCAGCGGCACGTCGACACCGCTGAAGTAGTGCGAGCTCGAGGGCGTCGCCCGGTTCGACGAGATGCTCGTGAAGGCATCTGCGTAGGATCCGGGCGCGCGCGCTTCGAAGTGCGTGCCGGTGGGGCAAGCTCTGTCCAAGAGCCCTGTCGCGGGCGAGCCGTCTGCGTCAGCTTCGCTCTCGTCGGCTACGCAGACGCCGGGGTAGAGGCTCATGTGGCAGTCCTGACAGCTCGCGGGCTCGCGGCCGCCTGCCCGCTCGAGCGTCGCCCATGCTGACCACTCGCTGTACGCGTTGCGGAGCCGCATGAAAGGCTCCGACGCCGAACCGCGCAGGCCATCGGTGCCGAAAAGTCGGACGTCGTGGCAGGCCCCACAGAACTCGCTCGATCGCAGGTAGCTGGCCGCCGCCTCGCTCGGCCTCAGGTGCGCACCGCCTGCGAGCGTGGCCTGCGTCTCCGGGGCGATGGTCGAGGCCGAGATCAACTCGCGAGGATCGAGGGAGTATCCGCTGTTGGAGATGCCGCTGAGTCCACGACGGTCTTCGGGGCGCATGGAGAAACGCTCGCCGGTCAGAGAGCTCGTCCAGAACGGGTTGCCCTCGTATCGGCCACCGGCCAAATCGCCGGGCCGGACCGGGCCGTGCGTCTGGTGGCAGAACGCGCAGCCGATGCCCTCCATGGAGGACTCCGAGAGCAGGTCTGTCAGTGGCAGCCGGCTGTTGGAGCGGCTGGACTGGCCGTCCCAGGCCGGCATCGACGGCCGCAGGTTCTCGTTGGGGGCGTGGCAGTTGACGCACCAGTGCTCGCCGCCGGAGCCGGTGATCGGCAAGCCCGAGGCGTCGTTGCGACAGGCCGAGAACGACGTCGCGCGGCGCAGGACACCCGCACCGTGCTCGCAGCTCTGGCTCCTCCCCACCTGCTCTTCGATCAGAATCTCGAGCGCCTGAAAGAGCGGGCTCCGCGCCGAGTGCGCCATCACCGAGCGCCTCCACTCGGCGCCTTGTCTCGGGTGACAGCTCACGCAGCTCTCGGCCATGAGGTCGTCGGCACCGAGCGGCGCGCGCTCCCCGACCGGCACCCCCGAGCGCTCCGGCGCTTCGACCATCCCGAGCACGAGGCCCCCCGCGAGCAGGCCGACGAGGCAAGCACCCCCCACCGCGAGCCCCTGGGTTGGGGGGCGACGCGGCGGCGGGGGTGCGGCAACGGGGGCTGGGTTGGTGCGCTTGGCCTCGGGAACTCGCACCCGCGGCTGAGGCTTTCGTGCGGTGCGCCGCCCGCCCTGCGCGAGCTCCTCGAGCTCACGGCGCAGGGCTTTGGCCGTTGCCGGACGTCGCTCGGGTCTCGGATCGATCAGGCGCAGGACGCAGCTCTGAAGCCCGGGGGGCAGGGCGTCGGCGATCGCAGCGGGGAACGGCGGTGCTCCGCGACCGGCTTGTTCTTCCAGGCCGAGCCGAAGGCCTTTTGCTGCAAACGGATGCTCTCCCGAGAGCAGGCGATAGAGCAGCAGGCCCACCACGTACCGGTTGGCGGCGTTGTCCCACGCGGCTCCATTGGCCTGTTCGACCGGCAGCCAGCGAGCGGGCGAGGTCTGGGTCGCCGCTGCGGCTCTCGGGGCTCCGACGAGCGCGGCGACGAGGCCATCGGCGGGCAGCCAGAGGTCGCCCTCCTCGTCGAGCATCAGGGCGCTGGGCCACACGGGTCCGGGGAAGAGCGCCGCCCGCTCGCACGCCTCGAGAGCGCGCGCCAGAGAGACGGCGAGGCGAAGGGCCACATCGTGCGGCACCACTTTGGAGGGGCGCTGCTCGATCCAGCGGGAGAGCGCATGAGTCGGAGGTCGGCGGATGAGCCACGCTTCCCCCTCAGGGCCCGCGGGGTCACGTGCGACGAATCCACCCACGCCCTGATCACCGAGCGCCAAGAGGCGCGTCGCCAACGCCGCGTCGGCGAACTCCCAGCGCTCGCCAGCTTCGCAGCGGAACCGCTTCGCCCGACCGATGGCGGGCAGCGCCTCGCCTCGCTCGAAACCGAGCGCCTCGGGGGCGCTCTCGCTCATCCCGGTGTTCTCTCCGTGCTCGCCGCCGTCTCGGTGGGCTCGACCGTCTCCGCGCTCTCCGAGCTCGGAGACGTGTCCACCATGTTCGAGCGTACGAGGTAGGTCGCGAGCCCCGCCGCGATGCTGAGCCCAGCGGCGACCGTCAGCGCCATCCACACGGGAACCTGTCGAGGCTCCGTCGCGATGTCGAGGAGCGCGATCGTGTCGGCGCGTTCCGTCCGGGGACGCGCCGTCGGCGCCAGATCCATGGGTTGGGTCGGGGCCTCGGCGCCGCTGGTCTGGTCCCCGCTGGGCTTGGTCGTCCCCCGCTCGGTCTTCCTGGCGCGCACCTTTTCCTTGGCACCCGTGGCCGAACGAAAGGGCTCGAGTCGAGTGCAGACCTCCTCGGCGGTCGCGGGGCGACGCTCGGGGCTCTTCTCGAGCAGCTGGTAGAGGAGGCGCTCGACTCCGCTGGGCAAGCCGACCCGCACGTCGTCGTCGAGGGAGGGCGGCTCCACCGTGCACTGCATGTTGAGCAGCTCTCGCGGCGACGCACACTCGAACGGCGGTTTGCCCGTCAGCAGCTCGAAGAGCACGAGACCGAGACTGTAGAGGTCTGAGCGCGCGTCGACGCCCTGCGCGTCGATCTGCTCAGGGCTCATGTACTGCAGGGTTCCCACGCTGTTGGTGGTGGTGCGACTGATCGCCTCGAGCACCTTGGCGATGCCGAAGTCCATGACCTTTACGCTCCCGTCCGCCAGGATCATGATGTTCTCTGGTTTCAGGTCGCGGTGGATGATCGGCGGTGCCTGCTGGTGCGCGGCGTCGAGGGCGGCCGCCACCTGACTGACGATCTCGGTCGCTTCTTCCCAGTCCAGGCCCCCCGCCTCGTTGAGCAGGTCCCGCAGGGTCTGACCATCGAGCAGCTCGAGCACCATGAAGAGCTCGCCGTCGGCCTCCGTGCACGCCAAGCAGCGCACGATGTTTGGGTGATCGAGGTGGGCGAGGATGGTCATCTCGTTGAGGAAGAGGCGGCGCCCCTCCTCGGAACGAGCGAGCTCGGGTCGCAACACCTTGAGGGCCACTCGGCGCTTGCTGAGTCGCTCCTCGGCCTCGTAGACCTTGCCCATCCCGCCTTCGCCGACGAGCCGGCCGATGAGGTACTCGCCGATGCGTTTCACGCTTCCCGTCTCGAGCTCTCTCGCGCCCATGGCTTTCCAACTCTTCCGCGAGGCGCGTCGGCCCAGGAGCTCCGGGAGCGCCCTCGCGGGCGTTCAGACCCAGCCCACCGTCCGGGCATTGGCCTGCCCTGCTAGAATCTCGATCTTGGCGGCATCGTTCAGTCATTGGGTGCCCGAGGGCGTTGGCCGCTCGGCGGCCGGTTTGCTCGCACTGGGGCTGCTCCTCGGCGGCTGCGGCTCCAAGTCCGGGGTGCGCTCACCGCCCCGCTGTGAATCCGCCGAGGACTGCGCCGGGCTCCCCTTTTGCGGTCCTGTTCCGCTCTGTCTCGACGGCTACTGCGGTCTCGGCCCCGCTCGCGAGTGCGACGACGGAATGGCCTGCACGGACGACCGCTGTGATCCGGTCGCTGCCGCCTGCACCCACACCATCCGGGACCAAGACGCGGACGGCTTCGGCGACGCTTCGTGCGGAGCCGACGACTGTGACGACCTCGACCCGGCGATTCACCCGGGCACCTTCGAGCGCTGCACCGGTGGGCGCGACGATGAGTGTGACGGCCGGACGGACTGCTCAGACCTCGACTGCGCGGACGACCCCGCCTGCGCCTCGCCGTGCGAACCCGAGATCTGTGACAACGGTCGCGACGACGACTGCGACGACATCGTCGACTGCGACGACTCGGATTGTCGGACGGCGCCGGCCTGCTGTCTCGACGTCGAATCTCGATGCGCGGACGCCCTCGACGACGACTGCGACGGCCAGATCGACTGCCTCGACGAGGACTGTCTGGGCGCGCCCAGCTGCTGCGTCGCGACGCCCGAGGTCTGCAACGGGCTGGACGACGACTGCGACGGTGTCCCCGATGACGGAGTCGCCTGCTACTTCCTCGACGGAGTCCCCATCGAGCCCATCCGGTCCGCCGAGTGCGGCCCCGCCTGGTACGCGTACGGCAGCCCAGACAATGCGAGCGCCAACCCCGTGCCGGACATCCGGCGCGCCGACGCGGTGGTCTTTGTCCTACACGAAGGGCCGAGCGGCTGCGGCTCCGGACTCGCCGTGATCGCCGACCAGACGCGCGACGACGATGGCGGTGAGCTGCGCGGGGCCTTCACGGTTGTCCCACCCGAAGCGGGCGGGATCTGGGTCAACGACGACGCGACCGTGGACGGCGAGTGCGGCTACGACGACGCGACCGGCAACGCGTCGTGTGATTGGCGGTGGGCGCCGTGCTGCACGGACGGCGTCATGTTCGGCCCCTTCAGCCGCGACTTCTGCATCACCTCGGAGCTCACCGCGGCGCTCGGCGTTCGGGAGATCATCGTCCAGGACGGACCCGACGCCACGAGGACCCGCCGCTTCGGGGAGACCTTCGAAATCTGCGCGCAGATCCGCGCCCCTGTCGGCGGGTAGGGCGCTCAGCCGCGCGGCGGCATCGAGTAGGTCACCGTGGCGTGGGCGATCAGATCGGGCTCGCCGTTCGCCCGGATGCTCACTTCGCCCACCGCGAGCCGCTTGCCGGCCTTGAGCAGCTTGGCCTCGACCAGCAGCTCGCCTGCCCCGACGCCGCGCATGAAGTTGATGTTCAGGTTCGTGGTCACGGCGCGGAGCGTTGGGCCCATCGCGCCGAGCAGCGCGAAGTACATCGCGGTGTCGACCAGAGACATCAACGTCGGCCCCGCGACCGACGGACCTGGCCGCAAGTGACGGTCTTGGAGCGTGAGCCGAAGCACCGCTCCACCGTCACCGACCGAGTCGAGGACCCAGCCGAGCTGTCGCGCTTGCGGAAACTCGGCGTCGAGGAGCGTGAGGATCTCTTCGACGGTCATCTCGCTCTTCATGCGGGCTCGCGCCTCACGAAGCTGCCTACGTCGGCCCGGAACGAGACCCGGAGGAGGACGGCGTAGAGGCCGATCATGAGCACGGCGCCGCACGACGTACCAAATCCGAACGCGAGCATGGTCGGCCCCTCGGTCTGGCCCTCGGCGATGAAGATCGCATCGACGAGCTCCGGATGGGATGTGGCGAAGACCATCGTCGCCGCGACGTTTCCGAGCGTGTAGAGCACGTTCGCGGCCAGCCCCTGGCGCGTCCACCAGATCGCAGACGATCGTCGACCGGTCAGCAGCACGCTGCCGATGATCAGGAGGATCGACGCGAGCAGGTTCGCCACCTGAGCTGCCTTCATGACCGGCGAGCTCACCGCCTCTACAGCGAACGCGTTGAGCGGGTTGTCCTCTTCTTCGACGGTCGCCGCCTCGAGGTCCTGTGGGGACGCCGTGACGAGCGAGTACGAGTTCACCACCCCGGTCACGCCGATGAACGACATCGCGAGCGAGAGGAGCAGGGTCGCTCGAGCGCCTGGGACAGAGGCCGGCTTGGACACGGCGCGGAACGTAGGACCTCAGGACGCCAACGCAAGTGGCGGGCCCACAACTCAGCTGGGCTCGAGGTCGCCTGTGATGGCATCCAGGAAGTCCAAGACCGCGCTCTGAAGCTGCTCCAGGCCGACCGGTTCCGTCGGCATGTGACTGGTGCCCTCGAGCACGACCATGCGTTTGTCGCACGCGAGACGATCGAAGAACCGGCGGCTCAGGGAGATGTCGGTCATTCGGTCCGCGCCGGGGTGCACGAGCAGGATGGGACAGCGATCGAACGCCTCGGGCTCCATCGCCGGGTCCTGGGTCATCAAGGTGCGCAGGAACCCAGCAGGCACCCAGTTGCCGCCGCCCATGCGGTCGGACGCGCAGAGGGCCGCCAGCTCCGGGTCGTTCGAGATCCCGTGCATCTTGGTCATGTAGGCCATCGGCAAGGGCAGCCGGTCGGTCAGGCCGCGGAAACTCTCGAGGAACCAGAAGCCGGCGGAGCCGAGGAACCGGAAGCGCGAGAGGTCCTGCCGGGCGTCGGTCTCGCGCGGATCCAGCAGGGTCGTGGCGATGACGCCGCGCACCGCGTCGTGCCGCGCCGCGACCTGGTACGCGAGCAAGCCGCCGAGGCTCACCCCGAAGAGCACGATCGGCAGTCCGTCACGCGCCACCTCTCGATCGATCAGGTCACACACGCAGTCGACCCAGAGCCCGTAGTCCATCTGGGCCCACGGCACCTCGGTCAGCCCATAGCCCGGCAGATCGGGCGCGACCGTGGCGTAGCCGTGCTGCTGCGCGATCACCGAGACGGGCGCCATGATCCGGCCATACGCTCCGGCCCCGTGGAGCACGATCACCTTGAGCGTCGCTTGCTCATCGCCGAGGCGATCGATGTGCACGTCGAGCCCCCGCCATGACCACCGCTCCTCGTCCGGCGTCGTCGAGGCGTCCCTGCTGCGCATCGACTCGGGGAAAAACGACTGGTAGCGCCGCCACCGGTCGAGGTCCGCGTATTCGGGCTGCGCTGGACGCGCCACTGCGTCGGTGGTCGTGGGAGCCAGGGCTGTGGTGGGGGTGCTCATGCTGGGTGCCTCGGGCGGTCGAGTTACGTGGAGATGTTGGGACGGTTCAGGTGCCGAGCGACCGTCGCTCGAGCGGGGTGAGGCCCGTCCAGCGCTTGAACGCTCTGAAGAAGGCGCTCGGTTCGGAGAACCCGAGCAGGAACGAGATTTCCGAGGTCGAGAGCCCCTCGTCGAGGTAACGGCCAGCGAGCTCGCGCTGCAGGTCTCGCTTCACGGCCGAAAGCGTCGTGCCCTCGGACTTGAGCTGGCGTTGGAGCGCGCGTGGCGTCAGCCCGAGCCGACGGGCGACGCGCTCCGGGCTCGCGCTGGCCTGCCGGAGCGAGAACTGCACCTCACGCCTCACGCGGCTGAGAAACGTGCTCGTCTCCTGCAGCTCGTTCTCCTGATCGCTGGCGAGCTTCGCAAAGACCGCGGTGATGTTCGCGTCGGCGGTCACAAGCGGAATATCGAGCGCCTTGCGTGACAAGACGAGCTGCGTATGTTCGCAGCCGAAACGCACTGGAGCGCCGAACCAGCGCGTGTACCTCGCGGGATCGACCCGGCTCTGATGACTCAGGTCCACGCGGAGCGGCGCAAACGAGGATTGCGCGACGTCCTTCGCTTGCCGGACGAGCACCGCGAAGCAGAGCTCATGAGACGCCGGCGCCGGGGCCTCGCTCTCGACGAGCACACGCACTGCCGCCGTGCCTTCGTCCTCGACCATTCCGACAACGACCGCGTCGTCGAGAATGTTCAGGTACCGAACCCACTGCCGCAGGCCGTCCCCGAGCGTCTCCTGCGACCGACAGAGGTACTCCACGACGCCAAAAGCGCCGACGGGCGTGTGTTCCGCGATGCGGAGCGCGACGCTCGGGTCGTCGGTCCAGCGCACGAGTTCCGACCACGCGACGCAGAACTGCGCTGCGCTGACGCGATGCTCGGGATCGCTGATGAGCTCCGGGCTCGTGTCGGTTGCCCGAAAGAACGCCGCGTGCGCGGTCGGTGGCAGCGCGGCCACGACGGGCCCGAGGAGGAGCGATGAGATGGTTCCGGCCATGGCGCGATCCTAGTGCCGATCCGCCCGCCTCAGAGCGCCAACCAGACGGCCACCCACGCAAGGCCGCCGAGGAGGGCCAGCGCGCCGCTGCGCGTCGCCCCTCTGTCGATGCCCTGGCGCTTCACCAGCGGCACGCCTGCCGAGACGAGATCCCCGGCGTCCATGGCGGCGTTGAAGAGCATCACGAACGCGGCCGTCGCGGGGTGCAGGACGGCATAGAAAGCCAACACTCCGAGCCCTACGTCGCGCACCCCGAAGAGCCGCGCCATCAGCCGGGCTGTCGGGTTGTCATGGGCTTCGGGGAAGCCGAGCTTCGCCGAGACGAGCCTCGCGGCCACGAAGGGCGCCAAGCCGATCATGATGCGAGCGCACCCCATCGCGATGATCAGGCCCATGAATGTGTTGCTCATGGGCGTCACTCTGGGCTCCTCGTCTGGACCGCGCCGTGACCGAGCGCGACAAAGCAGTGACCATCGATGCCGGCGGCTCGGCCGGGTAGAGTTGGCCTCATGTCGCTCCTTCGCTCAGTCACGCTCGGTGCCCTCTGTCTGACCACGGCCATGTTGGTGATCGCGTGTGACGACGCGAGCGTTGACCCGGACGGCGGAGCGTCTTTCGACGCGGGGCCGGACGGCGGAGCGTCTTTCGACGCGGGGCCGGACAGCGACGGCGGGAGCCCGGACGGCGGGAGCCCGGACGCTGGGAACTCAGACAGTGGAAGCCCGGACGGTGGGAGCTCGGACGCCGGTGGTGGCGCGCTCGTCCTCCCAGCGGCCAACGCGAGCTTCGACTATCAGCTGGGCGGCCCGTACCCACCGCCCTCGGGCGTCCAGATCGTCTCCCGCGATCGCTCCGCCTCGCCCGCCGCCGGCATCTACAACATCTGCTACGTGAACGGCTTTCAGACGCAGCCTGACGAGCGCGCGTTCTGGACAGGCACCCACCCCGAGCTCCTGCTCCGAGACGGGGACGGCGACCTGGTCATCGACCCCGACTGGGATGAGGTGATCCTGGACGTGCGCACCCCCGCCAACCGGGCGGCGCTCGCGACCATCGTCGGCGGCTGGATCGAGGGGTGCGCGCGGGACGGCTTCGACGCCATCGAGATCGACAACCTCGACACCTACGCTCGCTCCGGCGGCCTCGTCAGCGAGGATGATGCCGTCGCGTTCATGCGTCTGCTCTCCGACGTCTCTCACGCCGTGGGGCTGCCGATGGCGCAGAAGAACTCAGCCGAGGTCTTGTCGCGCCGACCCGAGATGGGAACGGACTTCGCCGTCGTCGAAGAGTGCAACCGCTTCTCCGAGTGCGGCGATTTCACGGCCGAGTACGGCGATCAGGTCTATGTCATCGAGTACCGCCGCGCCGACTTCAACGCCGGCTGCCGCGACTTCCCCGAGCTCTCGATGGTGCTCAGGGACCTCGACCTAACGACCCCCGGGGCGGGTGCATATGTCTACGAGGGTTGCTGAGAGGCGGTTGGCGCGATCTACATCAAGCAGTCTTCGTCGACGGAGTCGTCGCAGTCGTCGTCGAAGCCATTGCAGATCTCGGGGCCCGGCACACACATCGTGGGCACGCACCCAAACGAGATGCTGAGCCGGGTCGTTTCGCCGCTGCGCAGTCGGGCGCAGGACGCTCCGTTGAGCGTCAGGCTGTTGCCCATCGCGTCGTAGCTCCAACCGTCGGTCGCGTCTTCGGCCAGCAGCACGTCGTTCTCGTTCACGAAGAGCAGGGACGGGTCGGGCGGGGTCGTGGTGAGCGGGATGGTGCAGCTGACCACGCGCCGCGCGATCTCGTCGAAGACCATATCCAGATCCGCCGCATCGTCGGCGACGTAATAGCTCGGCCCTCCGCCCGACCGCGGGAGCCCGCCCTGCGAAGCGATCGCCTCGAGCGAGGTCACCGTGGAGCCGGTGGCGAAGCCGACCACGGCCGTCGGAATGCCATCGGCGAGCAGGTTCGCTGCGAGCGTCTCGAGCGCCCCGTCGCTCACCCCACAAGAGACCCCGCCGTCGGTCACCAGGATCGCGAACGAGGCGCGCATCGGATCCATCATCTCCGGCAGCGCCTGCGCGCTGCTGAGCGCGTCGGCGGTCGGCGTCTGGCGGGGCTGCGTCATGCTGTCGGTGTTGTCGAGCCCGCAGAGGCCAAACGGCTGTATCGCCGTCGTGCGCAGCTCGGCGTCGATCGCCGTCGCCGTGCCCGGGCCTGGAGTGACCTCGGCGTCGACCGGCACGTCGCAGCCCTCCCTCGGATCCGGGAAGGCCATCAGCCCCCAGAACACCCTCGTCGGAAAGCGCCCGACCAGGCCGAGCAAGCCGTCGCGAGCCACTGCCCAGCGCGTTCGCGGGTCGTCGGGGCCGGTGCCGAAGAGCGTCGTGTCGTCGAGTCGGCGCCGCATGGAGCAGGAGCGGTCGAAGATCAGGAGCACGTTCGGCGGCCGATAGTCGAAGGGCACGTTCTCCCCGCCGCACGACGCATCGACCCCCGAGTCCCTACCGCCGTCGGGGGCCGGGCCGGTGTCTGGGCGCGGCCCGCTGTCGAAGGGCGGTCCCGAGTCGACCATGGGCTGGCTCGCGTCGAGGCCGGTGCTCGGCACGCAGCGTCCGTCCACGCAGGTGTCCTCCAACCCACATTCGGTGTCGTCGAGACAACCGTCCATCGGGCTCGTGCCCGCGCAGTCGCAGCCGGCGGCGGCCATCAGCCAGAGTGCGGTCCCGAGCAAGGTTGCGAAGCGATGCGTCATGGTCGCCACGATAGCCCATCTCGGGTTCCTATCGCTGCCGCGATGCGGGCTGCCATCCCAGCGCCCAGGCCAGCGCCAGACGGACCTCGACCTCCTCCAGTGCCTGCCAGCCCGCGACCCGCACACCGGCCTCGATGGCGAGGTCTTCCTCGAGGGGCACGATCGCGCCCAGCAACCCCGAGACGGTCGCACCCTCCTCCGGCACCGTCGTCGAGATCTCGACCACGGGCTGCACCGCCCAGCTCGAGGGCGCCTGCAAGACGACGCTCGCGAAGACCTCGCGCTCTCGCTCGCGGGTGAGGATGAGCTCCACGTGCCCGTGCGCCGAGACGTCGCCGATCATCAAGCTGAGCAAGACCGCGACGCTCGGGGCAAGGCCAGAGGCGCCGCCCACCTCGGGCAGCCCAAGTCCCCACTGCAGTGCGAGGCTGGGGTCGCTCCCCTCGCCGCTGGCGTAGCCCCCGTCGGCGATCAGCAGGCGGACCGCGAGCGCGGTCTCGTAGAGCGAGTTGGCCTGCGTGGACGGGTCGAGGCGGGCTCGGGTGGTGACCGTCAGGTCGAAGCGCGGCGCCAGTCCGAGCACCGCGTTGAGGGAGGGAACCGCCTGGTGCGAAAGCTCGTCGGACGCGACGCTCGCGATGTAGCCGCTCGGCTGAACCTCGAGCTCCAGCGTGTGCGGCGCTGCGACCGTGGCGTCAGAGAGGTCCAACAGATAGGCGTGCGCGACCCCCGGCGAGCCGCCGAGAAACGACGTCGCGATCACAGCCGACACCACACCAACCCAACCCCGTCGCTTTCCCACACAGGCCCCTACGACCGAGCTCCTGCGGGGGATCGGTGAGATCGTGTCCTGCGTGGCTTTTTGGGGGTCGAACGAGTGACCAGTCCTGGGACCGCAGCTGCTAGGTTCGGTCGCGAACCATGGGACTCCCCTCAACGTCCGGAGGCCGTGCGGAGCGTGCCTTCACCTGGGCGTTCCTCGTGCTCGAGGACCACGCCCCAGGTCGCCTCATGATGCGGGAGCTGCTGAGCGGCGGCTTCGTGCCCGAGCTCGTCATCGAGGAGCGCTCGAACATCGCGGCGAAGGAGCTCGACGCGTTCGTGGCTCGCGTCTCCGGTTGGCCGGTCGCGCCAAGCCTCGACGAGCTGCTCGGGGCTCACGAGACGCGCCGGGAGCGGGTCGAGCACCACAACCGCCGTGCTTGCGAGGCGCTGCTCGAGGAGCTCGCTCCGGATCTCATCGTGCTCGGCGGCACACGGATCTTGAAGCCACGCATCTTCGAGCGCGCACGGCACGGCACCCTCAACGCTCACCCGGGCCTCTTGCCGCAGGTGCGTGGCTCGGCGTCGGTCGCCTGGGCCGTTCACCGCGACGAGCCGATCGGCGGGACCTGTCACTTCGTCGAGCGCGGCGTCGACACCGGGCCCATCGTTGGGCGTCGGGCGCTGCCGGTCCGTCGCGGGCATTCGTACGAGAGGCTCTGCCACGACACCGATCAACTCTGCGCGACCCTGATGCGTGAGGCCCTCGAGTCCTTTCGGGACGGGACCCTCGTGTCGACGCCGCAGGGGGAGGGCGGCCCGGCCCACCGAACGATGCCGAGTGAAGGCGTCGCCGAGGTGCGGCGCAGGCTCGCCGCGGGCGCGTATTCACACTTCGTCGACTGATCCACTGCCCAAGGGAAGAAGCCCCCCCGGGTCTGACGTAAGAAATCTCGGAACCTCAGCGGCTCGTGCGTGTCGTATAGGGCCGACCTCGAAAGGAGCGTGATGCAGACGAAGGTGAACCTGGTCCTCTTGGGAACGTTGATTCTCGTCTGGGGAGTCACAGCGCTGACCGAGCCCGCCGCCGCGCTCGACCCCTCAGCGCGCGACACCGACGAGCTCGCCGCCCTCGAAGACGCCTTCGCTACGCACCGCTCCGACCCCGAAACAGCGCTCGAGCTCGCCGACGCATACCTCGCCCTCGAGCAGCCTCGACTCGCCGTAAACGCGCTGAGCTCCACCGCCTCGAGCGTGCGAGAGGATCCCGCCGTCCTGCACCGTCTCGCGATGGCCTACGAGCAGACCGGCCGCATGCAGGACGCCGTTGCCACCGCGCGCCTCGCTCGTGCCCGCTGCGCCCGCTCGATCGGCACGTCCGACTCGTCCTACGTCACTCCCGTGCCCGCCCGGGCTTGTGGGGAGCGCACCTACGCCGCTCTGGACATGCACCTCAGCGCGCTCACGCGCATGGCGCAGTGGGGCGTGACCGACGTGCAGCACGATGATCGTGCCCGCCGCGCCTATGTGCTCGCCGTGCGCAGCGCCCGCATCTACAGCGCGTCCGCCGACTGAGCCCCAACGCTCTTTTGAGGACGGCCGCTTTGATCGGCGGTAGGTTGACCCCAGAATCTTTCGATGGGTCAGGGTAATCGCCACTCGACCGGCTTCAATGCGGACTCGCCGGACGACTTCTCGGTCGACCGCATGCGCTGGATCATCCGCATCCGGTGGGTCGCGCTCGCCGGGATCCTCTGCGCGGCCATCGTCTCGGCCGCCGGACTCTTCCCCGGCGTGGCTTGGCAGGTCCTGCTCGGCACCGGCGTCTGCGCCGGCGTCTACAACTTTGTGCTCTGGCGTCGCCATCGGCGCGTCGCCACGCAGGGCAGCACCGAGGCCGTCCGGCAAGCGATCGGAGACATGGCGCTGCTCACCATCGTGCTCTGGGCTGCCGGCGGCATGCGCACCCCCTTCATCGGCTACTACGTCTTCCACGTCGCCATCGTCGGCATCCTCGGAGGCAAGAAGGCCACCCTCACGGCGGCGCTCTCCGCGCTGGCCGGCTCCGGTTTTCTGCTCGTGACGGAGCACGTGCCCGCGCTTCAGATCGGGCGGTGGGATCCCGCTTGGCCGATGGACCTCGCCGCCGAGGTTGTCGCCTTCCTCACCACGATCGGAGCTGTCGCCTATCTCGTGACCCACGCGGTCGAAGAGCTCCGGCGCCGCGAGGTGATGCTCTCCGCCGCGAGGGCGAGCGCCGCGCTGGAGCTGCAGGTGCTCACCAACACGCTCGATGAACTCGACGCCGGCCTCGAGGTCGTCGAAGGCGGGCAGGTGCTCTGGCAGAACCGGCGCGCGGAGCAGCTCTCGCCCTCGGTCCCTAGCGCCGACGAGGCGTGGAGCTGCCCTGGAGACGGCCGCGCCTGTGAAAGACACGTCACCGGCAAGTGCCCCGTGCGGCCCGCGGTCTCGATGGGAGAGGCGGGCCACTGCCGGTTCGCAGCCAACGTGCACGGCAGCGAGCGCGTGTACGAGATGAACGTCTACCCGCTGGCGCCCAGCCCGTCAGGGGAGGCGCGGGAGATGAACCTCTACGTGGATCGGAGCGAGACGCTCATCGCCGAGCGACAGCTCATCCTCGCGGAGCGCCTCGCCAGCCTCGGCCGCGTGACCCAAGGCGTGGCGCACGAGCTGAACACCCCGCTCGCGACCATCCGGACGCTCTCGGCGGACATGCTCGCCGCGCTCCGCGAAGCGGAGACGGGCGAGCAGGCCAGCCTCGTCGAGGACCTCACCGAGAGCGCCGCCCTCGTGCACGACGAGACCCGGCGCCTCGGGAAGATTACTCAAGGCCTCTTGACGGGGCGTGATCTCACCTCCTCGGACGTCAAAGGGCCCGTGCCGCTGGCCGCGGTCGTCGAGCGCGCTCGCGCCCTCGTCTTCGCCGGGTCCGACTCGGGCATCCCCGTCGAGGTCGCTGACCTCTCGCGCCACCCCGTGCTCGCCGATCGCGACCACCTCGTGCAGGTCATGGTCAATCTGCTCCAGAACGCGTACGACGCCGTGAAAGAGACCGGCCGCGGGAGCGTGCGTATCCACGCGCAGCGGAGTGATGGCAGCGTGCAGATCCTGATCGACGACGACGGCCCGGGCGTGCCAGAGGCCATCGCCTCCAGGCTCTTCGAGCCCTTTGCCACCAGCAAGCCTCCGGGCAAGGGCACCGGGCTCGGCCTCTACACTTCCTACATGCTGGTGCAGTCGATGGGCGGAGGCCTCACGCTGGACGCACGCGAGGAAGGCGGCACACGCGCCGTTGTCACGCTGCCCGTCGCCGGTGGCGGGAGGCTGCCCGTGCACCCGGCCGTCGAGGCGGCCGAGTGACCGACACCGCCCCAGGGAGGGTGCTGGTCATCGACGATGACGCGAGCTTCCGGTTCGCGATGCGCAAGGCGTTGCGCCGCCTCGGCTATGAGGCGGCGGAGGCCGACGGTGGGGTCGCGGCGCTCAGACAGCTGGTCTCCAGCCACCCCCCCGAGGCCGCGCTGCTCGACCTGCGCATGGCCGACCTCGGCGGACTCGACGTGCTCCGGCGCGCCAGCGGCACCTCCACGCGCATCGTCGTCTTGACCGGCCACGGCACCGTCTCGGCCGCGGTCGAAGCCATGCAGCTGGGCGCGTTCTCCTTCCTCGAGAAGCCGGTCGACGCCGACCTGCTCGCGCCGCTCCTCGATCAGGCGATCGCGGACTGCCGCGGCAGTCAGACAGGGCTGGCCGAGTTTGCGCCACCCCTCGTCGGCGTCAGCTCTGCCATGGAGGCGGTGCGCAGCTTCGTCGCGCAGGT
>Ga0114933_10002274_pt1 | contig 20148 bp, 22 predicted proteins | sample 4SBtaG_FD_89691 | JGI IMG/M metagenome (GOLD analysis project Ga0114933, IMG submission 89691) | Deep subsurface microbial communities from Kolumbo volcano to uncover new lineages of life (NeLLi) - 4SBTROV12_W25 metaG | ecosystem: Environmental > Aquatic > Marine > Volcanic | place: Kolumbo... | reverse complement strand
TCTTCCACTCATTCGTGAAAGCATACACCTCAAAAGGAATAGAGACTTTCTTACAGAACCAGATCAAATTGTAGAGTTGCTTGATTGTGTCAAGCATCACACGGCTCATAGAACCACTCCAGTCAAGGACAAAGATTAGTCCATGATTCTTACCATCAGGAATTACAGAGACTTTCTTGAATAGATCTTCGTTGTACTTGTAAGTGTGTAGTTTAGAAGTATCAAGAATACCAGTGCGAGCAGTGGTGGCACGGGCATAGGAATCTGCTGCCTTGCGACATTCAAACTCTTTTACCAGATAGTTTACTTCTTTCTGTGCATTACGTTTGAACTTGATAAACTCTTCATCAGTTTTGTCAAAAAGACTTTCATGAACACTAGTCTTTTGATAATTGAACCATTCATCAATCTCTTTGTGAATATCATCGTTCTTAGCAATAATATACTTCAAATTAACCTTAGGAATCTCCACATATACATTTTCCCACGTATCCTCATTCACAAGATCCTGCAGATTTGATTCCAAAGCATCAGCAGTCTGAACTTCTGGTTCATCAGTCAGAGGGGCAGTAGCAGATTGATCTGCTTCTGGCATGGGAGTTTGCTCCTGAGAGTCACCAGAACCCTCTCCAGAGGTGTCCTGTTGCTCCTGCAATTCACTAGCAGGTTGATCAGACTCACCACCCATATTAGGTGGTATTTCAGTATCATCAACCTTTTCCTCTTTCTCTTTCTTACAGAACAAGTAGAGCTCTTCTGCAACCTTCAGCACATCGTCGAAGGTCTCTACATCTGCAATCTTCTGAATCAATACTTTCTCTTCAGAGTCAAAAGTGATGTCTACAAAATTACCGACCTTAAAGTATAGATTTGCACGGTCAGCAAGGTTAAAAGTAGAAACAGACTCATCAGAAATAGAAAAGAAGTCCTCGTCATTTAGTTCTTGGTAACCTTTGAAAAACGTCTTTGCAAGTCCCATGTACTTGCGTTTCATAAGTTTCTCAATACGGGCATCTTCCACAACGTTTACGAACTGAGGGGGAACAGCAACCTTCTCTAACCAGTTCTCATCAGGGGTGAAGAGAGCGTGTCCAACCTCATGACCAACCAGCAAGTCGTAGACGATATTGCTTGCTTTCTCCCACATAGGAAGGGTCAAAACACGGGTGTGGACGTTGAAGCAAGCAGTCTGCACTTGCTTGTGCTCCACGATCAAGTCCTCAGTGGCAAGCAGTTTAGCAAGTTGAGATTTGATTTCGTGTTTGACTGCCATGGTGGTTTCTCTTGTATGCACCTATAATACTAAACCCCCACCTTTCGGTGAGGGCCCTTAGTGACAGTTCCTATAGTGTCTACGGTGTGCTATGAAAGAATACTCCTACAGATTCGTTTACAAGTCGCCTGATCGTCATCGCACTCAATAAGGCAATCGTAATAATCGTTTAGCTGATCAGATTCATTCATCGTTCGATCTAACGTATGAGTCAAACGTTCAACACTTTGTTTCCAACCCGCTAATTGATTATATGAAAGTATGTTGTGCATGATGTCTCCTATTATACAGTCGGGACAATAACAAAGAAAAACTTTGGTTACATAAGTGTCTCCTTATTCATTCTACACTATCTAGTCAGGAAACCATAACATTTCTAGTTTTTAATGAAGTTCGGTAATATTTTATAATATTTAAAAATTCCTATACAGAACTTCATAGTCTTTTTTATAACAACTGCGTATATTTACCTCCAGTGCCGGACTATTCTTTAGCTTATTGCCCTCATCTCCAGACTTAGGGTAATCAATATTATCCTGAAACTTCAGGTTAACTCCAATAATCTTACTCAACCAAGATACAAACTCATCACCTATCTTATCTTCAAACTTCCAAATGTGAGTCTTGTCAGTCAGAAAATCAATCTGAGGTCTGTACCAATTCCATGCTCCCTCAAAGGGAAGATTCTGAATCATTGATGCGAACATCATGGGATCTTCCATAACTGACTGAATATCATCACCATACGTTCTCTTCAGATAAACCGAACCAGAAATGAATCTAGTGATGGGACTTCTAACAATGGAAAAATGTGGGATGTTCTCTACATCCAAATACTCTTGATAGTGCTGACGATGATAATGTGCAATCTCTACACCATTAACTACAGACATGACACCAAGACCAGTATCCATGTGATTCTCTCCCCACTCAAATCCATTTGCCAAGAGATTTGCCTCTACAAATCTTCCTGCCGTTCTAGGTATATGAGCAAAGAATACTTTCTTACCAGTGTCTTTATGAATGAATGTAGGCATCAGGAAACCATTCTACTGAATCCTTTTACCTTCTCAAATTTAATCACTTGGTCAAACTTATCGTGCAGTGATTCCTTATGAGAGATGACAAAGATATTTGCATCCTTGATAATGAATCGAATAATCTTCAGGAAGTCTTCTGTACCAAGACCATCCAGAGAACTATCAAACACCTCATCCATAATGAGTAGATTCGTATTGACAGAGTTCTTCATCCTTGCTACCTCTCTCCAGGTAAACAAGAGTGCCAGGTCAATTCTCATTTTCTCTCCCTCGCTGAAAGAAGAATAAGAAAAGTTTTCGTGGATTGGGGACTGGACGGTTTCGTTAAATTCCTCATCAAGGGAGAAGTTAATGTAAAAGTCCATAAGTTGTAGATACTTATTGACTTGCTGATTTATCAGCGGTAGATACTTCTTAATGATTTTGGTCTTGACTCCACCGTCTTTAAGTAGACTATACGAAAAATCGTAATAGTTAATTGTGTCCTTACGTTGAGCGAGTTCGTCGTATGTAGTTTGTAAGTTGTCCTTGAAGGTTGCTAGCTTCTCATCTTCAGTACTTCTGTTTGCAAGTTGGTCGGTAACTCTTTGAATTTCCGATTCCAGATCTCTGACTTGTCGTTGACATCCAGCGATCTTAATATTGTTTTGAGAAATGCCATGCGTTAGTGTTGTAATCTCCTTCGATAGGATGGTGAATTGACGCTCTCGCTCTTCTTCCTTTTTAATTGCCTCCTCCAGTTCTTTATAACCAGATTGCAACTCTTTAGCTTTAGTTTGAGCATCGTTAATTCTATTTATTCTAAAAGTCTCCTCAATCTCCTGATCACAGGTAGGACAAACCGTATTCTGTGTAAAAAATTTATGTTCCTTAGTGATGCTTGATACTTTCTGAGAAATTTTACCTTTCAGATTGCCAAGGGTGCGAAGTTTTTCTGTAGATCCTACTACATCTTCAATCTCTTTATTCAACTTAAATACATCTTCTTCGATGATAGAATTATTATTCATCAAATTATTCTCTTCAATAAGGAGTTCTGAAATTCTTACTTCCTTACTTTTAATATTTTCCTTACTACGATTCTCCAACTCTTCAATAAAATTTTCCTGCATCTGAACTTTTTCGGTCAGAGATTCTTTCTTAAGATCAAGAACCTTAACTTCATCTTTAAGATTGCGAATCTTATCTTTGATTAAATTATTCATTGAAGAGAAGATACGAATATCAAGAAGGTCTTCAATCACATCTCTACGATTTGCAGCAGTCAACTGCATAAAAGGCACAAACGTACTGCTACCCAAGATAACAATCTGAGTGAAAGATTTATAGTTCATCTTCAGAACATTCTGCTCTAACCACTTCTGTTGGTCTAGTGCAGCTGCAGATTGATCAAGAGGGGTATTATCCCGATAGATTTCAAATAAATTTGGTTTGATACCACGAATAACTTTCCAGTTTACATTACCAATAGAAAACTCAACTTCTACTTTACAGTCCTTTTCATTGACGGAGTTGACAAGTTGAGGTTTATTAATTTTACGAAAAGGTTTTCCAAACAAAGAAAAACAGAGAGCATCCAATATTGTACTCTTACCTGCACCGTTAGTGCCGATAACAACATTGGTGGTCTTCTCTGTAAAACAAATTTCAGTAAATTGATTACCAGTGCTTAAAAAGTTCTTCCAACGAACCTTTTCAAATAAAATCATGTGTCTCTTTAGGAGGAATTACAAGGTCGTTCTTGCTAATGATAGCATACTTATAGTCTTGCATCTCGCAAGTTTTAATCATTATCTTATCTTCAATCTCAATGACATGCATGGTTGGACTTCCTTCATCCTCCAACATCATAGCATATCTCATGGCATCGTCTTCACCCTCAAATAGATAAAGTATCTGTTCTCCTTCGTCATCTACTACTGAATATGCCCCTTCAGTTTCTTTTCCATATATCGTTAGAATAAACATTATACAAGTTCACATGCTTCCTGATAAGTTTGTTTCATAATATTTTGAATCACAGTTTTATCAAGATTGATCTCTGACTCCTGAATGTATCTATCCAAGATAGACAGAGTGTCTTCAGATTCAAAGACTTCAAACTCTTCAGATTCTTCAATAACAAAACTCTCAATTACCTTTAGATCTGCAACACCAGCAGAATAAAGTTTATCAACAAACTTTTCAAAGTTTTTTGTATCCGTTTTCTTACGAACAATAACCTTTACAATTTTATTCTCATACTCACTCGCATCAAAGAGTTGATGTGGAGTGTCTTCATAGTAGATATTATAGAAGAGACGATAAGGATTATCTACGTGAAAATGTTCAAGAGTTTCTGTATCAAAGATGGTGAATCCTCTCCGATCACCGACATCGTTCCAGAACATCTCGTATGGATTTCCCAAGTAATAGATCCGTCCATCATCCGATCGAGTGTGGTAGTGACCGCTGAAGACATGGGTGAACTTCTCAAATAACTCGCTTGCATAACCATGCTCCATGACGCAGCCTCGATGAGCTCTAAATCCGTTGAGTTCAAGGTGCCCCATCGCGCAGTGGCAATCTGACGTTTGAATAAATTTAAAAGTGCGTTCCTCATTTTCTTTGTTAATCCATGGAATAAACAATACTTTAAGCCATTCATCTATACTAACTTCCGTTGCTTCAGAATAGACTGTCACGTTATCGTATTCACGAAGCAGCAAATCAACAGCATTTACATCATTAGTATTCTTGTAGTATGCTGTATGATTTCCCACAATCGTGTGAACGTGAATTCCCATACCCTTAAGACGGTCATAGTAATTGTCCTTTGCCCATGCTAGGGCAGAAAAGTCAATACCTTTACGACTATCAAAAGTATCCCCCATATCAATAAGGGTAGTGATACCATGCTCTTCTAGGTATGGAAAGAAGATGTCATTGTAGAACTTCAGAAAATAGTCATGAAACAACTTGGAGTTCTTGCGGGCACCGAAGTGTTGGTCGGTGATGATTGCTACTTTCATTAATTATAACGAAGTTTAGAATGAACAGCATCTTTGATGCTATTGTAATCCGAATAGTTCGATCCGTCAAGGGTGTTGTTGTCATCAAACACCTCACTGTAACCAGATCGTTCGATAATCTTGTTCTTGATTTCTAGTTGACGCTTTTCCCTTTGGATCCTGCGGAGAAACGCATAATGAATGATCTGCGTAAAGTAAGCAAAAGGATTTTGGGATTTCTCAGGATTAAAATTATGAATGTACTGAACGCAATTTTCGATTCCATCAGAGATCATGTCCTCCTTAAACATGTAGTTTACAAAGTTCGGTTTGAAGGACAAGTGATTTGCGATCTTCAAGAAACACTCCCCAATGTAGCGTGGAATGGGAGGTTTGGGAAGACCTTTTGCTACTGCAATCTCTTTGTCTTCACGATACTTGATAAGTGCTGCCAGAAATTCTTTATTATTGACGTAATGTTCCGACCTTTTTCTCTTTGCCATGGGTCTTATCATAAACTTATATCATAATATCTATCAATTATATCATTTCCACAAACACTTGACAAGTATCAAAAACACGATAGAATACCTTTGTGGAGGTTGATAAGAAAAGCTTAATTACTTACTTTTATAGAGTTTCTCTAGTATTTCTTTTACATCATTAACATTACCAATCCTACCCATTCTACGATTAATTTTAGATTCGTTGGGAGTGGTATCTTGAGAGGACCTTACATAGTCCTGATACATCATGATCATTTCAATATCGTTCGATTCGGACATTGTAAGTACATCACTCATGTTAATTACAAACATGTCCTCTGTAGTTGTCTTCAGCCAAGGTTCTATTTTGTAACCTGCAACACCATGTTTCGTTCTAATCTCATCAACAATGATTGGATTAGATACTAGGAGCATTGTTCTGTCATCTTCTTCTGAAGCAGCAACTCTAGCAAAGAGTTCCTCTCCTGTTTTTAACTTTAATGTACAGTAAAAATCGTCTTCTATCATGTTTTTAATTGAATAGTGATTATCTCATAGTTAAAATTTTCTTCATTATAAATTTTAATTCTTTCTATGAAATGATTAAGAGTGTAATTTTTTCTTGATTTAGTTGAACAATCATCAGATATATCGTAAAGAGTTGCTTTTACTTTGTCTTTTCCTTTTCTAAGAACTCGTCCAATACTCTGAAGATTGCGGATTCTGGACTTACTTGGAGAGGCAAAGATAACATTATGGAGTTTTTTAATATTGATACCTGTACTAAAAGTTCCATAAGAGGCGACGATAATAGCGTTGTTTTCTCGTTCTGTAATTTCTCTTACTTGTTCTCTCTCCTCAGCATCTACTCCGCCATGTACAAAAAATACCTTACGGTCATCTCGCTTGTTATTATTTATCTCATCGTAGAGAACCTGGCCATGTGCTTCGACTCTTGCAAAAAGAATAAGTGTATTTCCTTTAAGATCTAATGCAAGATTTTTAATGAAACGGTTTCTCTGTTCATGAGAGATAAGATATTCAATCTCATCATTGTAAGTTTCAAAAGTTTGTGGTTTGTGCTTGAGAACTAAACATTGTATATCTAATTGAGATAGATGTCCTTGTCTCATCAACTCATCAGTTCTAGTAACTTTGTATGATGGTCCAAAGAGACCTTCTAGAACCCATTTGTGAGTTTGTGTACCATCTAAAGTTCCAGTGAACCCAAATCTATATTTTGCATGATGAAGTTTAGTCATAATCTGAATTAAAGATTTAGACTTGAATAAATGTGCTTCATCACCTATAATACAACCATAGTCTTCAAAGAAAGATCGTTCTAGTTTATATACTGACTGCCAAGTTGTAATTGTCACTGGAGCATCATTACTCTTTTCCCTTCCAGAATAGATTTTATGACAATATGAGTCAGCATCCCAACCATAATCAAGAAAATCCTTGTACATCTGCTCTACAAGAGATGTCGTTGGAACAACTAAAAGAATTTTTTCTCCTCGGTCTACATAATATCTTACGAGAGAATAGATCATCAATGATTTGCCAGAAGCAGTGGGGCTTATCAATAGCTTTCTATTGTGCTTTAGAGCGCCGTATACTCCCTCAATTTGATATTTCCTGGGAGTGTGAACACAAATAGAATTCATATAATCCTTTACACCTTCTTCTGAGATGTGCTCATTCTCCTCATAAGGAGTACCATAGAACTTATTATCCTCAAACTTATAACTATATCCGTATTGCTCGCAGAAATTTACGATTTTATCTAACAGACCGACATAGATTTGCTTGGAACGCATATCAAAGAGATGAATCTCTCCATTCCAGTTTCTACCACGGTACTGTGGCATAAATTTCGCATTAGGAACCTCAAACTTAAAGTGATCTCTAAGTTCATATTCTATATGAGGTTCAGTATTAATTTTTAGAAATACTTCGTTTGATTTTGATATAACAAGATTGGCAGTTGTATCAATCACGTAGATCCATTCATCTACGAATATTTATTACATATTGCTAAACCTATGTTCAAGCATAATTCTATAGAAATGATCTCTCATTGCCTGAAGGTTTTCTTGCTCCTCTGCTTTTCCACCAGACCATTTCTCACAAGCTTGGGAAAGACCCAAGTGAATGATACGAACTGCTTCTATTGGTAGTTCCAGATGATAATAATCTTCTTCTTCCATTATCCTAGTCCTGCATTAAATCTCATAAACTCTATAGCGTTTTTGATTTGATAAGTTCTATTAGTTATCTGTTTGAGAATACTTTCGATGTATACTAACATCGTATCATAGTAATCTATCTTCAAACATATTGTAGACAATTTTTCATCAGCGTCAAGATACTTTTGCATTGTATCCTTGTCACGAATCTTTTTTGGAAATGGATTTTCTACGTATACATCAGGATCAGCTTTACCACTGAAATATTCATATCTTTCGTGTCTAATATTTTTTCTTTGCTGCTCTGCTTTCTTTCTCATTAGAAAGATAGTGTTGTACATTTCAAAATACTTCGCATGGAGAGTGGGAATATTTGTGGACTCCGTGTGAAGGTTGTCCATGTCAATCTTAGAATCTTTTTCCCACATTCCTTGAAGTGCATCAAGGTCGATCATAAAGGACGATTACGCATATCAACTATATTGTACATAGTATACTTGAAACTTACCTCTGCTGTAAAGTACTCGATATCTGTATCAGTTGCATCAAAAGTAACAGTTGATAAGGAATATGGAAATACATCTTTAAAGAATACTTGAAATTTGGGAACTAAGTTATTGCTGAGGATTTGTAATGTAGCGTCAGAATATATGTTTAATCCTTCATTCTTATATTGTCCACCTACATCACCAGGACCAAGTTTTTGGAGATCAATGATATCTTTTCCAGATTCAGGATATCCTAATCCACGAATCCATTTTTGGATTTCCATGTAGTTACCAAGATCTTCATCGACCAAGAATCGAATCGTCAAATCCCCAAACTGAACTTTGTCTCCTGGGATATCAAGATCTCTTAGATAAGTCGATTGAGTTGCTGTTCCCATATCCATGGATGGGATATTTGCTTGGTTGCAGAAGAAAGCAACTTGAGGACTTCTCTTCAGGAGAAACTTAAATCCTGTTGGGGATAGAAAATTTCTATTCTCAATTTGTCTTGATGAGGTATCGGGCATTATTATTCACTAACAACAGTTGCGCCAGTCCAACCACCATTAGTTCCATCGGTGTTATTCATTTCGCTACTAGGATCACTAGAGTAGATCTTTCTTTCAGAGTAGTCATCAGTCCATCTTCTATTACCAGTATAGTATACATCTACACTAGAATTGATGAGACTTGGTTTCTTGATGTGATAAGGCATTTTTTTTATTTCTCTACATCCTTATTTAGTACTAAAAAAGGGGGTAAAACCCCCCAATGCCAATTATCTTTTTTTGTTTTTAAAGTAATCACTCTCACACTTAAAGTAGATTCGTGTTTGGATAAATTTAGGATCTATGTATTTGGTTGGATTTGGCATGTGTTTGAATTTGTATTTAATAGGATTTGTATGTATTAAAATGTGATCGTATTTGTGAGGTGTCATAAAAACCAATAAGGCATCCCTATTTATAAAGTTGCATAAAAAAAAGACCCCCCGAAGGAGGTCTTGTAACAATGTGAATATGGATCACATGAGGTTCTTGACAGTAACGCGCTGATAGTAACGGTTGCTGTTGACCTTAAGAGCGCCGAGACCCTGGGTGGTTCCTTCTGCGAATGGGTTAGCGACCAGACCATAACGGGTCTTGAAGCCAATCTTGGGCTGGAAGGAGTTCTCTCCAACGGCACGAACCATCTGGAGGGGAACATAAGGGCAATAGAACAGACCTGCGTCATAAGGGGAAGTGCCCTTATAACCAACAACGTAGTACTGGTTAGCAGCAGAGTTTGCAGAATAAGGATCGATGTATACGCGATACTTACCTTGCAGAACACCAGCGAAGGTGTTACCAGTGTCATCAACGTTAAGGTTAGCGTTGAGTGCAGGGGTATAGTCGAGCACACCAGCCATGGTCAGTGCAGAAGCAACGTCTGCAGAGCACATGATGATGTTGCCCTTTCCTCTACGAGTTCTTTGGGCGATGCGGTTTGCATCTCTCTCGATTTGGAACAGAAGACCCTTGAACTTCTCAACCGACCAACGTCCGTTAGAGTCGATGTCGAGGTCAAACTCACCAGCGGTAGCAACGTTAGCAGCAGCACCTTGCTCAGCAACCTTATAGATGGTTCTGATGACTTCTCTGTTGATTTCCGCGAGGATTTCAGTAGAGAGGATGTTAGCAAGTTCTGCTTCAGCGTTAAGACCGTGGATTGCCTTAAGGTCTTGTGCCAGTTCCAAGGAGTACTCAGCTTTGAGTGCTCTGGATTTAGCGGTTACAGTGACCTTCTCGATCGAGAATGCCATCTGGTTGAATGCGTTAGCACCAGTGTCAAGTGCCTCAGCAGAGTCGGTACGCATACCCTGACCGACGTTGTATGCGGTCGAAGTTGCAGAACCAGTTGGGTTCAGGACGGAAGGGTTGGTGCCAGACTGAGAAGTAGTACCCAGACCAGCAGCAGCATCGGAGAAACCGTTGGCATCATCGAGACCAGAGGGTTGTCCGGAGAATGCGGAATCGACTTCATCGAAGAAGGTCTCGGTTCCAGACTGATCGGTCTTACGGGAGCGCATCGCGAAGATGAGTCCAGTAGGTCCGCTCATTGGTTGAACGCCAGCCAGGTCATAAGCGACCAGGTTAGGCATGGAGCGTCTGATCAGAGAGATCAGAACGGGGTCGAAACCAGCAGTAGGACCTGCAGCAGCAGCGGAACCGGTGAATCCACCGTTACCTACTTGGTTGGTTGGTTGTTCGGTCAGCATACCACCTTCATTGAAGGCAGACTGCTCACGCATGAATTTTTCTTGGTTTTCGAGCAGGACAGCGGTGACAGCTCTACGATGTTGATCCTTGATCGCGTCGCATCCTTCAGCATTCAGAAGGGGTGCCCACTTTTCCTGCAACTGTTCGGATTGGAACATTTGCTTAAAAGGTAATGTTTACGGTTTGATTTAATGTTGAATTCAGTTTTGCTTACCGAAAGAACCCAGGGTTCTGAGATATGCAGCCATGGAATCAGAGTAAGACTCAGTTCCCGACTGATCTACACCCTCAGAGAGGGTTTCGGATTTAGCATTGGAAGTCTCTTTCTTAGAGGTGAAATACGACTCTTTGAGGGTTTCCAATTTATCACGATATTGATCTTCACTCTCAAACTCTACACTTTCGGAAAGTGAGGCGAGCTTCTCCTTCTGAGTCTGTGCAAGACCTTCGGATACTTGATCGAGAATACCACCTGCAGTTGCCTCTGCGAGGCGACCATTCAGGTTGATGTTCTTCTCGATTTGCTCGTTGAGTTTTGTCTCCATATCATCAAGTTTTTCTACCATACTCTCAAGTACATCATATTTATCTTCAGGGATTGATACATAATGTTCTTCAAAAAGACCCTTCATTCCAGAGAGGAACGATTCGGTCATTTCGGTCTTGAGACCTGCCTCAATGGCGAGTGCGTTTTCTTCAAACCACTCGTCAGAGACATACTCAAGATAAGAATCTACACGCTCAGCGAGAGATTCTTTTGCTGCTTCGATTTCTTCTGAAAGTGTGGCAGCATACTGTGCTTCCAGTTCTTCTTTAATACCAGCAACTTTTGCATTGATTGCTGCTTCAAAGATGGTCTTTGCCTTTTCTTTGAATTCTTCGGAGAGTTCTTCGCCACCGAGGAGAGCATTAACGTCTTCTTCGACATCATACTCAGCAATGGTTTCTTCTTCAGCGACTACTTCATCGGTAGTTGCCTCTTCCTCTTCAATGGTGTCTTCCGAGGAGAGTTCCTCTTCCTCTTTCTTCATGGTGGGCATAGGATCTGCTTTTCCTGCACCTTTATTTACAACATCTTTAACCTGCTTGAGGGTTCCGCCTGGTTCTTTGAGCTTAGCAGAATCATCATCAGGCTTGTAGTTTTCTGGGGTAGGACCACCAAGATCCTCTACACCTGCTAACTGGGTTCCTGGATCTGCCATTTTAGGCATAGGATCAGCAGGTTGTGCTCCAGCATTAACAGCGGTGCGGGATTGCTGTGTCTTTACTTCCATTTCTTGTAATTTTTTACCACGAGACATTTGAACTCTCCGTTTTTCCGTTATTTAAAACTATATTTATTTATAAAATTAAAGATTAGATAAGAAGTCATTGAACAAGTCTAACTTATGCTCGTCTAATTGTTTTTGGTCTACAAGAGTATTGATTGTCTTGTAGGTTTTTTCAGCAAACTTCTCACGAAGAATGCCACCATCCCATACCCAATCCTTACCTTCCATAATGCCTTCAACGAAAGCATCAGGAGCAGAGGGATCAGCAACAATATCAGCGGCAGTTGCCAGCATAAAGTCGTCACCGACAACATTGACACCCTCACGGGTCATTTTTAAGGATCCAATGCCGCGAGAAGAAACACCAAGTTTTACACCCTCTTCAATCAAAGAAGATGCAATCTTACCCATTGGTGTGTTAAGCAGTTTCGCTTTACCAATGAAGTTAGAACCAGACTCTCTCAGAGAAACAATCTTGTGGGAAACTCTATCAAGATTAACGGTAGGACCGTCAGGGTGGCCAAGTTCGCCAAGTGCTCTACCTGCCTGAACATGATTTTCGTTGTAACGACCAACCTCACGGCGGAGAGTTTCCATAGGATACATACGACCATTACGGTTCTTGATGTTACCCTGGAGGAATACTCCCTCAATATACATTGATTTCTTGCCGTTCTTTTGTTCGACAAGAAACTCAACGGATTCGATTTCTTCTCTAATGAGTTTCATTTGACTAGTAGATTATTTTACTTGAAATTAAGTGCGAGCGTCTACGTTAACTTTGGTTCCCTTCAACGCAGCATTACCTCTCAGACCCTGACCGATATCTAGGTGGATAACGATAGAACCTGCAGCGGGAACTGTTATAGATCCCAGGTCTGCATCATCATCAGTATTACGAACAGTGACATCATAATCATTTGCGTTGTCAGTATTGCCAATATAAACCGCAGTTGAGGTTTTAAATTTGGTTGTACTTGCCGCCAACACAGTGGCATCTCCTAAGACTTTCATCTTTCCTAACTTTCAGTATAATTTATTTATAATTAGACACCATCACTGGTATCAAGTTCCTCATCATCAACTTCATCTTCAACTTCGATAGGATCCTCACCAGCAAACATACCATTTGCAATCACAGGACGGAAAGCGTCAACTTTTTCGCCTGCTTTGGCATACAGTAAATCTTTGATGGTATCACTAATCTGAGATGGTGACTCGTCAGAGATCATCATATCTAAAAGGTCATCCATTAGTAATTTTATAGTAAACAACTAGATATATTTATATTTCACCGCCCTTAGGCAGTTCTGGTGCTTCAGTGGCAGATCCATCCATTTCAGGTTCCATGACTGGAGCACCTAAATCCATACCTGCTGCACTATCTAAAGGTTGTCCTGTTGCAGGATCGATAGTTGTAGGATCAGGAATAACACCATCTTTAATCTCTTTTTTAATCAGCGCATCTTGCTCAAGAATTTCTACATCAGTCTGACGTAAAATCTTACGGCGAACATAATCCTGAGAATAATACTTACCAATATAAGCTTCTGCTGTTGCTGCCAGAGATAGTCTCTCATTCATGAGTTCTGCCTCTTTCAGTTCAGAGAAGTGATTATCATAGAGGAAGTCATACTGAATATGCTCACTCATCGTCTCCCAATCTTCAGGAGTGATGATATTCTTAAGAATAAGTTGAGTCTTCAGCATGTCATTAAACATATTGGAGAATCTCTTTCTTAAACGTGCAACAAACTTTGTAAACTTCAGTTCGTCTCTGAGGATTTCGGAGGATCTTCCGAGATTAAATCCGCCTTCGCCATCCATTCTAGACGGGGGGACGTTGAGTGATCTGTATAACTTTTTCTTAAAATACTCAATGTCCGTGATTTCACCAAGGTTTTGACCTCCAGGAAGAGTAGAAATTTCAGTACCACGTCCTCCCTCTCGTCTAGGAAGCCAGAAATCCTCAAGCATTGCCATGTATTTTTTGTCATCACGAATCTCTCCTGTGTTTGCATCGTATACAAGTTTGTTGCGATAACGCATCATGACATCACGGAGGTATTGTTCTGCCTTTTGCTTAGGCAGATTACCAACATCAATGTAGAAAATTCTACGTTCTGGTGCTCTAGATAAACGATAGATGACCAGAGAATCTTCAATCATACGAAGTTGATTGATAGACTTAATTGCTTTATGAAGATAAGAGAGTGTTGATCCCTTGTTTCTATCTACTAAACCAGATGTGCAATAGGTAATTGCGTCTCTTGCAATTTTAATTCCTTGACTTGCACCCGTTTGCATTGGATTGCCAGTAGGATAAGTAGACTTTGGATTATAGATGAAGTATTCTTCGATTTCTGGAAAGTCATAATCCATAGGATTTTTGCTCTGCAGTCTTACAACAGCAGAAGCATCATTCATCTTTTTCTTCTGTTGTCTTACATAACGCATTTTCATTGCGTCAATATAACGAAGTTCTTGAATACCTTCTTGAGGATTCTTTAGATCAATAATCTTATGATAATAGATACGACCATCAATATACCAGTTACGGTAAATTTCATGTGCCTTTTTATCAAAATCTAATAAATCTAGGATATACTTAAACTCTTTACGAATTTTAGTTTTGATACCATCACTAGCATTCAGATTTGAAAGTTCAATTTCTACAGGACTATCGTTAGAATCAGAAACGATTGCTTCGTTTACAATATCTTCAATGGCACTATCCGCTTCAGGATGAAGTGCCATTTCACGATATCTTTTGATTAGATCAAACTCGGTGCGATATACACCTTCAATGTCAACATAAGAACCAAAAAAACCACTACTCATGTAGTGGTCAGACCCGTCCTCATTGTTAGGAGGAACAGGACTGACAGCACCTGGAGATAGTGGTTCGGTGTCCTCAATAGAGAACCCAAATAACTTGGACATGATTATATAAATCTAAGTTTCCTTAGACTATTTAGATGGTCAAATATCAGGCGTTATTACCTTTTTCTCCGTCCTTAGACGCGGGATACCAGTAGTTAACTGTAAATTCTACTGTGAACTCTTCAATGGTATCGGTGGTGTCATAAGAGAGATCGATTGCAGAGATATTAGTTGGGAAAATATCTGCAAACTGGTAAACTGCAATAGTCTCAAGACCAGTTCCTTTGGAATTTTCATCACCATAACCGATGTTAGATGCCTGTCTTCCCAGATGTCTAACAGTGGCAGATGCCATATAATCAGCAGGGTTAGTTGCACCTGAAGCTTCTTGATACTGAGCAACAAACTGTGCCCATTCTTCCATCGTTCTTCTGATTTTAAAGTCAGTGTCGTTGATGACGGTGATGGTCCAGGTGTCGAATGTGCGATCACCAGCAACTTTAAAAGTACGTCCTCTGAAAGGAACGTCAATCGAAGCTACGTTTGAAGCAGGCAAGTTTGCTGCTTTACACATGTATTTAAAAACGTCTCCATCCAACGCAGAGATACCATCTGGTAAATCTCCAGGTGTGATCTCAACCTCAAACAGATTGGGGCGAGCGCCGCCGCCAATCAGTTTGGATTTAAAGTCGGTGAGTGAGTTTGCCATTGTTTAATCCTCCGTAGTGTTATTTAGATAATATATCAAACTCTACCTGCTACTTCTTCAAAACTGACGCCAGTTCTGGTAGCAACGAAGGTGAGTGTTACATAGTTGATGCTTCTAGCAGGCTTCAGGAAGATGTCTGCTCTAAACTCATTATTATCAATGACATCGGGAGTATTGTTTGTTGCGTCACAAACAACCAAGAATCCATAGAGTCCTCTCTTCGATTCAACGTCACGGAGGAATGGTTCAACGATGTTTCTGAAGTTTGCTCTTGTTAACTCATCATTGAGTTCAAAGAGTTGAGCTTGTGCTGCTCTTTCAAGTGCTTGCTCAATAGTAAGGAACAGACGACGAACATTAATTCTATCGAATGCAGAGGCATAACCGAGAGCGGTCTTGTCTCCAAACAGAAGTGTTCCGATACCAGGTGTAGTGATAAAAGAGTTAATTCTGTTAGGATACAGTTTATCTCTTTGTGCTTTAGTTGGGTTATATGCAAGTTTGACTGCATTGTTGATAACACCACGCTGCTGTCCCGCAGGCGAGAACCATGGGAATGCAACTAAGTTAGTGCGTGTCATCAGACCAGCAACATCAGGGTTACATGGCACATAACGGAAGATGTTGTTAAATCTATCGAACATATACTTATAACCGCTGTCGAAGACTGCATACGAAGAAGAGGTCAGTGGCGAGAAGAAGTTGATCAGATTATTGGTTTGAGTGGTTGTGTTGGTTACGTTAACAATGTTTCCTCTGTGAGGTCCGATAACTGCAACACAATCTTTTCTTGCGTTAGCAAGAGAGATGATGTAGTTTGCTTTTGCCTGCGAATCAGATTCGCTTACGCAACCAGGTCCCATGATCAGGAAATCAACTTCAATTTCATCCTTATTGGAGAAGAGACCGTAGGAAGTGATCAGACTAGAAAGTTCTGCCTTCATTCCTTTGTCAGCAGAGTAATCAACACCGCCACCGAGAGTGAAGGTCTTGTTACCCAGGACAGAGAAGGTAGTATCTTGAGCGTTTAGACCGAAGAGACCATCAGCAGTTGTGACTGCGGTGAAGTCGGTAGAGAATCCAGATGCTCTAGGTACACAAGTAGAACCACCGCTGGTAGTGATACCAGAAGAAAGGTTATATCCCACATAGACATTATCAGAGAAGTCTGCGATATAATCTTTGTAGTAGTTTTTGGTAGGTGAGTTGTAATCGGAAACAGCGTCTCCTGCCTTAGACAGGTTGACGTGACTCTCAAGGAGATTGCCCTTGATACCAGTGATGCTTCCGTCGTCATCTACGACTGCGACGTGAATACCATCATTTTTACCGTTTCTTTCGGTAACGTAGTTGGAAGAAATTGGTCTTGGAGCAATAGTCTTCCAGTACAGCGTAGAGTTGGTCAGACCAAGTGTCTGCTGATCGTACCAGTCAATAGCAGTTGCAGGTGTCAGAGCAGCAGAAAGTCTACCAGTCGTGTTAACACCAGAGTTATTAACGATATTCAGTGCAGTTCCAGTTCCGAATGCTGCGAAGGAAGTTCCCTCTGCATAAGTAACGGCAGTTTCAGTAGAACCAGTACCAACTGTTTCTACGCGAGAAACAACTTTAACATCAAGTGTACTAGAGTTTCCAGCGGCGTCAGTCGTTACGCCCGTGATGATTCCCTTCAGGAATCCAGTGAACTCAGAGGTGGTTCCAGATCCAGGAATTACAACCCCACTTAAGGAAGCGGTAACACCGAATCCAACCTCTGCACCGATACCCTCAAGAGAGGTGGTTGCGATACCAACAACCTGATCTGCGAAATCGTCGATGTAGCAGACTTTCAGATTGTTGCCCCAGGTTCCAGGGTTCTTAGCAGCATAAGTGAAAGTATTGTCGCTTTCCTTATGGTTTTGCTGATAGTCGTCGTAATTATTGATTTTCAGCGATGTTGTCGAAGCAATACCAACACCAGCGTTAGCATTGTTCAGTTGAGTATCATCGGCTCTGACAACTTTAAGTACTCCGCCGTAGGACAGGAAGTTGGATGCACTCATCCAGTATTCGTACTGTGCATCGGTAGAGATGGGTTTACCAAACGTATCGATAAGTTGTTGCTCAGTTTGGATGTCAGTTGCTTCGTCAACTGGTCCAATAGCAAAAGGTCCTGCAATTGCACCAATATTATCTAATACATTCTCAGCTCTTCCTACTGTAAGGTCAACCTCCCTGACTAATACGCCTGGAGACAATTGAGGAGTCGCCATGTTTTTTTCTCCGTGGTCTCATGTTACTGAAAATATTTATTAAAAAGCATGTTTTCACAGGGGAAACCTGACGTGAACTACCAGTCTGGATATTCCCATCTGTTATCTGACTTTTTGGTTGCTAATATTCTCCTTATAGTACACTCTTTACACTCATAAGAATATGAGGAAGCAACAGGACCTCTGTCTTTTCTAGTTCTGTAAAAACTGTCCACTAAATTTTTTAGTTCGCCGCAGGATCTACACTTTCTATCTTGTAAAAGAAGATGACCTAACTTAATCTGACCATCTAAATCCATTAAGATAGATACTCCCACATAAAAGATCTATCGCCATATTCATCTGCTTTAAACCATCTGTCTTCACCATCAACAAAACTATCGTCATCCAAACCATCATTTAAAAATCCAAATGGTGCCATGTCCTGTTCGATTTGATTTTTTTGTTCTTCATATAATCTCTTACGAACATCCTGGTCAGTCAGTTCCTTGAAGTAGTCCATCTGAACTAACCAGGCATAGATAACAAGACACATTGCCAAGTCATCATTACAACCTTCCTCTGCCTCAAATGAATTATGCTTTGAAATAAAAGTTGTCAATTCTGAGATAATTTCATAGTCTTTAAAGATAAGTTTATCTTCCTCAATCAGAGTCTTGAGATTAAGAGATCCAACCTTCTTCACAGTCTTAGACATTTTTACACCAAGTTGAGTCTTCTTACCAGAGAAACCTTGTCCAACAATCTGACCTGCCCTACCTCTCATAGAACACATCAATAGATTCTGATACTCAAGATCATATTGTAGAATGCTTGCAACCTGATCTCCAATATCATTTACCTCACATAAAATATACGCACTGTTATAACTTTTTGCTACTTCGTAAATTATATTGGGGAACAACATTGGTTTAATATCATTGTTCCTATATTTGGCGACAACCTTGTGTGGGAACTCCGTTATGTCTACAACTACAAAAGCAGAATAGTCTTCTCCAACACCACGCGCTACGTCAACGGTCATTACATAGTCATGATTTTCTATTGACGGTTCGTAAACATCGAATCCAGCATTTCTCTGGATAGGATTATCATATATCAATGTTCTTAATTTACTTGGTGCAATCAGAGTATCAACAGATCCAAGGAATTCACATTCAAACTCAACTTTGAATTGCTGTTCCGATGTATTCTTAATAGTAGTCTTTTTCCACTTTTCATCCCTACCTGGAACTTCTGACCAGTGAACATCTGTAGGAACATAATCATTTTTTTGCTTTTCAGCATCATGCCACAATCGGTAGAAATGATTCATACCATGTGGGGTAGATACAATAATTACCTTGGTGTTTTTACCAGAAGTAATAGTAGGATAAACAGATGCAAAGAACGAGTCAGCGACGTGATTTGGGACAAATGCGAATTCGTCGAGAAAGAGGATGTTGAACGACATACCTCGGACAGCACTCGCAGACGTAGAAGCTGCCAATATCTTACTGCCATTTTCTAACTCCAGTGAACCTTTGTTCCAAGCAATAATACCCTGTTGCATCCATTTGGGCAAGTTCTCATATGCAGTCTGCAACCTTCCAAGAAGTTCTCTTGCGGTTGCTGCTTTGTTTGCCAGGATGCCAATATTTACGCTATCATTAAATACGGCATAATGTAAAAGGTAAGATACGACTGTTGTGGATTTACCAGTCTGACGTGGCATCTTACATATATTAAATCTGTTACTGTGAAAATTATTAATTAACTTCTCTTGAAAATGGTAAGGTTCAAATTGAGTTAGACCCTCATCAAGAGAAATAATCTTGACATAATTTTTGGCAAAGTAAACAGGGTCATCCTTACATTTCATAAACTCACGGATATTATCTTCCGTGAATTCAATCGCAGTATTCGCCTTTTTTAGATTTGGGTTACCAAGATATACATTATCAGACATAGTTTACTCAGCAATTCCACTTTCTAAGGGACTTGTTAATTCTGCTATCGGGATCGTTTGCTGTTTTTGAGGAAGTCAACTTCTTTTTCATTCCTTTCATTCGAGCGCAGAAGGATGCCCGTCTGGGATTTCCAACCTTCTTGCTTGGTGCCTTAAGGTCGCTTCCTGGATTTTCCTTTTCATAAGACTTGCGTCCTTTTTCGTTAAGTCCTCCAGACTTATTCTTTCCTTCTTTTTTTGTCCATGCTGCTCCTTCTGCAACTTGGAGTAGTGGTTGTCCTGGGACATAATCGGCGGTTCGGTAACTTTGTACTCTTGCGCCAGGATAAACTTTGTCTACTTCGATTTGGACTTCAGCTTTG
>Ga0114933_10002272_pt1 | contig 20170 bp, 18 predicted proteins | sample 4SBtaG_FD_89691 | JGI IMG/M metagenome (GOLD analysis project Ga0114933, IMG submission 89691) | Deep subsurface microbial communities from Kolumbo volcano to uncover new lineages of life (NeLLi) - 4SBTROV12_W25 metaG | ecosystem: Environmental > Aquatic > Marine > Volcanic | place: Kolumbo... | reverse complement strand
CTGAACGTTGAGATTGCCCTGGAGGTCACCACCGAAAGAGTCGCCCCAAGTCTTGGTCAGCCTGGGTAGCAGACTCCCCCACGCAACCTGGAGCTGAAGCTCTGTCGTCAACGATTTATTCATACGACGCGCCGAAAGGGCAGTGAGTAGAATACCTATAGATTCGCTGGTGGCCCAGCAAGTCAGTTGAGCAACAGCAATCTCCGCCTCACCGCCAGCCCCTATCCTGCAGCCACTTCCACACGGCGCGGCAGGCCAGGGTGTCGGCCAGGGCGCGGTGGGCGCTGCCCTCGAACCGGTAGCCGATGTGGTCGGCGGCAAAGGAGAGCTTCTTCCAGGTGGGCGTGCCCCGCCAACCAATCTCGCCGTACTCGTCGGCGAAGGCCAGCATGGCGCAGGAAACCCTGCCCGCACGCTCGAGGCGATCTGGGAAAAATCGAGTGTCGAATCCGGCGTTGTATATCACCACGTGGCGGCCGCCCGTGGCGGCATCAATTTGCGACTCAAGGCTATCCAGAACGGGCGCGTCGGCCACCATCGCGTCGGTGATCCCATGAATGTCGGAAGCTTCTCGCGGAATCTCGCAACCTGGATTCACCAGCGTATCCAGCAACGGCCGGCCATCGTCGTCGAGAATAGCAATCTCAACTATGCGGGCTCCGTGCTCCGGATAAAGTCCTGTGGTCTCAGTGTCCAGGTATACCGTGTCCATTGTTCAGCCCCCCAACACCAGCTACTGCAGCACCTCTACCGCCCTACGGACCTCTTCCCAGTCGGGCTCATCGCTCAGGTAACACCAGGACCAACGAAGCGCTTCGGCTATTTGTGTCTCGCTTGCCCCCATAGCGGCAAGTACGTGGCTGGGAGTATAACTAGCCGACGTACAAGCCGACCCGTTGGATATGGCAACCAGACCTTTGAGCGCGAGCATGACCGCTTCTGAGTCCAGACCCGGAAAAGACAGGTTAACCGTAGACGGCAACACCCGAGCCTGGTCGCCGTTGAAGACCGGCCCCAGGGGCGCCAGCGCCTCGAGCATCTTGTTCTTGTACCGCCGGCACCGCTCATCACGCTCGCCCGATTCTGATCCAGCCAGCTCAGCTGCAAGTCCCAACCCAGCAATGAGGTGCACCGGCTGGGTACCCGGTCTTAAACCTCGCTCCTGCCCACCTCCGAGCATGAGGGGCTCAAGCGGCGGCCGACTGAACCCACGGCGACGGGCCACCAGTGCCCCCACCCCCTTGGGCGCGTGCAGCTTGTGACCACTGATGCTCATCATATCGATGCGCGGATTTTTCAGAGGACCAAGTTCTTTGCCGAAGCCCTGGGCTGCATCCACATGAAACCAGGCCTGGTGTCCGTCCAAAGCCGAGCAGATATCTTCCAGGGGCTGAACGACCCCCGTCTCATTGTTGACGTGCATCACACTAACCAGAAGGGTGTCGGCCCTCACGGCTTCGGCAACCGCATCGGCGTCTACGTACCCTCCTGCGGTCGGTGGCAGCAGCGTGAGTTCGAATCCGCGAGCCCTCAGCGCCTCGAGCGGTTCCAGAACGGCCTTGTGTTCGATCTGCGTTGAAACCAGGTGCCGCCGGTTTTCACGCTCCCCCAGCGCCGCCAACCCCAGGACAGCAATATTGTCTGACTCGGTAGCCCCACTCGTAAAAAATATCTCGTCCCGCTCGGCACCAACCACAGAAGCCACTTGCTCACGGGCCCGCTCCACTGCCTTTTTGGCGTTGTTTCCGTATTCGTGGGTCCTGCTCCCTGCATTACCGAATTCCTCGCACAGATAATGCACAACCTCGCGTTGTACCCGCTCGTCCACGGGCGTAGTTGCATTACAGTCCAGGTACACAGCCATAGCGCTTCTCCTGCCCAGCCTCTGCCGGGCCCCCTCCCTATTACATGTTTGTAACGTAAGTTACAAACGTTTGTCTGACTATTGACAAACGTTTCTGGTTCTGCGACAACTGGTCCTGCTCGGAGGTAACGGCAATGGATCACAAATTTGGATACGCGTTCCCCGCAATACGCGGCATACAGGCCAAGCGAGAGTACTACGTCTCGATGTGCCCCCTTCGACTCATCCCCAAGATTTTTCTCTTTGACGAAGAAGAACTCGTCCCTGAGCTCAGAGCCCAACGCATACTCAACAAGTCCCGTATCCCCGATCTCGCCCGCTATGTCACCGACAACGACGATAGTTATGTCTTCTCTGCCATAACCGCCTCGATCGACGCCAAGGTGGAGTTCGAGTCCCTGGGCGAAGGCGAGTCCGACAGCAAAATAGGAGTGCTGAGGGTTCCCATGGACGCCCGCTTCATAATCAACGACGGACAACACCGTCGCGCCGCCATCGAGACCGCTATGCGCGAGCGCCCCGAGCTGGCCGACGAGACCATAGCGGTTGTCTTCTTCCTCGACCGGGGACTGAAACGCTGCCAGCAGATGTTTGCCGACCTCAACCGACACGCGATCCGTCCGAGCCGTTCGCTCGGCGTGCTGTACGACCACAGGGACGACAGAGCCCATCTGGCCAGACTCATGATCATGAAATCACGGATCTTCAGGGACATAGTCGAGATGGAACGTTCTACCCTGTCTCAAAGATCGCGAAAGCTTTTTACGCTCAGCGCCATTTACAACGCGAACGCTGAACTGCTCGATCGAATAGACTTGAAGGACAGAGAAAAAGCGGCTGACAAAGCACGCGAATATTGGGAAGCAGTTGCCACTCAGTTCAAAGAATGGGAGCAGGTCCGCGAGGGCGATATCTCGGCGGGCGAAGTCCGCCAGAGCTTCATTCACTCCCACGGCGTGGTCCTGCAAGCGCTGGGAATAGCCGGCAACGCATTGCTGCGAGCCAGGCCGAAAAGCTGGAAGAACAGCCTCAAGTCCCTCTCAAGGATCGACTGGTCAAGAAACAACAGCGAGCTCTGGGAGGGCCGCGCTCTTACTGGCGGCCGGGTATCTAAGGGCAGTAACAATCTCAGACTGACGGCTAACGTGATTAAAGAAGAGTTGGGGCTTGAACTGAGCCCGGAAGAGTTGAGGGTTGAAGAAGCCTTCATGGGGGGAAGTGGACGTGGCAGAAGACGTAAAGCCAGCTGACAAGAACTCGGCGTTCAAACAAGAAGGTTTCAGCCCCACACTTGAGCTGGTTAAAGAGGAGATCCGCGAACTCTACTTCAGTGACCAGATCCCCTGGGTCATTGGCTACAGCGGAGGCAAAGACTCAACCGCGGTACTCCAGCTTGTATGGGGAGCGCTGTCTGTCCTCAGCAAGGAACAGTTGAGCAAACCCGTGCACGTGATCAGCACCGACACCCTGGTCGAGAACCCCCTGGTCGCGGCCTGGGTTTCACGCTCGCTCAGTCAGATGCAACAGGCGGCCGACAAGCAGCAACTCCCCATCATCCCGCACCGACTTACCCCCGAAATTCAGAACACGTTCTGGGTCAACCTGATCGGACGAGGCTACCCGGCGCCCCGAAACAAATTTCGTTGGTGCACCGAACGGCTCAAAATCAACCCATCCAACCGCTTCATCCGGGAGGTAGTAAGGGACAACGGCGAGGCGATCCTTCTGCTCGGCACGAGGAGAGCCGAAAGCAGTGTGAGGGCAAAATCCATGGCCCGACACGCCGAGCGGGCCATACGCGACCGCTTGGTGCCAAACGCCAGCCTGCCCAATTCACTCGTCTATACGCCAATTGAAAGTTGGACGAATGATGACGTCTGGACATACCTCATGAGGGAAGAAAACCCATGGGAATTCACCAACAAAGATCTGCTCACCATGTACCAGGGAGCAACCGAAGGAGGGGAGTGCCCTCTGGTAATAGACACCAGTACGCCCAGCTGCGGCGACAGCCGGTTCGGTTGCTGGGTGTGCACCCTCGTTGACCAGGACAGATCCATGGCGGCAATGATCCAGAACGACGACGAGAAAGACTGGATGCTGCCCCTGCTTAAATTACGCAACGAACTGGATTTCAGGGGCGACGAAGCGCGAACGAAGGAGCGTGAGCGGCGGGACTTCAGGCGCATGACCGGAAAGCTCACCTACTACACAAACTCGGTCGGCGAATCACAGCTAGTCCACGGGCCTTACAAACAAGACACGAGGGCTCACTGGCTGCGCAAGGTCCTGCAAACTCAGCAGTGGATACGCGAGAACGGCCCAAGCCATGTGCGCGACATAGAGCTCATCTCGTTTGAGGAACTCGAAGAAATCCGCCGCATCTGGGTCGTCGACAAGCACGAGATTGAAGACTACGTCCCTGCAGTCTACCAGGAAGCCGTGGGAGCACCCTACCCCGGCCGCGCCATGGACGACAACCTCGTCTTCGACAACGAGACCCTTGCGTTGTTGAAGGAGTGCTGTGAGGGCAACGAGCTGCGCTTTGAAATGTTGCGTAACCTGCTCGACACCGAACGCCGATTCAGAACGATGAGCTCACGACGTGGTCTGTTCAAAGCCCTCGAAGAAGTAATTTCGCGCACCTTCTATGACGGCGAGGAAGACGCCCTCAAGCGAGGACGAGACCTGCACGAACTCAAACACGGCGAAACGCAAAGCGACGAAGACATTCAGGAGGCTGGCAAAGAAGACGAGCAGAACAGCCCCCCTCAGCGTGAACTGGCACTGCCTCTTCCTCCAACGGGCAGCGACTGAAGCAGAGGCAAACTAAACAGTGATTATCGATAGAATCGTTCTCCACAATTTCGGGGTCTTCGCCGGCCGGCACTCGCTGGAACTTTCTCCTCCAAGCGAGACCAAGCCGCTGGTGCTGGTAGGAGGGCTCAACGGAGCTGGCAAAACAACACTGCTCGAAGCCCTGCAGTTGGCCCTTTACGGAAAATTGGCCATACCTGCCCGCGATGAAGGTCTGCCCTACGAGGAGTACCTGGCCCGCTCAATCAACAGCCGCGCCGAGCCATCGGACGGTGCGTCGGTCGAGGTCACCTTCAGATCCACCCACGACGGAGAGGAGCACAGCTACCGGGTCTGCCGGTCGTGGGCCATTCCGGGTCGCAGACTCAAAGAGACCGTGAATGTTTTCATCGACGATCGGCTGGATGCGGTAGCCTCGGAAAACTGGACCGAACAGGTCGAAAGGTTCATTCCTGCGCGGCTCGCCCACCTGTTTTTCTTTGACGGAGAACGAATCGAGGCTCTGGCTGACCCGGATCGTTCGGCAGAGATGCTGAGCACCGCCATCCAATCACTGCTGGGAGTTGATCTTGTAGAAAGACTGGAGACCGACCTGGTAGGACTTGAGCGAAGAAAATCCGGAAGCACCAAGACAGGGCCCGAAAAACAGAAGCTGGAGAGCTTGGAAGGAGAGCTGGCCGATCTGCAGACGGGAATCGAAAAGAAACGTTTCGGACTGGGACGGCTGACCAACGAGCTCGATCGCGCGAAGAAAGTCGCCCGCCTGGCCCAGGAAAAATTTGTCCAGCAGGGTGGCGAGCGAGCCAAAGATAGAGAGAAGCTTGAACTCAAGCGCTCAGCTCTCGACGCGGACATCAAGACCCTGCGGGGAGAGCTTATAGAAATAGCCTACGGGTCGCTTCCACTAGCCGTGTGCTCGGGGTTGCTGGAAGACGTCGCCACCCAGTCGCGACAGGAGCGTGAACTATCGGGCACCGCGACCTTTGCCAAGGCGGTCGAAGACTACACCCGGCGGTTAATCCTCGATCTTAAGAAAGCCAAGGCCGAAGAAACGACTTTGGCTGCCGTGAAAAATTTCGGAGAAGCTGAACTCGAGATTCACGCTCAGGCTGCAGGTACGGAACCGTACATGGAACTGGCCGCGGCTGCTTCGGACAACGTAGCCAAGCTGTTGGGCGGGCAACTGGGGGCCGAGGAACGGCTCGCAGCGGACCTGATCACGCGATCAACTGCCCTTGAAACTGAACTAGAGCAAATGGATCGAATTCTGGCTGCCATTCCGGATGACGAAGCTGTAGCCTCGTTGTTGGGCGAGCGCGACACAGCCTTCAAAGCAGAAGCCCTGGGCGAGAGTACACTGGCCCGGGCGGCAGCGCGGCTCGAGGAGTCTCTTGCCCGTCAGAGAGCCGTACGCTCAAATGCTGACAAGCTGCTCTTTTCCCGAAAAGAGGCTGACCTGCAGAACCAGGACACCGAACGCGTCATAAAGTACTCCGGCTTGGCCCGCGAAACCCTGGCGCGGTTCCGGACGATGGTCGTTAAGCAACATGCGACTCGCCTGCAATCGGTGATCGTTGAGGGCTTCCGCCGCCTGCTTCGCAAAAGAAAGCTCATAGCCGACGTTCGGCTTGACCCCGAAACCACGAAGCTCGAACTGCTCGGCCCGGATGGAAGCAATGTAGAGGCTGGGAGACTTTCAGCCGGAGAGCGACAACTTCTCGCCGTGTCCATGCTCTGGGGCTTAGGCAAGGCCGCCGGCCGTCCGCTTCCCGCAGTAATCGACACCCCACTGGGCAGACTGGACAAGTCGCACAGGAAAAATCTGGTGGAAAACTACTTTCCCTTTGCCAGCCACCAGGTGATCCTGCTTTCGACCGACGAAGAGATCACCGAAGAGCACTACAAATCCCTCGAACCGTGGATCGGGCGAAGTTACAGGATCGAACACGACGACGCGACGTCGGGCAGTAGTATCAAGCCGGGGTATTTTTGGTCAACGGAGGCAGCCGCCTGATGTCACTCGAAAAGATACGTGTTTCGCAACAAGCCAGGGACCAACTGCTCACTCTCAAGCGCAGGACGAAAATTGAACACTGGAACGTGCTTTGCCGCTGGGCGCTATGCGTGTCTTTGCGCGAGAAAACCCGACCACGCACCGAAGGTATTACGGGTGACAGTTCCGTTGAAATGACGTGGCACACTTTTGCGGGAGACCATGAAGACGTTTACCTTGCCCTGATAAAACAACGCTGCCACGCCGACGGCTTGCCTACCGATATTAATACGGTATCAACGCAGTTCCGAGCCCACCTGCACCGGGGAATCGCTTACCTGGTAGGAGACCGAAGCCTCAAAACAATATCCGATCTTGTATCCCGCTGCCTACCCGCGCCCTAGACTCACCGGCCATGTCACCGAGGCCCAGAGTCGAACGCCACAAGACCGCGATTGGCAGAGCGGGGTTCTCGCGACCCGTCAGACTGGCACTTGAGGCCGGCCTGATCGACACGCAAACAAGCGTGCTTGACTACGGCTGTGGCCGCGGGGGAGACATGGAAGCTCTGCGACGCCAGAAAATTCGCTGCTCGGGCTGGGATCCCGTGCATCGCCCGCGTGGCCGCCTGGCAGAATCCGACATTGTAAACCTGGGGTACGTCGTTAATGTCATTGAGGACCCCGCCGAACGAAGAGATGCTCTCCGCCAAGCATGGGCGCTGACGCTTAAGGTACTTGTCATATCAGCCCGCCTCGAAATGGATGGCAGGGAGCTGGTCAATCCCAGCGACTTTGGTGACGGCACGCTCACCAGACTCAACACTTTCCAGAAATTCTACAGCCAGTCCGAACTGCGCGAGTGGATAGACACCGTACTTAATTCGTCAAGTGTCGCGGCTGCTCCGGGTGTCTTTCTGGTCTTCAAAGACGATACCCAGCGCCAGCAGTACGTGGCGGCCAGCTACCGTAGGCGGCGATCGGCTCCCCGGGTGCGGAAAAGCGATCTCATTTACGAGCAGCACCGAGAGCTACTGGACGAACTCGCATCTTTCGTTGCCAACCGCGGCCGTGTTCCAGAGCCCTGGGAGTATACCCGCTACTCTGAGCTTCGCGATGTTTTTGGAACAGCGAAACGAGCTTTTCAAGTAGTTCGCAATGTAACCGGGGCCCAGCAATGGGAGGCGATCCGAGAAGAGAGCAAGAAGGAGCACTTGCTGTATCTCGCCCTGGAACACTTTGGCCACCGGCCAGCCTTCGGTAAACTGGCCCTCGATATACAAAAAGATGTCCGCGACTTCTTCGGCACCTACAAGAGGGCCTGCACAGAAGCTGACAGCATGCTCTTCAGACTGGGCGACCGAGAGGAACTCGAACAAACCATGGTGGCTTCCCCAATCGGCAAATTGACAGGCAACGCGCTCTACCTGCACCTCGATGCTTTGCCCCAGGTTGATCCGTTGCTCAAGCTCTACGAGGGGTGTGCCCGAGCCTACGTTGGCGGTGTTGAAGGTGCCAACATCGTCAAGCTCCACCGTACAAAACCAAAAGTTTCGTACCTGGCCTACCCAGACTTCGACCGGAAAGCCCACCCCACCCTGCTCGCGTCGCTGTCGGTGTCGCTCGACAGCTTCAAACTCAAAATGCGGCGTTATGGAAAATCGGCCAACCCACCCATCCTTCACAGAAAGGAGTGTTTTTTAGCGTCAGACGACCCCCGCCGGACAAGATTCGAGAAGCTTACCCGCCAGGAAGAAAGGCTTGGTCTATATGACGACCCGTCGATAATTGGGACGGTCAACGGATGGGCCGAAACTCTGGAACGATGCGGGGTTGTGATCAGGGGCCATCGGGCTCGGCAGCATTGACCCAACTCGCTAGTGTTACGGCGCCGCCCATTTGGGCATCCATGGTTCTAACGGCGGCTCTTTCATGCCGAGAAACACTGCGTGAGTAAACGCAATACTCAACTTTAAACTACCAAGATCACCCCGGCCAACAACGAGCAGAGAATCCCGTTCTCCGCCGCCCAAATCAGACTCCCAACTGCTCAACTGCCTAACCGCCGTATCCATTCGCTCAAAAGTAAAAAATTCCGGTTTCCCTTTCTCTCGAGAGCGAATCACTCCATGAGAAATAGCCGGTCCAGTTTCAGGCAAAGCTTCTTGTTCTCGATCCGCCTCTACCCGCTCGCGTTTTTCAATGACACCTGAAAGTTCGTGCAGGTATTTCCGGGACTTACTAGATCCACCTCCTTCTTTAACTTGTTCGCCCAAGCACTCAGATTGCAATGCCCACAAGTGCTGCCAATAGCTACGCACCTGGACTTCAACATCGATATTTATTTCTTTTCCCGACGGCAAGTGCTGGGAGACGCGAAGGATTTCATGCAACCCACGATACCCAGTGTCTTGCGGGTTTGAAAGATAATCTAGTGTTCGAGACCAATGAGAATCAGTACGCAAACGTTCCGCCACCTTTAACGTTCCAGCCAAGCTGGAACAGATGACACGAATCCCCGTGACATCAGCCATTCGGCTCAGCGTCATTTTGGGAAACCGGTTCAGCTTGCGACAAATAGTGGTGAGTCTTTTTAATCGAGCACCAACTAGAGTGCTCACTCCCGAGCTAGATTCGATAACCAACTCTAGAGGAAGCGCCAATCCCTGCAACCGAAAAAGCCGGTAACATTGGACTCCCTCCAGGGCACTAGCGCTGGACGGGTTCTCACGATACGCCGCCCCAGATTTGTCTATTCGACTTTTTGAGGTTAATGCGACGGAACAAAGATCTTCGGGACTGGTCACCAAGGGGAGGGAAGCCTTATCGAACTCGATCTCACTTCGACACCTTCGAAGTCTATGGCTAAATCACTCTCCAAGCCGACTACGCGGGCCTTCGCGAATTCATCTCTCAATTCTTTTCTAGCGCTATTATCTGCGGTCCCTCCACCCAATAAGTGCAAGAAGAGTCGGTGACAGAGGCCCTCTGGACCAGCGCCTTTCCTCATCCTTTCGTTAGCCGGGTCCCAAAGCACTCCGTACCAAGGAGTATCTTGCGCGGTCAACCGCAGTTGGCCTTCTGCCTCCTTCTTTTTCAATATCTCGCCAATGCTAACCAGGCTACGTCCACCCCTCTCGAGTTTTGCTACCGCTTCCGCCAGAGCTGTTTGAGCTATAGGCCTAAACAAAACATTGTCCTCACCCCCTGCTGACCTAATATCAGCGGCCGCGCGTCCATCCACAAACCCCTTGTGGGAGGGCAAACTGGTCAAAAAATCAAGATACTCTGAAAACTTTTGGTAACCACGGTCTATATCGTCCTCCTCCGGTCGCACGGACATCTCGGTTTTAGAGTCTGGCTTCCAGCCGGAATATCCCTCCAATTGGCTAAGATACAGGCGGGCGACAACAGCTAGCACCGCAAGAGTTGTATAGTGCACCGACTTTGCCGAAAGATTAACTGAATTTCTCTCTACGTGATCCTTGAGAAGGTCGTGATTAACCGAAAGTGCTCGCGCAACGATAGCAAAGCCATCGTCTTCATTCAGTAGCACGAGTTCGCCTTTCTTCAGTGCAACAGCAGTCCGATTTACGTGTACAAATATACTTCGCACTCGCCTGAGTGCCTCTGCCCGCGTTTCACCTTTTAAGACCGCCGGAATGATCTCCATCCCAATTCGTTCAGAGAGCAAAGTCTGAAGTTTCCCGGGGGTCATCGCGCCGTTACTCTGCTCAATGATCTCGTCAACAGTTATGCATTCGGTCTTCTGCTTACCTTGACGATTTTTCATAAAGAATGAGCCAACGTCTAGAAGTTCGACCAAACCCTTTATCGCCATCAACCGGTGTTGCCCATCAATCACGTAGAGGAAATCCGAATCATTGAGCTGGAGATCCATATATACCCCCTCAGTATCTAAACCTCGGGCATCGATACTATCCCTGACCGCCCTTCTCTCGGATCCAGTCCATTGGTCAGAATCTGGATTGTCAACCCAGGCTTGAGAGACTACAACAAGAATTGGAGGGAACTTATGACTGCGCCGTTTCGCCAGATATAAGGTCATAGCCCATTGTCTCGACCAGTCGGGCTCCCGCTGCTGTAGAAGCGCTGCCGTCTTGTTGTTTAACGTGATCTTACCGGTTTCGAGATCAACGTGTTCCTTGAAGAGTGGCAACTCGGTTGCGAACCGGGCCCTTCCAGCGAGCCACTGCAACGAAGTCGACGTGACGAAGGAACTAGCCCCGCCCATTTGGCTATCCAAAGCCAGGAAATGATCCTTTCTTAATCTTTGCTTGTCCAAAAGCATAAGCAGTGCTCGGCGCTCTTTTTCATCTTGTTCAAGGACAAGATTGACGTCTACCAAGTCTTCAAATTCACTCACTACTACCTACCTTCTTGTTATGCTTGTCGTTATATGTGGGCTTTAGAGCACGGATCAGTTTCCGTTCATATTCGTCTAGATCTTTGACCTCAAGGTCCGTGGTATACCACACCTTCCCCCTCTCGCTGTTTGAGCGAAGGTACGCGCGAAGTTTAGTGTTGAGCTCTGTTAACGGGTAATGTTCCCCGAGCCTGCGCCTTATATTGTTGGACTGGCCAACGTACGCTATTTTTCGCCTGCACGCGAAACCGAGCGTTTGCTCTTCGTGCCCAATTACATAAAGCCCCGGACAGGCCGGGATGTGACTAACAGTTGTTGTTAAGTGTTTCATGTGCCAGCTAGGTTCTTTATTCATATTTTTCAGCCGCGGATAGCCGCCACAATCTGCTTCAACTTATTCGCCCAAAAGAGTTGTTGTGGCAGCGCCTTCCTATACAGCCAGCCCTTCATCAAAAAATACTCGCCTAGCCACGCTCCGGAGCGTACTCCAGCACCAGGTTTTCCCACGCTTCGGGCCAGTAGTGTTCCGACGCGCATTCCTTGTAGGCAGCTCTCATCTCATCAAAACCACCAGCCGCAAGGCTGACGAAGTTTGCACAGATTTTGCTGACATCCCTGACGACATCAACGTCTCCACAGTATTTGATGACCATGATGAGAATCAGATCATATAATTCCTGGGTCTTGAAGGTCTCCAGCTCAATCGGTCGGGGATCTTTTTCCCTGAGAACGGGCTCGTCAACGTAAACCCCCCTGGCTGAGCCCAGAGCCGCAGCCGCGCACAAGAGGTGAGCGTAGGTCGGGAACAAGACCAGATCTTTGTTCTCACCAATCCCCCCTCTTACGAAACAAAAAAACTCGGCCCCGTTATCGGGCATTCCTACAGTAGCCATTACTTACCCTTCAACCTCATTATGGTCACTATCTCCGTATAGGCTTCTTCCCCTTCAACCTCGAGTTTTGTCAACAGGTTCCACTCTTTCCCCTTTATCTGGTAGCGATAGCTGTCTTCTTCTATGTCCTGCCGGGGTGTGTGAAGCTTGAACCCATAGACGTTAGTAACCATGCCTGTTATTCCCTCCTCAATTTCGCTCCCCCACTGCTGATCTGAAAGAAGGAGCACCAACTGTGGCATATTTTCCGGTAGCAACTTTACGATAGACTTCTTGTAGTCGGCCTGCGTCTGGCCGAAAACCGAATCCATAAAAAAGCCCTGCTCTTGAAAACTGCTTATCTTGAAACGTTCGCGTAGCGATTCGTTAATCTCTTTCCGTAACCGGGCCAGAGAAACCAAATAGCACAGCAACAGTACCTGTTCCTGCCCTCCTCCCGTGTGCGTACTCCTGACACCCGAGCGTTCTATGACAGGAAGCAGGCTTCCAGTATCCAGCCGGGCTATCGACCCATCTGTCACGATGCGGTCGTACATCTTTATATCGAATGCGAGCTTGTCTCTTATCTTTCTTGTCAGCGCCTTCTGACATCCACCGACAGCCTCTCTGAATTCTGCAGACAGCGCGATTGCCGCCTGGTATCTGCCGCTCCTGGAATCCTGAGCCTTACTTTGATTCAGGTTGTACTCAATCTTCTGAAGCTGATCCTTGATTAAGACCAGTTGTTGTTCCCGACGGCGAAGGTTGGCCTTGAGCATATCCGTCTGCTCGCCTGCCTTGGCCCGTCTCAATTTCTGAGCCTTCAACTCCTTCTCTGCATTTTCATCGATGGCGGTCTGCAGCACTTCTTTGTCGCTGGAGAGCTGTGCGATCTCTACGGCGTCCTCCTTTATGCCTTGATCCAGTTCCCTCAGGTCTTCGACTCCCTGAACCACTTGTTCCCTGATACCGACCCCCGCGGATCCCTTGGCAACTATCGTGTGCAGACGCCACAAATCGTCGGCGACATCCTCCCTGAGAGACGCCCGTCTCAGTTCGGTAATACGCCCATAAGAGGGCTGGCCTTCGCAAACTTCATGGCCGCAAATGCATTCTTTGTCGTCCAATATTTTTCCAAGAATACCTTCCGAAATATCTGGAGGAAGCGCTCTTTTTTCCTTGAGCACCGAGAGAACATCTGCCACCTCATCAAGACAGGAGGTGAGCAAAATCGGCGAACTCAATTTCGCGAGTTTTGTGTTTTTTGATGTCCGGTGTTCGTCCTGGCGGGAATGGACCTTTTTCAGTTGAGCATCAATCTTTTCGATTTCTTTTCTTCGGTCTGGATTTGCTCTGCTGGCCAGATCCGTCATCGCCTGGTCAGCCGCATCCCAATTTTTCTTTTCTTGTTCCAGAGATCTCTTCTCCTTGTCCAGCCGACCCATCAGCGCTCCGTATTTAGCCTTCGTGCTGTCTTTTTCAACGAGGAGTGTCCGAATCCGATGCTGTTCCTGTGTCGTAGCTCCCATCTTGCTCCGAAACCTGCGCTCGCACTTATCCAGGGTCGTCGCGAGACTCTGCCACTCCTTCTGATAGAGCACCTTTTGCAGCTGCTCCGGCACCCTGGTTCCAGCCTTGGGCCTGAGTAGCTGCTCGGCCAGCTCCTCACCCTTGAAAAAGTAGAAATCAAACATCGCTTCAGGCACCAGGTTGCCAACGAGCGTGTCGGTAGTAACTCCAGCGGGTAGAGTGCGATCCGTCATTTCTCCCTTCAGCGTCACCTCCAGGTCAGTCCCTATCTCCTGCACGCCAACGCTATCCTCATCCACCCGGGCAAAGGTTATAGTACGTCTGATAACGTACTTGGAATCGCCATGCCGAATAGTCGCTTCAACATAAGAGTAGCCGGTGTCGCCCTTCTTCATCCCAGCCACCGTACGAAGGCAGGGGTAAGTCTTCGCATTCTCGGCCGCCTTCGTACCGTACAGGAGAAATTTCAGGCCACGTATAACCGAAGTCTTACCCGTATTGTTAGGTGCCAACACGATCGTAATGTTGCGATCTTTCTTCCAGCCGAAATCAAGCGACTGGCAACCCTTGAACACCAGAAAATCAGAGAATGTCAGCGAATCAATCAGCATCGGCATCCCCTCGGCTGGCCGTTTTCCCCACGTGTTGCTCAATCTCGGTTTCTACTTTTTTTGCCAAATCAGTTCCCCGACCGTTGCCAGCCCCCGCCCCTTTATCAGAGCCAAAATGAAGGCCAACTATTCGGGTAAACAGTCTCGCATCTTCTTCTCTCAGCAGATCATCTAGAAATTCAAACATCACTTCTCCTGTTCAGTGCACTACTTGTCCAACGCTACATCGAGTACCCGCTGGGCTTCCTCGGCATTGAGCGAACCGGCAGCAAATTCAACGTACCGCCGCATTTCCCTGGTCATAAGTTTTTCTCGACTGGCTTCTGAAAGCTCAGAGCCTTGAGGCAAAATAATAAAATCATAGATCTCGGCTGCTTCTTTGTTCTCAACTCGGCGTAGCACCCTGCCCCGCCGCTGCACAAACTGCTTGAGACGATCCACGCTGTATAGGATGATCGACCTTCGGATCTCAGGAATGTCCAGGCCTTCGTCCAAACACCCTATGGCCAGTAATACGGGGACCGCGCCAGCCTTGAATCTCTTGAGGGTCTGTGTGCGATCGGCAGCCGGAGTTTCCGCTGTGATACTCGCCACAAGAATTCCATAACGATCAAATATTTCTTTGACCTGAGCCAGTATTCGATCGCCTTCATCAGATTTGCCCGGCGGGCAGAACACCAGTGTATGGTCAAATTTCTCTTCGGAATTACCCTCTATTTCGTCAGCCAGCCGCTCTAGTTCAATCAAGTGGCATCCTGATTTTCTGAGCAACTCTCTTTTCCGCTGGTAGCTTGCCATTCGAGTTGGATCCTTCTCGATGACTTTCAGTATTTCCATGTACTCAATGCTTTTTTCTGTGTCCAGAAATACCGGGCGCGGATAATAGTTGTATGGACAAAGAATTCCGTCAGCGATCGCATCTTGTAACCCGTAGCTGAACACGTTTCCCCCGAAAGCGTTCAAGAGATTGGACGTACGCTCCTGGGAGGTTTCTATCTCCGGGGTAGCCGTCAACGCCAGGTTGTAGGGAAACAGTGGCAGCACCTGGTCGAGACTCGCCTGACTTCTAGGAGTGCTTATATTGTGAGCTTCGTCAGCGATAAAAATAGCGTTTCCCAACGTAGAGCTATTCCTCTTGAGCAGGGAACAAAATGCAGGGCTCAAGGCCGTCGCGTAAGTCGCTACGATCACGTAGCAGCGGTCATCAGGTCGGTCCAGAAAGGCAGGGATCGTATCTCGATACTTTTCAATCGCCTCATACGCTTTAAGACAAAGCCAATCCTTCCTCCACAACAATATCTCTCTGGCCCACTGCTCCACCAGAATCTTGGTGGGGCACAGAACCACCGCCAGCGTGCCCTTGTTGCCCTGCTTGCCGCCTTCTTCAGCTTCGATTTCAGAGATGGCTTCCAGTGCGGCAACCGTCTTGCCCGACCCCGTACACATTTCGAGCAGCCCCCGACGGCCGTTATCCCTCCACGCAGCCAGAGCTGCTTTTTGATGCGCGAAGAGAGTTATCTGGCTGCCAGAAGCCGAACGATCGGCACCGTTTACCTGGGGTGGCGACTCAGGTGCGATCGCAGAGATCTTTTCCAGTGCGTTTGCTGACAGGGGAACTACCTGGAGGCCTTCGGTGCAATTGAACCAGGCACTTTCAAACTGCTCCTCCTTAGTGGTCACTCGGCCTGCTTCACTGGCTTCCCAATCCCTGAAAACATCGATCGTCTCCCAGTTTCTCGTGTGTCCAGAAGCAGACTCGTTGGCAGAACCAGAAAAGGCCACCCTTTCGCCAGAAGGAAAGTAATAAACCCCCAGCTTCTCGTGATACAAACCCGCATCGGCAACGTGCTGAGGGTAGGCGAAACGAATCTCCAAATGTTCGTTGGCAACAAGCCACGCCAGCAGCTTCAGGCAATCTTCCGCTGACATTTTGTCAGTTTCAGCACCCAGCGCGCCCAACAAAAAACGGTCCGCTGCTTCCTGCCGGAGTCGATCTCGTTCTTCGGGATCCACCGCACGTTCGAGGGCCTGTTTATCCGCGGCGCTTAACTCGGGAGAGACCAGCAGGCGGACATGGAGATCGTCCCCGACGGCGAACCTCGGAAGGGCCTTCGCCCAAGCCACAAGGCTTGAGCTTCTAAAATACCCGGCTGCTCGATCGTAGCGCGAGCAGGCTTCAAGACAGGGCGAGAAGAACTCAGACAACAGATCCTCGCTACCACTTCGATAGCAGGGCTTGAGATTCCTTATGTTGTCCATCCGATCACGCACCTCAGCCAATTGCTTTGTTTGTCTACGCCGAGTCAAGTTTCTAAGGCCCCCTGGGGAATCTGTCAGTGGGATGCACGACTGCGATCCCGCTCGCGTTACGTGAGAAGACCACGACCCCGTACGACTAGATGCAAGTCAGGAATGTGTCCCCCCACAAACCCATACGGTATACGCTTGGATGGCTCATTCCGTGATCCACCCCATTAAAACATGCAGTTTTGTGTACGTCAGACAGATCCAGCGGCACTAAGCAGATCCAATAAATTTAGACAGAAGTGTGCCTTTCCTGTTAGATCCGCCTGTGGCTGGAAACCATCGCCAGTAACGAAGGTCAGCGTTAAGTCATGGCAAAAATGTTTCCAGAACGGTGCCCGCAGACGATAGACGACAGGAGGGTACCGGAAAGCGAAAAGATAGTGTTCGAGGAGTTGTGTGATCAGCTCCCCGATGAGGATTACAGGGCCTTTTTCAGCGTTCACCTGCAGGCCACCAAGAAACCGCAAACCGCGGAGATCGACTTCTGCCTTGTCCATCGCGAACGCGGAATCCTGGTAATCGAAGTAAAGGGAGGAGTAGTGTCTTATTCCGGCGGGCAGGCCGGCAGCACTGACCGGTCCGGACAATACCACCCTTACAAGGTCACGCCTGAGCAACAGGTCCAGCGGGCTGCCCGCATTCTCGCCAGCGGCATAGGAAAACTATCTCATTGGGGCAACAGGAAGCTGGAGGTGGGTTGGCTGTTAGTCTTTCCTGAAACCGAAGTCGAGCAACGATTCGAAAGCTCGTCCCTACCCCCGGAACTCGCCGTATACTCCTCTGACATGAGCTCCCTGGCTCGCAAGATTGATGAGGCTTACCAATATTGGAACAAAAAGGAGTCTGGCGGTATCGGCCTCAATGGCTACGAGTGCGACCTGGTAACTAACTACCTTCGGCCTTCGACCAGGGCACGCAGGCGGACATTACGAAGAGAGATCGAGTCAATAGAAGAGGACTCTATCGAACTCACACCCACCCAGAGGCAAGCGATGGCCATGTTGCGGACCCGTTCGCGAACAGAAGTCTGCGGCGGTGCGGGGACCGGAAAGACCTTGGTCGCCCTTGAGCACGCGCGCTGGCTTGCTGACAGCGGAAAAAAAACCCTCCTGACCTGCTTCAACCTACTTCTTGGAGAGTACCTCGCTCAGCAGGTCGATGGACACGAGAACCTTACCGCGATGGCTTGGGAGCCCTTTTGTCGAAGAGAGCTACGGGCGGGTGGAATTAAATTCCCAGTTGATCCCCCTGGCGAAGCGCCTGCTCGTAAACTTTATTACGAAGAGCAGATGCCCAGGGCTTTGCAGAATGCCTACCTCGAGACCAACCGATTGGAAAAGTACGACGCCATTCTGGTCGACGAAGCACAGGATTTTCCTCTCTGGTGGCTTACAGAAGTGTTGGAACTGTCGTTGACCGGGGCCCCGGGCGGCGAAGCACTCCACCTGTTCAGAGACCCGCAGCAAGGGATCTTCAGAACAACCGAAGACCTTCCCGATGACTTCGAGCAAATTCCCATGATCTTTAATGAACGTAACACAAGGGAGATCCACGAGTTCGGATCGCGTTTCAACGAACTTGCTGCCGACACAGAAACGGCGAACCGTTCGGGAAGACCGGTCGACTTCATAGAAGCAAATAACCCTGGCGAACTTCGGCAGCAGCTCAGCCGACTGCTACACCGTCTTGTAGAAGAAGAAAATATCGACGCCTATGACATCGCCATACTCGCTGGCGGCAACCGCGATCGCGGCCCCCTCGCTGAAACGGACAAGGTCGGTAATTTCAAACTCACCAAGGATTTTTTCGCGGGTGGTCCAAACGATATTTTCTTTGACAGCATCTACAAGTTCAAGGGTCTGGAGAAACCCGTGGTCATCCTGGCAGACCTTGGAAAACACCTCGGCGAAGACAGATCAAGAGAATCGATTATCTACGTGGGTGCCACCCGGGCCAAAGGTCACCTTATCGTAATCGAAAGTGCGGATATGATTTCGATGCTTAAGGAGTAGATCAATAACCGTCTCCGCAGAAGCCACAACGCTCTGTTTTGCGAGCCGTTACAGAAAAGCTTAGTGACAGGCGGCCTTCAGTGCCGGCTCCAGTAGTCGGCGGTCTCGGGAATGACCCAGCGCACCCCACCCCTGGGGTCCGCGGTATCTCCGTCGCGCCTGGGAATAACGTGAAGGTGGGCGTGGTCGACGGTCTGCCCCGCCGTCCGGCCAACATTGATACCGATGTTGCACCCGGTAACACCAGGGGCTTCCACTTGTTTTCGGGCCGTCTCAATGGCCAAGGCCCACATCGCCGACTGCGTTTCGGTGTCGAGTTTTAGAACGTCGGCTTCGTGCGCCAGCGGTACGATCAGCGTATGGCCTTCTGAAACCGGATAGCTATCGAGCAAAGAAATAACCAGGCTATTTCTTCCAGCGCTTTCTGCCTTTAGTGCGCGATCACAAAAAGGGCATCGGGAAGTTTCATCCATTGTTTGATTGAGTCCTTAGCCTCGTAGCCCCGCTTGGTTAATAAGAATAATGCCGTGTATGGATGAAGCCTCGTCGGGAATCTCGCAGTCCGGATTAACCAGCGTATCCAGCAACGGCCGGCCATCGTCGTCGAGAATAGCAATCTCGACTATGCGCGCACCGTTCCCGGGAGAAAGCCCGGTAGTCTCAGTGTCGAGGTATACCGTTTCCATTATTCAACCGGGCGGGTCAGTTTCCACCGGACATTGCCCCTTTCTAAAGCTTCACCGATGTTTAAAAAGGTCATCGGGGAGTATCATTTTCCCCCGACGTTCTGCGCTACCCTGGCCGCTTCTACCAGTCGGGGTCGAGGCTTTCAGGTGGTCTATGAGTAAGCCGATACAGGCGGCGACCCAGACCAGGAAGTAGCCAAGATCATCCACGGCTTTCGCCTTCTATGCCGGGCACCAGGTCTTGTATCTCCGGCACAACAAGCCCGCTGAGATAATCGGTTCGCTTACGCCAATCCAGAACGGCAAGCTCGGCGAGCATCTCGGCCATCGGCGCCAGCCCATAGCTCGACCGCCGACGGTTGGCGGTCTCAACGTCAATGGGAACAAAGTCCATTCCGGCAGCCGCGCCGGGCGCTTCCTTACTGGGCGGTATTTTATCCACGGCGTGACCCGCACTCGCCTTACTACCACTGCCCTGCCCCTGTCCAGTGGTCCGGCCCGCATCTCTGCTTACTTCGACCGGGCTTCCGAGAGCTCGGTGCCCCGGGCCATGAGTGCCAGTATCTTCGTTATAAAAGGCGTGTTGCGTGTCCATATCCAGCTCCTCCCTCGGTCCCTGTAGGCGCAGTAAACATTAAATCACGGTGGGTGGATCACTTTGTGAGCTACCACCCCAGGTAATATTCGCGAGTAGTCAGACGGGGGGTGTACCTTAACCTCGACTGGCACCGTGACGGCGGACAGCAAACGGCAGCCAGGGACAGATTTGCGCAGGCCATCAGGGAATCGGGATTCGCGAAGCTCCCTATTGACGTCGAAAACTCCTCCTGCCGCATACCGATGGATGTCTGGGCGCCACGCGTCCAGGAACTGATCAATATTATTGAGAAGACGCTGGCGGAGCCGAACCGCTAGCGGGCACTCGGGGAATCTAACCCATCAAACCTTAGCCCCCTCTATCTCTTCTCTGGGTGCGTCTTCTTCGTCCGCGGCTTGGCCAGCCATTTACTGGCCGTCAAGCTGCTCGCCGTGCAACCACCGCCGTGCCTGCGAGCGGTGGTGATCGGTGACGACCGTTGACAGCTGTTTTAT
>Ga0114933_10002270_pt1 | contig 20194 bp, 17 predicted proteins | sample 4SBtaG_FD_89691 | JGI IMG/M metagenome (GOLD analysis project Ga0114933, IMG submission 89691) | Deep subsurface microbial communities from Kolumbo volcano to uncover new lineages of life (NeLLi) - 4SBTROV12_W25 metaG | ecosystem: Environmental > Aquatic > Marine > Volcanic | place: Kolumbo... | reverse complement strand
CCTATTTGTTTTTCTATTTGTTTTCCTGTTTGTTTTCCTATTTGTTTTCCTATTTGTTTTTCTATTTGTTTTCCTATTTGTTTTCCTATTTGTTTTTCTATTTGTTTTCCTATTTGTTTTCCTATTTGTTTTCCTATTTGTTTTCCTATTTGTTTTCCTATTTGTTTTCCTATTTGTTTTCCTATTTGTTTTTCTATTTGTTTTCCTATTTGTTTTCCTATTTGTTTTTCTATTTGTTTTCCTGTTTGTTTTCCTATTTGTTTTCCTATTTGTTTTTCTATTTGTTTTCCTATTTGTTTTCCTATTTGTTTTTCTATTTGTTTTTTGTTTTCCTATTTGTTTTCCTATTTGTTTTCTGTTTATTTTCCAATAAATTTGTTTGTTTTTATGTTTTAAGTCGGAACTTAATTTATTTTTGAGTTTCAAAAATCATGAACTCTCCGTGTTTTAGGAATGATAATAAATTTATGTTTTTTCGAGGCCAACAAATAAACAAGTTCAAACAAATTTTTAAAAAAACCATATGTCTTAACATTTGTCATGAATATTTAGATTTCAGTTATAAAATGAAAAAAATCATAAAACGAATTTTATCATAGATTCTTTGAATGGTCAAAAAATCATATTTTAGTAATAATGGAAAAATCCATTGAAAAATCATGTCAAAATAACGAATGGTAGTCAGACAAAATGAAAATGTAAATAATGTTAGGTATCCTTTGATGGACTTTAGTATATTCATATAAATGGTTTCAATTAATATTTGTCGAAAAATATATTTGTTTAGGCTTCTTGTGTGGTAATAAATCAAAACAAAAAAACATTTTAATAAATATGTTCAGTCCATCAAAGGATATTCAAAGTATCCCAATTTGATATGTTTTGGTGAATTTGGATTTACTAACATTTGGGATATATCATCAACACTTGAAACATTCTAACACAATGTGTTTTAATTAAATTTTTGAGCCAAAAAATATGTTTGTTTTTAGAATTTAATTATTAAAGTTGAATATATCAAGTGTTACTATGATGGTTCATCCATTTTACAAATCCAAATTTGACCAATTATGTAAAATTGAAATTTGTTAAAAAAATATATGAATTATCTGATTTTTGAATATGAGGTGGTTTTTTTGATTGAGGACTATCCTTTGATGAACTTTAGTATGTTCATATAATGGTTTAAATTTGTCGAAAAATATATTTGTTTAGGCTTCTTGTATGGTCATAAATCAAAACTAATAAATATGTTCAGTCCATTAAATGATAACTGAGTCAAAACAAATATTTCAACAAATAAGAATTTGAACTGTTTTATTGGCAAAAAAAATTATAACTGCTCAAAGATAAACCCATTAACCTTATTTGTAATTTTTATTTTTCTTGTTTCTCAATAATAATATTTGAAAGCATTGTTAAAAGCCTGGATAATCCTTCTGGGATTCCATCATCTGATGCTTCTATTTTTACAGAATATTTAGCTGAATTATCTGTGTCTCTTGTTGATTGTTTGGATGCAGAAACAGAACCAGTAATTTTGGCAGAAAATGGACTAAACATTGATTTAAAACCCATTTCAGCCTTTAGTTCAGCATCTGTTTTTGTTTCATCTTTGCTTTGTTGTTTAACCTCCATCTCAAAATCTATATTTACTTTTTTAATTTTTAAATTTGGAATATTAATAATAGATAATTTAGGAACAGAAATGATTTTTGTTGATTCCTTTTCTTCTCCATTTTTTTTCTCCTGTTTTTTATATTTTAATTCTATCATATCCAATTCCTCATTTTCATTCATTCCAATTTCTTTGATGAATTGTGATGTTTGTATTGCTAATTTTCCTTGAGCATTTGCAGCTGCTATCAATGGTGCTCCTATTAATTCTTCCATTGGAAGACCTTCAAATTGTTGATACATATAATAACCTATAAAATCATGTTGAAAAATTTGAATTTTATTTTATTTATTATTTTATAGAAATTATGTCCATGATAAAAACAAATCCTTGGGATGACCATACATTTATGAACAGAAAAGGTCAAGAATTATTGAACAAAAATGATTTTTTTAGAGATTTATCAAAAATAATGGAAAATAAAGAATTTAGTTTATTTCTACAAAAATATATGTTTAATTCATTAGAAATTCAAAATAGTTTGCTCTATATCAAATTATATGAAACTGTTAAAAATAAATTGGATAAAACAAACAAAAAAAATGTTGATAAAAATGTTATAATTTATATTATATATTCTATTATGACTGATAGAAAATATAGAAAAATATTTGTTAATGTAATTGGTAATTTTATCAAAGAAAGTTCTAATAATAATGAATTATTGGAAAATTTGGTAAAAGAAAAAAAAATGTTAGAAAATCTAAAAATTATTGATGAATCTAAATTATTGAAAGATTCCAAAACTCATTGATTAATTATCCAAAATCATTGAAATCTATTTTTTTTCAAAATCTTTTTGTAAACATTGATACATTTTTTTAGAATTGTTTTTTGAAGATTTAAACATGTCTGTTAACACAGAATAAAAATTTATATTTTGTTTTTTATCAAATATATTAATATTTCCCTTATTTATTTTTTTATAAGTATAATTAGTAACATAGTTCATTTTTTTCATGTAACACATGATATATTTTTTATATGATTTGAACTATTTTCATATTATTTTCTGTACATAATGTAAATGTTTTTTCCAATATTGGTTTTTGTGGTATTGTTAATGGTTATTTTGTTTTTGAGACAAAAAAAAGAAAATTTTCAAAACATTGATTTGAATAAAATTTACACTGATTTGGATAATGATATCAAAGAACTTGAAAACATGAAAAAATCCATCACACAAAAAAATCTTGTTTATAAAAATTCTTCTGAGCATGAAAATTCCACTCCTGGAAAAATAATTCCAATTGTTAATTCTGTTCAACCACAACTTGACATGTCACAATATGTTCATGTTGATTTAATTCCCAAACAACCAGATATGTCCAAGTACATTTTAAAAACAACTATTGTTCCATCACCCGATATGTCCAAATATATTCTTAAAACATCAATACCAAAATGTTCCCAACCAAAACATTTGTACAATAATTCTGACAATTCTTATAACAAATATTTCAAACAAAATAAAAATCTTAAGTTAGATTCGATAAACTCACAAAATCAAGAATATATCGAATTGAATAAAAAAAATAATATTGGGTTGGATAAAAATGAACCAGAAATAGATTATAAAAGTGAATTGTCCAAACAAGAAAAATTTTACAAGAGCCTAAAAACTGAGATGTACAAGCCATTTTATGAAGAATGAATTTTTATGTTATCAAAAAAAAATATTTTGTATATTTAATGAACAAAAAAATTTTTAAAACAATAAAAAAATGTCACAAAGATGATTATTTGGTTCCTAACAATTCAAATAATATTTTATCAAATATTACAAAATGGTCAAATACCATTGGTTATGGAAATATCCAAGTTTCATCCACTAACTGTTCATACAAATATCCATGGAACAGAATTCCATCATTGATATTGCCAACAGCAACATCAGAAGATCCAAAAACAACTTGAAATTAAAATTTTATTGATAAAAATCATGCTGTGGTCGTTTTTGTTCAAATTAAAGAAAATGAACAAAAATTAATTCTTATCAGACATGTTTCAAATGGTCCATGGTTTATGATTTTTTTAAAACCAATAAACAGATGTTTATGGTAAATTAAATTTATTGTTTGATAAAATAATGACATTTTATCAAATTATGAACTATATGCTATTTTGTAAAAGTCAGACTAGTTTGTGTGGATTGAAGAACAATATATTGAAAAATTACTTGATAACATGGAAACAAATAACCATGTACTAAAATATTTTATGTTATTCTTTAATCACACCGACCGATGTTTCAATGAGATAAATCTCTCATGTAGGAAATCTAAATATCCTTTAATGGACTGAACATATTTATTAAAATTATTATTTTGTTTTAATTTATGACCATACAAGAAGCCAAAATAAATATATTTTTCGACAAATATTTATTGAAACCATTATATGAATAAAGTCCATTAAAGGATATGTGATGTAAACACACACTCTCCAGAGTATTCCTACTACCCTTCTTGACGCCTTTTCAGGGGTTGGTAGATTTTATTTGTGAGTGTTTTTGCTTCTTTTATAATATGTTCCATATTGGTTTAATTTTGAAAACTTAAATGAATATGGTGAATAGGAAACAACAGATAACAAACGACCTTATGATACAAATATATAACATGTCATTTCTCCAAGTTTTTTTTTGTCTCATTTTAAATATTGGTTGGTGTAATGTTATCCTTTAATGGACTGAATATATTTATTAAAATTTTTTGTTTTGATTTATGATTATACAAGAAGCCTAAATATTTTTCAACAAATATTAATTGAAACCATTATATGAATAAAGTCCATTAAAGGATAGTTATAAACCAAATAACCAATAATTATTAAATACTCGGTCCAGTCCATCCAAAGGAAATCTTTGAGTATTTTTCAACTTTATTTGAAAAGTTATTTGGGAGTGCTGAAAAAATGGTTCGCTGTTCCAGCAAAACTAACCAATCTAAATATCTTTGTTTTACACATTTATTTGAGTCGTTTTGTTCCATTTAAAATCTTCATTGGTACAAATCAATGGTTAATTTTAGTTGTCCATTGAAAATTATATCAAATTAACATGAATTTACCAGGGTTCAAAATCAGTTGAGTGATTATTTTGGAGTATTTTTAAATAGTCCACGAAATATCATTTTTCATCATTTTAATTAAAAATTATTTTTAATTAAAATAAATGATTTATTAATGGATAAATTAATAAATAAATTTAATGATATGAAAAAAACAAGAATTAAAAATATAAATGATAAAATAAATGTGTTAAAAATATTGGATAAATTAAATAAATTAAATAAAAAAGGTGGTAATAGAAAAACATTGCAATATCAAGGAGAAGGAATCAACCCAATAGGTTATCTTAAAGATATCAAAAAAGATTCAATAGAAATCAAAAAAAAAACTAAAAAATTAAGTGAAACTGGAAAAAAACTATTAAAAAAATCAATTAATTTTCCTTGTAAATTAGCTAAATCGAGTTCAAAATATATTTGTAATAAAAATCCAAATTCTTTGATTTGTGATATATCTGTAAAAAGTGCTGATGGAACTTGTTATTTAAATCCCATTCCAAAAATAATAGATGTGTCAAAATATTATTCAAAAATAAGCAGTGATATTTTAGAAATGTTCAAAAATTTGAGCAGGTTAGAACTTGAAGAATTCAGAAAAAAAGGAAAAGAATTATTCAAAAAATATGATACTTCTGGAATTTTCAGAAAAACTTTTGATGAATTAAAAAAACTAAAAGTGTTGGGAAAAAAAACATTAAAAACAATAGGTAAAGATTCACAACACAAATTATATTCCTCAATTTCCAAGACTAAAAAATCATTGGAAAAATTACAAACAATAGGAAAAAAAACATTGGAACAGTCAAATTCATCTGGTTCTATCGATTCATCTGGTTCTATCGATTCATCTGGTTCTATCGATTCATCTGGTTCTATCGATTCATCTGGTTCTATCGATTCATCTGGTTCTATCGATTCATCTGGTTCTATCAATTCATCTGGTTCTATCGATTCATCTGGTTCTATCGATTCATCTGGTTCTATCGATTCATCTGGTTCTATCGATTCATCTGGTTCCACCGATGTTACAAAAAAATTATTGAAAAAATCATATAAAATAGGAAAAGACACACCAGAACAATTAGATTCTACAGAAATTGCTGAAAAAACCAAAAAAAAATTGCAAAAAATTAAATTACAAAAAGGTGGTAAATATTCATTTATTGTTGAACCATCAACTAAAAAAAAAATCAATGTTCATTCGTGTGATGGAAAAAAATTATTAAAAAAATATATTTGTTTAATTACATCACAAATTTAGTCATAATCTATGATAGTTTGAATCAAATTAATTGCTTTTAATAAATTATCAATAAATTTATCTTTAAAAAAATCATAGGGAATATTTCTGTTTGCCCATCTAGGATCAATTCCAGTAAATTCAATATTTTTAATACGAAAATTCAGAATGGATTCTTCATAATTTTTGATTGTTATTTTAACAGAGCTATCTGGTAAATATGTAAAATTAGACATAATACTATCTATTAAATTTGTCAAACCAAATTCTTTGATATAAAATGTTTTTGGAATGAAGTTTTCACAAAATATTTTATGATTATTAATCCCAATATTATTAACAATAAAAGATTTAGTTTCTCTACAATAAAATATTTTGATATCAAAACTATATGTTTCAATACAAATAAAAAATTTATTTTTTTTTCCAAGTGACAAAATATCATTTTTTAAAATAAATTCATTTATGATTTGTTTGAAATGTTCCATTTGTATGAAACTATAACGAAACTTCTAAATATTATTCCAAACATCTCCATTTTTGTTCAAATCATAATTAATTTTAATTTTATCAATGGTTTTCAATACTAATTCTAAATTAATATTGGGAAGTTTAGGTTCACATTCATGATAATAAATGTGATGATATTTATCTAATTTTATATATTCAGGATAATAATGAATGATAGGTGAGTCAAAAGAAATCATTAAATCAGAATATTCTTTTGGTAATAAATGAGAACTTTGTGGTGGTAAAACATTTATTAATTGAACAAAAGGTGTGACTGGTTCATCCTTATTAAATTTTAATTTATCAAAACAAATATCAAAATATTCAACTAATTCTTTACAAGATGGAGAATACATATATTTATAATACCATCTCCAAGATTCACATTTACAAAAATAATATTTTGTGGTCCAATAAATACCTTCTAAATAATTAAGACATATTTCTTCTATATTTTTTGAAACAGAATAATTTTTTAGGTTAAATAATATATAATAATATCTTTCTCTCCAATTTTCAGTTCCAGCAATAACAAGATCTTTATTTTTATTGATTAGAGGCATAAATTTAATTTCATTAATTTTCCTGGATAATTCATCATTTGTATTTTTTTCATAATATTTTTTGGCATAATATTTTTTACGATTTTCCGTGACTAATTGATCTTCAATGATAGAAATCTTTTTAAAAATTTCTTTTAAGAAACCCATGTTGATATCACCAGAATAAACCAAATATTCCATTCTTTCATTTAATATGGCTATATATAAACTGATCAATAAATCAATAGCATTATTTTTAATATTTAGAGAGGGTAATTTAGGGATAAAATCATTTCCAATTAAAAAGCAAATTAATATATAGTCATTAATAATCATGTTTTTATCTAATTCAATATTAGTATTGCTTGATAATTCATCAAATAGAAATGATTTTAATTTATTTATATCTAAATATAATAAAGATTCTGTATCTATTTTTCCAAAATGAACAGATTCACGTAACAAATAAATATTATCTAATTTGGATGCCATAGACAACATTATGAGATCAGCATCAAGACCATAAATAATAAAATTATCATTGGTATCAAATAAATTGGTTTGCTGACCATCCCTAAGATATTGAAGTATTTTATGTTCACCTTCCCCATGTACAGAAGAATCTGATAATATTACATGTATTTTATCAAATCTGAAATTAGTTTCAATAATTTTGATTAGAAATTGAGATAATTTTTTCATAAATTGAGTTCCAGGCGTAATCGCATTCTTATCCCAATTATTATTATTCACTATTTTCAATTTTTTTTTGATTTTTTTAATTTCTTTTTTTTCTTTGACACTTCTAAACCGTCTTTTTCTTTGTTGAACCATTTTAGCTCTTGGTGCCACACCATCTATGGCAATATAAATTAGTTTTGTGGGTTTAATTTCATCTAATATATAGAACAAATATCTTTGGATTTCTTTAAGAAATAAATTTTCTAAATCATTTTTGGATATTTGGTCTTTGTTTTGATATAAATTTAATACATTTTGTACACAAGGATGTATCAAACAATTAAAATCTAAAAATATATGAGTTGGAATAATATTTTCTTTTGAAAAATCCACTTTTTCATCAAATTTATTTTTGAAATCAATAATAACATTAGAATATTTTTCAGTAATTTGTCTAAAATATGTTGGTATTCCCATTTAAAATTATTTAAATAAATCACATTAAATATTCAAATTTATTTGTTTAATTTTCGTGTTTTTGATCTTTAAGTACACATTTTCGATAAAGGATACAACAAATTCCAATGATGTTATCATTTGATGGTTTATTGTACAACATGTCCATCATCATTTCATCATTTCATCATTTCATCATTTCCAGAGCAAATTTGGTTCATTCAAAACAAAGTTTCAATCAAAATGTAAATCCAAAATATTCAATATCTGGCAAGTGCATTTCTTGTACTAATTTTTTAGTAAAATTATTATAATATGATCTATAATTACTATTTCTTTTAGAATAATTAATTTTTTTAGGAGGTAAAATTTTACTAATATTAATTTTATATATTTTTTTAAAAAAATCTACTAAATTTTCATTTAAATTATCAAAAGGAATAATGTAATCTATTATTTTTTTACCATCATGATCCATAATAAAATCTAATTGTTGGTGTAAATCATTTTTACGCCATAATAAATAATCATTAACATTCATGTTTTTGACAATGTGATATTGATAATGATGAGTGGTATATTTCATGTAATGAAACAAACTAATTTGCCAATCCCAACTATTTCTAACAACACAAAATGTGGTATATTCATTCCAGATATTTGGATATTTAAATTTAGCTAATTTAGCTTCAATATGTCCATCAATTCTAATAGAATTTTTATCTAAAATTTTGAGTAAAACAGATATATAAGAACCAGCATTCTTATACACATGAATAAAAATTAATTTAAACTTATGAGATATAATCATATAAACTTTTAGAAAAAATCAAATCAAAATTAACATGATTTTTAACTATCAATACATATAATTATTTGTTTTTTTAAGTAGTTTTTCAAAACTTGTTTTTAATTATAAAATAATTCTTTTAAAATGTTTTTTTTGAGAATTTTAAATAATTCCTCTATTAATGACGCAAAATAACTTGGTTTTTTTAATAAATAATTATAAATAGATAATAACACATTACAAATATAGATTGATTTTAATTTAATAGCTTCTTTTTCAAAATAGTTATCTATGTTGAAATTTTCAAAATTGAATATATGGATAATTCTTGAATCTATTTTCAAAGGAAGTTTAAATTCCTCCATTTGTAATTTTATTTCTTTTTCAAATTGTAACAAAATTTCTTCTAATTTTTTTGGATTTTCCGATAAATCACATATGTTCATTTTGTCTTTATCATAAATCATCAATATGAATTTTAGAATCCATCTTAATTTGTTTATTTTAGAAAATTTCACTATCTCCATATAAAAAATCTTTAATGTTTTGACAAGTGTTACAGACGCTATCCAATCATCATTGGTTTTCCACAAAAATCTGATATGGTTTGGATCTTTAATATCTAAATTTTCCATCATGTTATCAAAATCTTCGATTCTGGATATTTCTAAACTTTTATTTAAGAAATTTCTTCCCAAAGATTTATATGTGGATAAATCATAATTATTGAATATTTTGAATGATGATATGGTTGGAAATAATGATTGTTTACCCACAATATTATTCATTTTACCCATAATTAAATTTTTTGGGTCCAAATCCACAAATACTACATGTCCTTCAGAATCCATTCCTCTTCTTCCACATCTTCCCATCATTTGGTGTGATTCCATGTCTGAAAAATCAATATTTCCTCTTTTTACCAATGTTACCGATTTAAAAGGTATATTAATTCCAAGAGATAATGTTTTATCAGATAATACCACACCTATTGATCTGTTTTGTGCTAATAATTGTATTTTTCTTAAATAACAGGATGGTAATTCATCCAAATAAATACCTATCCCAAATCTAAGTCCTCTTAAAAAAATATTATCATAATTCACTTTCTCATTCAACTCTTTTCCAAGATTTTTTATCAGAATCTTAAAATCTTCTTCGTCCAACGTGTTTTTGCCATTGTACAAATATTTGTCGGGTTGTTTAAATTCATCTATAAACTCTAAACTCTCTTGTTGATTAATATTACCATAATATTTATCTAAATTTCTTATTATTATTTTTTTTAGCGTTTTGTTAATATCTGACTTTGACATTTTTTCTTTTTCTTCCAAATATTTTTTTTGAAGAATAGCTATTTGTTTGTATATTTGTTTTTTCTCTATGTTTGAATATTTTTTTTCTAATTTATCTTTTATTTTATCATCACGATTTCCATTTTTATTGGACATAGATTTATCTTTTTTTCTTGTTGTTTCCATTTTCTTTAAAAATTTCTGGTGATTTTCATAAAGTTGTTTTTTAAATCCCTGATGACACTCATAAAATGGCATCTCAATTTTTATTCGTTTCTCTAATCTCTCTACCAATTTTCTAAAAATTAATAAAACTTGTGTTTTATCTGATAAAAATATTATGGAAGGTAATAATTTTTTTATTTTTAATTCATCTAATAAATATTCCAAATTATTTCCATAACTCAATGAATAATTAGATGTATCCAATAAATTTATTGTTTCTTTTTTGAAAGATTTAGTAAGTTTTACTAATTTATTTTTAATGGCTATTTCATAAAGTTTGGTTTGATGTAAAGTTATTCTATTATTTGTGAATTTCCCAAAAAATATTTTAGGTTCAAGTTCTTTTATTATACCATAATCATATACATTTTTCATTCTTTTCCAAATATCAGCTAAATCTCTCGGAGAAAAAGAAAAATCTCCATTACTAAATCCATCAGATAAAAGTTCATCATAAGTAAGAACTGATATAGGATGTAAAAATTCTAATTTATTATTCACCATCATATGTCTCTGAATATTGATAAATCTACTGTTATAGGTAATTAAATGAATTTTCTCTTTTTTTATTTTCATCCACCAATCTCTTAATTCTTCTGGATTATTGATTGTGGCTGATAATGCCATTATATTTCCCTTGATAATTTTAATTAATCTTTCTAAAACACCACCCTTTTCATAATTCAAACAATGAATTTCATCATAGACCACATAATCATAATCTGTTCTAATTATATCTAAATTTTCTTCAACTATTTTTGGTGTAGATACAAGAACATCATGATTCCTAAAATTAAATTTATAATTTTTTGTTAATAGACCACAAGTTAAATTTTGTTTATAAAGGGAAATTACTTGAAATGCTAACGGTTCTGTAGGAACAATAAATAACACTTTTAAATTTTTTTTCATTAGATAAGAGGTTAATATGGTTTTTCCAGAAGATGTTGGAGCACAAACTAAAATAGATTTATTATTATCTATTAATTTTAGAACATTTTTTTGCCATTCTTCAAATTCAAAAGGATGTTTGTTATAAAAATCTAATGGTGGAAGACGATTCCCTAATTTTTCTAATTGATATGAATAAATATCAAATCTATCTCCTTTAGATGTCTGTTTATAAATTTTCTTTTTTATTTTAAATAATAATTTTAATTCTTTTTTATCCAAATATAGAGATTTATATAATTCCAAATATAAATCAATGGTGTTCAATAAATCTTTAGACCTGTAAGCTTTTTTCAAAAAAATAAATTTAATTTTATCTATTCCTTTTTTAGTTGTCATTAATCTAATTCTGGTGACTAATTCATTCATGTTAAAATTTTCATTAATTTTTATTGATTTCATGTATTCCAAGTCTTTTTGAAATAGTTTTTTTTCTTTGTTTTTTAATAACTTTTCTTTCAATAAATCTTTTTTATTTTTTGTTTTTCTATTTATCTTTGATTTATTTTTGGTAGTTTTATTAGTTTTGTTAGTTTTATTAGTTTTATTAGTTTTATTAGTTTTATTAGTTTTATCAGAACTGATAAAATTTGTTTTTTCTTTTTCCCACAATTGAAAAACATTCATTTTTTCATTTTTGGAAATGTCTCTAAAAATTATTTTAAATTCATTTGTATTAGGTTGTGGATACCAATTCATTGGGTATATATCTTGTTAATTGTTTAATTATGTGAACTTATCTCAAACAAGAACAAAAATTCCGATAGTTTTGTACATTTCATGATTTTGTGGGAAAATATTCATGGTCTTATCAATTAATTTTGATCAAGCCATAATTTTTGATAAAAAAAGATATGAAAGATCCGAGCCAATATTTTTTATGTTTGTTCAATCATGTTGTTTGTTTTGTTCTCTTTTGTCTCGTTCGAATGTTTGATCCAACCCGTTGAACTTTGAAAATACGTACCAAAACCATTAATGTTGTTTGGAACAATGTTTTTTTAGAAAAATCAGGGTGAATTTAACTTGTTGAACTTTGAAGAACAAGTAATAAAGGATGAATTTGTTTGGGAATATTTCTTAAATAAAATGATTATTTCCAAAATCTTTCTGATTTTTCAATAAATTTTCTTAAATAATCATCTAATATTAAATGAATTTTTTCAGGATTAACTTTGTTTTTTTTTTGTAAATTATTTTTGGTATCTTTAGTTTCTTGTGAATCGTTCTCATTTTCTTTGGTTTCTTGTGAATTATTCTCAGTTTCCTTGGTTTCCCTGATTTCTTGTGAATTATTCTTAGTTTCCCTAGTTTCTTGTGAATTATTCTCAGTTTCCTTAGTTTCCTTGGTTTCCTTGGTTTCTCGTGAATTATTCTTAGTTTCCTTAGTTTCTCGTGAATTATTCTTGGTTTCCTCAGTTTCCGTAGTTTCCTTGGTTTCCTTGGTTTCCTTGGTTTCCTTGGTTTCCTTGGTTTCCTTGGTTTCCTTGGTTTCTTTGGTTTCTCGTGAATTATCTTTAGTTTCTTGTGAATTATTCTTAGTTTCCTTGGTTTCCTTGGTTTCCTTGGTTTCCTTGGTTTCTTTGGTTTCTCGTGAATTATTCTTAGTTTCCTTGGTTTCCTTGGTTTCCTTGGTTTCCTTGGTTTCTTTGGTTTCTCGTGAATTATCTTTAGTTTCTTGTGAATTATTCTTAGTTTCCTTAGTTTCCTTGGTTTCCTTGGTTTCTCGTGAATTATTCTTAGTTTCCTTAGTTTCCTTGGTTTCCTTGGTTTCTCGTGAATTATCCTTAGTTTCTTGTGAATTATTCTTGGTTTCTTTAGTTTCTTGTGGATTATTCTTGGTTTTTTTAGTTTCTTGTGAATTATTCTTGGTTTCTTTAGTTTCTTGTGGATTATTCTTGGTTTTTTTAGTTTCTTCTAAATTATCTTTGGTTTCTTTAGTTTCTCGTGAATTATTTTTTGTTTTTTTAGTTTCTTCTAAATTATCTTTGATTTCTCGTAAATCAGTTTGATTTTTCATGTTTTTTAATCTATTTGAATCAAAAATCAAAGAACCATTGATAGTTTTAATTTCTAATTCATTATTCAATAAAATATTTTTAGCATGAATTGTTCTGTTTTCATGTTGTAAAAATAAAACTTTATTGGCCAATATGCTTGTGATTTTGATTATTTCATTTAATTTATTATTGAGCAATAATACTTGATATCTAAAAAAATCTTCAGAATTTCTATTTTGTGGAATCATTAATTGAAATTCATCAAATATTTTTATCCACGTTATTTAACGTATGTTTAATAGTATGGTTTAAATCCAAATTTACAGGTTTGTAATTTTTGTAAATTTTCTTATTGATTTTTCCAAAATTTAGGTATAAATATTCTATCAATTTTTTATATTTTTCAATATTAACGTTTGTTTTTTTTTTAAGTTTTTTGGATTGAACATAAAAAAAATATAAATCCATGGGAATTATTAATGAACCATAATAATGGATATAATAATTATTTAATAAAAAAACATAAATAGAAGTACCAAACAAAAATACCAAATTTATATTCAACGAAAATTTTCCTAGAATATAAAATATCATTATAATAACAAATATAAACTTTCACATCTTAAGAAAAAAAGAAGTAAAATTTTCAATAATATTCTTTTATTGTTTTGTAGTATCATTAATGTTTCATGTATAATTCAACTATAACTTATTTTATTTTTGGTCCTTTTTGACTATTCATCTGAAAGTTTCAAAGGTGTAAATATTTGTTGATAAATTCACAAATTTATAAAAACGGTGTTTTCAAAGATTCAAGGTACAAAAAAAATTTCAATGATTTTTGAAAAAACTTAGTTGGAATAAGCAAGACCGCCCATTCCTGACATTATTCTAAGAACGTTGTAGTTGACGGCATAAACTCTGACTTTACATGATCTTCCACCAGTTACAGCATTAGCAGTTAAAGTTAAATGGAGAGTGGCATTGTCAATTCTGGACATGTTACAAGTTCCGCTTGGTTGATGTTCTTCTGGTGTGAGTCCAAATGAATAAACATTTACACCAGTACATGGAACATTACTGTGATGTTGATATGGTTGTACAAGATTGAAATATCTGCCTTCTCTCTCAGAAAATCGATCATGTCCATTAAGTTGTAATTTGGCAGCAACAACAGGGTTATGTCCACTGTCATAAACAGGAAGACCTGCACCAGCGAAACTTGCTAAACCGTTAGTGTTGTCTTCTTGTCCTGGTAGTACACCATCACCATGAACACCTAAATTAGCAATAATGGCATTGGTCCAATCATTTGTGATAGAATTGTTTTCTGTTCCACTGTGACCAGAAACAGGCACTATGTTGTTTGTGTTGTTGGCATCAGCCATACCACCACCCGATTGTGGAAATGAACCAGGTGAAGGACCAACTAAACCACCACCAAGTGGGTCTCCTGGAACACCAGTGAAATATGTGACATCAAGAGCATCCGTGTAGTTGAACCATTGTGGTCCACCATGATTAGCACTTGCTGTGAGATCTACATTGGAATCTGGTTGAATTACCCATACTAATTCTTTGACTGGATGGTTGAAATTGAGTTTGATCTTGTTACTTGATGAGTTGACAGATTCGTCACCAGTGAATTGAAGTTGTTCAATTAAATATTCATGAGACACTTGAGCGAATCTTCTTCTTTCATCAGTTTCTAAATAGATGTAATCAACATATAGTGATGCTGCTTTGAGGCTTGGTGTAGTGCTTGAATATTTACCAGTTGCCCAGAAACATTGTTTTGCTTCTCTGAATTCAAGGTTGATTTTGACTTCATGGTATTGAAGAGCAATTAGTGGAAGAGCAAGACCAGGGTTTCTACAGAACCAAAATTGTAGAGGAACATAAAGTGTTGTTTCTGGCATACATCCAGTAGTTTCACAATTATCAGTTCCAGCAGGCGGTTGTTGAGGTGCTGTGGTAGTGTTGTGTCTTACTTGTGTCAATCTTGGAACATTTCCAACCATGTTAGCATAACCAGCCTGATGACCAACAGATTGTGTCAATTCGTTCCATATATGGAGCCAATCACCATAATGTTTGTCAACTCTTTGACCACCAATTTCGATTTCTACATTTTTAACTATAACATGACCAAGCCAATTAAGCCATCTAAATTTGTCACCAGTTGAGTCTAATTCAATTCTTGGAACAGTTACTTGGAGATATACTCTATGGATAAGATCACCATTTCTTGAGACAGTACAAGTAACTTTTTTCCCAAAATCAGCAGAACCATTGAAAGTTTGTTCGATAGATTCCATTGAGAAGTTAGTGTGTCTTCTGTAAACTACTTTGAAAAAAGTAATTTGAGGGTTTCCTGTTAGATAAATATCTTGTGCACCATAGGCTACTAATTGCATTAATCCACCTCCCATTTTTTTCTATACATTATCCCAAGAAAAAAATTCTGGGAAAAACGCTTAAATTAATTCTTAACAAAATCAATCAAAACATCACTAAAAAAGTTGTTATTAAAATTAAAACACAATAAATCTATTATTTTTGATGAATTATCAAATCAATAATTTAACAAATCATTAATATCCAAATTTTTTTTGATAAAATTTTTTAAATAATCATCAACATTAATGGTTTTTTCTTTTTCTTTAGATTTCTTAAATTCATATTTGTTATTTTCAATCATTTTGACTGTCCAGCCATTTTTCAAAGCATTGAATATAAAAATCATCTTGTAAATTTTTATAAGGTCTATTTGTTCCATTATTATTTATTTTATGTTAAATAAAAATATTTTCCGTGAAATAATTTTTTTTAATTGATACTTAAAGAAGATCAAACTACTTAAAGTATTAAATGCGAATACTTAAAGACAATTTTTGTTCCAAGAACAATGATTTACGAGTTACGCTGGATACCATTCATCAAAAAAAACTGCAAAGTTTTAAAGAAAATAAGAAACGGATTTCCAAATTAAAAAAAAAATTGGTCGATGTAAATGTTGAACTTAAAAAAATCCTAAAAAAAACAAACAGAGAATTAAACAACGAACAGATCAAAAATAAATTTTGTTTAAATGAACAAAAAACAAAATTAAAAAAAGATATCGAAAATATCAAAAATGACAAACAAATAAATGATTATTATCTTAATGTTGGACATATTCTTTTCCAATATTATGATAAAAAGAAAAATCCTAAAATATTGAAAAAACACAATAATAAAAAAAACATAAAAAATAAAACCATAATAGATTTTTTTGCAAATTCCGAAAATATTTGTGACAATTCTTCAAAAAATATTTCAGAAACTAAATCAGATGATTTGATTTCCAATGATTCAAATGATAAATACAAAGGAAACATGAAATATATGAGTAAAAAAAAAATTTTGAATAATTATCTTAGTAAAACTGATTCAAATTATGTGGGAAACAGCATAAATAATGATTATAATTATGATATTTGTAATAATTGTAACATAGAAATGTCTGTTATTCATTCTGATGGTGTTATTTTTTGCAGTAAATGTGGGAAACAGGAGAGTGTTTTGATTAATTCTGACAAACCTTCTTATAAAGATCCTCCAAGAGAGATGTATTATTTTGCATACAAACGCATAAAGATTTGTGCAGAAAAGCATTATGCCATAATAATTTGGATTCTTGTTATGGGAAAACATTAAGATTTCCAACTTTTATTCCTTAAGGAATATTAGATAATCAAATGCTAGTATTTGAATTTATTTACAAATTTAAAAATTATCCAACCTTATTCTTGTATCATGAAAATTCAAAACAAATTGGAAAATTTGAATTGTTGTATTATCTGTACAAATGAAACAAGTAAATTTCAGAAAAATTATAAATGTAACCATAAAATTTGTGTAAAATGTGTTGATAAATGGAAAAATCAATCAGAACAAATTTATAACAATCAATGTCCTTGTTGTAGAACAAATAATAAAAATCAAGTCCAAATCACAAATGATAATTCACAAATTAATGTTGAAGTGGTCCCCATATCATTAGAAAATATTGAAATCCCAATCTATAGAAGTATGCCTGGTAGAGATACTCCTTCAAGGAATTCATCTCAATTTAATCATGATAATTTTGATAATGAATGTAGAAAAATGACTTGTGGAATTATTTCTTGTGTTTCATCAATTTTAATTTGTATTGTGGTATTTGTTGGATTTATTTATTCATTTTCATAATAAATCAAATGCGAGACATCTTGTTGCTGGAAACCCCTCAAGAACCTTAACTACCATCTTTATTTTGGAAACTTAATAAAGAGAACACAGTTAATTGCTGTCCCCAATGGTAAAAATGTTAAGGATTGGGCAATCAGCAGGGTAACTTCCTAAATTTTCAATGAACATGGAAGGCTTTCAACGACTGCACGGATGTCGGTTTATTAGAATAATTTGAAATTAAAAATATTTCTTGGATGTTCCATAATATAGAATTTTTGTTTTTAATTTCAGTTTTGAATTTTGGTCTTAAATTTTGGTTTGAAATTTTGGTCCTTGATTTTTGATCATATTGAAATACCCTCTAATAAGCTTAAGATACAGTCTAGTCCCTTACCAAAGTAAGGAGTTAATAGATTAGAAATCATTTTAATGAGTTGAAAAAAATATTGGAACAATTGATAAATTTGACTGCTCATAACAGCAATCCACCCAAAGCTTGTAGTATGGTTATTGGGGAAAATGGTGGAAATACTATAATTAATTCGTTAAAAATGAATTGATTTGATAATTTGCTAGTCATGTAATCATGAAAATATTCTAATAAGTAATGATTATATTGGCAACATCTTCAAATTGCGGGAACATCCTGTTAGGTTTTCACTGCTACCCATTTAAAGCAATTTTTATGGGGAACACGGTTAATTGCCGTATCCAATAGCAAAAAGGTGAAGAATAGGGACCATCCGCAGCCAATCCACCCATTGGGTGGCAGGTTCAGAGACTTGATGGAGATGGGTCAAATGTTTTTTGGCTTAAGATAAAGTCCATCCCCCTGGAAACAGGTTTTCCATACAAAGACAATTGTAGAAATGTCCTGAATATGGAATGATAATTAGGAAGCTACTGGGTTAGCACAATTTCAAGCAAAAGAATCTACTGATATTCCAAAAGAAGTTTTTGATAAAATTCTTGTAGAAATCAAAAAAGAAAGAATTGTTAATATGGCAAACATAAATTCAAAAAAATTAAGAAAAATTCTTAAAAAACTAAAATTAAACAAATATTATGAACATGTTCCACATATAATAAATAGATTAAATGGTGTTCCAGCACCCATTATGGATAGAGTTACAGAAGAAAAATTAAGAGTAATGTTTAAAGAAATTCAAGGTCCATTTATGAAACATTGTCCCAGATGGAGGAAAAATTTCTTGTCGTATTCTTATGTTTTACACAAATTTGTCCAATTATTAGAATTAGATAATTTTATACCATGTTTTACTTTATTAAAATCAAGGGAAAAATTACATCAACAAGACATGATTTGGAAAAATATTTGTAAAGAATTAAAATGGGAATTTATCAAAAGTCTTTAGACTTATGAAGAATTAAAATGGATATTTATCAAAAGTCTTTAGACTTATGAAGAATTAAAATGGATATTTATCAAAAGTCTTTAGACTTATAAAGAATTTAAATGGATATTTATCAAAAGTCTCCAAAACTTTATAAAGATCCACAAAAAAATATTTCATAAAACCAGTGTGTTGTTGTACTAACCAAATATTATTGAAAAAGTTATTCAAAAATCAACAAATTCTTTATTTAACAACATAATTTTACATCTAAAATCTTTTTTTTTTGCCTCAACTATATCAAGAATATTTTTTATTGTTATGTTAGAATCAAATTTGGTATTGTCAAATTTCTTTTTTTAATGTTAAATTTAAGATATTTCATTGGGATTCAATCTCCCTAACATATTCAAAATAATTTTTCTGTAACTTGAATTTTATATTTTTTCACCATTTACACCTTTGGAACTTTCAGATGGACACTTAAGTTTTTCTATACTCGCTTCCAAAATTGAGTCTTTTCATACTTGTGTAAAGTTAATTATATTCCTTAACTAACAAGTAGTTAATCTTATAGATAAGAACCGATGAAGTGGAACTGAATATATTTTTAGTGTAAATTAGCAATATTCTCTAATTAGGAAATCGTTTTAAACAACAGAAAATATCTTTACTTCCTCGCAAACTCGGCATTATAGATACAAAACTATTCATTTACAACTTGTTTTATCTTCGAGTTATTTTAACTGTTTATTTGAAAGTTCCAAAGGTGTAAATAACATTCAAGAATTTTTGATTTTTCCAGATCTATTGATTAAATTTTACTTTGTTTTGGAAATTTTGTATCCTCATTCCTATCTTTTGTGTATATCTTGTCTTCTATTTCACCTTCCATTTCAGTTTCACCCTCCATTTCAATTTCACCTTCCATTTCAGTTTCACTTTCCATTTCAATTTCACCTTCCATTTCAGTTTCACTTTCCATTTCAATTTCACCCTCCATTTCAATTTCACCCTCCATTTCAATTTCACCTTCCATTTCAGTTTCACTTTCCATTTCAATTTCACTGCTGCTCTCCGAAGATGTTTTAAAGATGAATCTGCACGTGGGCGGCGGCGTGGCGATGCTGCTAAGGGTGGCACGGTGCCGTGACACGGAGCCACCCTCCATTTCAATTTCACCCT
>Ga0114933_10002269_pt1 | contig 20194 bp, 14 predicted proteins | sample 4SBtaG_FD_89691 | JGI IMG/M metagenome (GOLD analysis project Ga0114933, IMG submission 89691) | Deep subsurface microbial communities from Kolumbo volcano to uncover new lineages of life (NeLLi) - 4SBTROV12_W25 metaG | ecosystem: Environmental > Aquatic > Marine > Volcanic | place: Kolumbo... | reverse complement strand
GTCGATCGGCTGCGGTTGGTGATCGAGCGCCAGGGGGCATCCCGCTCAGGTCGGACGGGCATCCGTCCGATGTAGCGGGCATGGCCTGGCCTGTTCTGCGTACCGTGTCGATCGAGTTCGAAGACGACGCCACAGCTCTGGATCCCGAGCTCCTGCAACAGCAGGTGGTCGAGCTCCAGACCCGCTGCGACGCTCTGGAGCAGAAGGTGGTCGGGCTCGAAGAGCTGGCGCGGCTCGGCCAGGCCGCCGAGCACGTGGGCGACTCCATCGAGTTCACCGACACGGAGGGCACGCTCCGCTACGTCAACCCCGCGTACACGCGGCTCACCGGGTACCACCGCCACGAGGCGATCGGCCGCACGCCCGCCGAGCTGATCCGCTCCGACGCGCACGACGACGCGTTCTACGAGGCCATCTGGCAGCGCACGGCGACCGGGGCGTCGTGGAAGGGTCGCATCACGAGCCGGCACCGCAACGGATCGCGGTTCGTGGCGGACTGCACCATCTCGGCGGTGATCGACGGGGATGGGGACGTGGTCGCCTACATGTGCCTGCGCCGGGACGTCACCGATCAGGTCGCCCGTGAGGAGGAGCTCCAGGCCTCCCTGTCCCGCTTCGCGCTGGCGGCGGCAGGAGCCACCGACGGCATGTGGGGCTGGAACCTCCAGACGGGCGAGCTCTTGCTGTCGTCGCGCTGGCGGCAGATGTTGGGGTACCCGGCGCTCGAGCACCGCACGGATCTCGAGCACTGGCTGGATCTGGTCCACCCCGACGACCGGGCAGCCCTGCGCGCGGAGCTCCAGCTCCACGTGGACCGCCAGAGCGCGCACGTGGAGTGCGACTACCGGATCCGACACCGCGACGGCAGCTGGCGCTGGATGATGTGCCGCGGGCTCGCGGAGGTCGACGGCCTGGGGCGCCCCCTGCTGGTGGCCGGGTCGCAGTCCGACATCACCAAGCGGAAGGTCGCCGAGCTTCGCCTGCGGCACGAGGCCCTGCACGACACGCTCACAGGCCTGCCGAACCGGGCGCTGTTCGACGAGCGGCTCGGCGCCGCGATGGAGCGCCGCGCCCAGGACCCGAGCCGTCGCGTGGCCGTGATGTTCCTGGACCTCGACCGCTTCAAGAACGTGAACGACAGCCTGGGGCATGCGGCGGGCGACCGCCTGCTCTGTGAGATCGCGGGTCGCCTGCGGCGCGCGGTGCGCCAGGTCGACACCGTGGCCCGTCTCGGTGGCGACGAGTTCACGCTGCTCCTCGAGGGGCTCCGCGAGGAGCGGGTGCTCGAGGCCGCCGAGCGGATCCAGGCTGCGGTTCGAGAGCCGGTGCGGCTGTCGGGAGCGGACCTGGTGGTGTCGCCCAGCCTCGGCCTGGTCTTCGCAGGGCCGGAGCACGCCTCGAGCGACGATCTGCTCCGTGACGCCGACACGGCCATGTACCGCGCCAAGGCGCGCGGTCGGGCCTGCACCGTCGTCTTCCGACCGGAGATGCGGCAGGAGCTGGTGAACCGCGTGCGCGTGGAGCAGCGGCTGCGGACCGCGATCGAGGCGGGCGATCTGCTGCTCCACTACCAGCCGATCTACGGCTTGCCGGACCTGGAGATGTGCGGCGTGGAAGCCCTGGTGCGCTGGCGCCGGGACGGTGAGATCGTTCCGCCGGAGGGCTTCCTGGCGGTCGCGCGCGAGGCGGGGTTGATGGACCGGGTCGAGTCCTGGGTGCTGGAGGAGGCGCTGGACCAGGCCGCACGCTGGCGTGCCGCAGGGCGCGACGTGGTGCTGAACGTGAACGTGTCGCCCGAGCGCCTCCTGAGCCACGACATGGCCGCGCACGTGCGCCGGAACCTGGCTTCCCGGGAGCTGGAAGGCAGCGCGTTGCGGCTGGAGATCACGGAGTCGTCCCTGCTCGCCGACCAGGACAGGGTCGCGCAGGTGCTCGCGGAGCTGCGTGCTCTGGGGGTTCGGATCTGCCTGGACGACTTCGGCACCGGCTACTCTGCGCTGGCCTACGTGAACCGCTTCCCCGTGGACGTCGTGAAGATCGACCGCTCCTTCATCGCCGACCTGCTGACCAGGCCCCAAGCCGAAGCCATCGTGCGCGCCATCCTCGGAATGGCCCAGGGGCTGGGCTTGCAGGTGGTGGCGGAAGGGGTGGAGACCGAAGACCAGCTCGCCAGGCTGGTGGAGCTCGGGTGCCACCGGGCCCAGGGCTTCTTGATGGGACGTCCTTGCGCCGCGGATCTGGCTGTGCCGTGAGGATCGGCATCGTGGGGGGCGGGGTCGGTGGGCTCGCCCTGGGCACCGCGCTGTCCCGGGCTGGCGCCGACGTGCGCATCTTCGAGCGGGACACGCGGGTGGGCCACAGCGGGTTGGGGCTGCTGCTGTTGCCGAACGGACTCGACGCGATGGGGGAGCTGGGCCTGCGCAGCGATGTGGAGGAGCTCAGCAACCCCCTGGACCTCGCCGTGCTGCGAACGCCGCAGGGCGTGGCCACGCTCCATGCGCGCCTGAGCGGGCAACGGGGCATCGCGCGCCTGGACCTGATGCGCCTGCTCGCGTCGGGGGTGCCGAGCGCCTCGATGTGCTGGGGGCGGCGCGTGGTCGGCCTGCACCAGGACGAGCGCTCCGTGGAGCTGCGCTTCGAAGACGGCGCAGCAGAGGCCTTCGATCTCGTGGTCGGCGCCGACGGTGTGCGCTCGGTGGTGCGGCCCACCTTGTTTCCCGAGTGGCGCGCCGAGGAGTCGCCGGTGCGGGAGCTCGTGAGCGCGTGCACGGCTCCCGACGTCTCGGCCTTGTACGACCGCACCTTCCTCAAGACCTTGCACCCCGACGGCGGCCTGGCGGTGGGGGTGGTTCCCGCCGCGCACGGCACCGTGATCTGGTTCCTGCAGTACGACGCTCGACGGTGGCCCGACGTGCCGCGCAGTGCCGAGGCACGGAGCCTGTTCGCACGGCAGCTGGTCGGCTCATGGGCCGATCCGGTGCGCAACCTGGTGGAACGGACCGACTTCAGCCGCAGCCACGTGTGGCGCACGGTCGATGCCCAGGCGCCCACGCCCCTCGTCAAGGGCCGCGTCGCCTTGATCGGCGACGCGGGGCACCCCAACCCCACCCTCACGAGCCAGGGCGCCAACGCAGCGCTGGTCGACGCGGTCCTGCTCTGCAGGGCCCTCCGCGAGGATCCGGGCCCGGAAGGTCTCGCGGGCTTCGCCGCCGAGCGCTTGCCGCGCCTGCACGCCATCCGTGAAGGCGGGGAGACCTTGATCGCGCAGTTCCTGGCGCCGCCCACGGCCAAGCCTTCCCTCCCGGTGGTCCATTGAGCCACTGGTTCTCCGACGATTCGGTCGCCCTCGAGCTGCTGCGCGAGCGTGCCTTCAACCTGCGCTGGGCGACCGTCGATCCCGACGTCATCCCCCTCACCGCCGCGGATCCCGACTTCCCGGTGGCGCCCGTGATCCGGGGGGCGATCGCGGAGTACGCCAGCGGGGGGGTGTTCTCGTACGGGCCCCCCGACGGCCTCCCGAGCTTCCGCGAGGCCTGCGCGCACGTCCAGGTGGCTCGCCGCGGCGTACCGGGCACCACACCGGACCACATCCTGCCCACGGACAGCGCGGCGTCGGCCATGTTCGTGGCCGCCCGCTTCGTGCTCGATCCAGGGGACGAGGCGGTGGTCTTCGACCCCGTCGACTTCCTCTTCGCGGCGAGCGTGGAACACGCGGGCGGCGTGGTGAGGCGGGTGAGGCTCGGAGACGATGGGCGGATCGATCCGGCAGCGATCGCGGCGGCGATCGGCCCTCGCACCCGCATGATCGCGCTCTGCAACCCCCACAACCCGCTGGGCCGCGTCCCGGACGCAGCCGAGCTGCAAGGGGTGGTGGACCTCGCCGAGGCGCACGACCTCTGGATCCTCTCGGACGAGGTCTGGGGCGACATCGTGTACGCGCCGAGGCGCCACGTGGCCACCGCGTCGCTCGGCGCGGCGGCGGCGGCCCGCACGCTCTCGGTGCACGGCTTCAGCAAGACCTTCGGGCTGGCGGGCCTGCGTGTCGGCTTCCTCGCGGCGCCCACGCCGGAGGTGAGGAACCAGCTGCTCGAGGTGAGCCGGGCACCCACCACCGCCTACGGCGTGGCCACCTTGTCGCAGGTCGCGGCCGAGGCCGCGTACCGCCACGCGTGGCCCTGGGCCGAGGCCTTCGTCGCGCACCTCTGCCGCATGCGGGACCTGGCCGTGGGCAGGCTCGGAGAGCATCCGGGCCTGTCCGTCACCGCCCCGGAGGGGACCTACGTGCTCTTCGTGGGCATCCGGGGGCTCGGCCTGGGCGACGAGCTGGCGGTGGCGCAGCACGTGCTCGACCACGGGCGGGTCGCGGTGGTGCCCGGTGCCCCCCGGTGGTTCGGTCCGGGCGCGGCCGGCCACATCCGCCTCACCTTCTGCACGAGCGAGGGCCTCTTGACCGAAGCCCTGGACCGGCTCCTGGCGTCGATCAGCTGACATCCTCGCGCTTGCGACCGGGCCGGGAGCGGCTACCCTGCCCGGCGTGTGGTGGACCCTGCTGGCATGTGCGACGGAACGGGTGGGGGAGACCGCCGCTCCCGAGCCCGTGGAGGTGGTCTACGGGAGCGGCAGGAACGTGCTCCTGATCACGCTGGACACCCTGCGGCTGGACCGCCTGGCCCGCTATGGCGGCGCCGACAACATGCCGCGCCTCGAGGCGATGCTGGGCGACGCGCTCGTGCTCGACCACCACCGCTCGTGCTCCAACTGGACCTTCAGCTCGATGGTGTGCCTGCTCACTGGACAGACAGTGCTCGACCTCGGGTGGGGCCCTCGCACCGAGGCCAAGGTCGACATCGCCCCCTTGCCGGAAGACGCGGAGATCCTCTCCGAGATCCTCGCCGGCGCCGGCTACCAGACGGGCCTGGTGACCTCCAACCCCTTCCTGGACCCCCGCTACGCCTTCGCCCAGGGCTACGACGTCCTTCGCATCAAGACCAGCCAGCCCGCCGACGTGGTGGCCGCGTCGGCGTTGGTCCTGGTCGACCTGTTCGAAGCCGAAGACGCGCCGTGGTTCGTGCACGCACACTTCATGGATCCGCACAGCCCCTACGATCCCCCCGAGGCCTACCTCGAGGGCCTGGACGAGCTCGACGAGCTGGACTGGGAGCTGTCCACGAGCGAGGGGCTCGAGTCCCTCGCGGCGGCCTGGGCCGACATCAGCGCGGACGAACGGGCCGCCGCGCTCGCGCGGATCGAGCGCCGCTACGCCGGCGAGCTGCGCTACCTCGACGATCAGCTCGCGGCCCTGCTCGACCAGCTCGACGCCCAGCGGGCGCTCGACGACACGGTGGTGGTCCTCGCGACCGACCACGGCGAGCAGCTGTTCGACCGGAAGGAGCTCGGCCATGGGTACGACCTCCAGCCCGAGGAGGCACGTGCGCTGGTGGCCTTCTGGGCGCCCGACCTGGAGGGTCGCGCCTGGGAGGAGCCGACCACCCATGTCGACGTGTTGCCCACCTTGCTGGAGCTGTTGGGCGTGGAGCACGAGCCTGCGCTGAGCGGCCTGCCGGTGGGCGACGCGCCGGCCGACCGTGCGCTCTTCACCTGGCGGCTGAGCGAGCACGACACGCTGCAGGACGTCGTGGTGGGCGACCTGCGCCTGGAGTTCCGCTGGGATGGACGCCGGAGGCTCTACGACCGCGCGTCGGACCCCACCGAAGAGGACAACCTGTACACCCCCGACGACGAGCGCGTGGTCGCGATGTGGGAGCCTCTCTCGGTGGCCGTGTCGCAGCTGGACGCGATCTACGAGGGCGTCGAGCCCGCCGAGACCGGGCCCTAGGGAGGCTGGTCTCGCCTCACCGGCGCGACCAGCTCACCATGCCCTCGATGTTGGCCTTGACCACCTGGGCCGCGCCGGCATCGGCGCCCTTGGTCAGCGCGGCGAACTTGAGCCGACCCACGTCCTCCTTGCGCGGCGCGGAGCTGAGCGCGTAGCCCACGGCGTTGGCCTTGATGAGCCAGGCGCCCACGTTGTAGGCGCTGCGGGCGCCGCGCTTGGGGTCGAGTCCGGCGGTCTGGGCCTCGAGCTGGTCCCAGGCCAGCACCCGCCAGCCGTCGCGCTCGCCGTGGTCCGTGAGCTTCAGGTGCATCTGGATCTCGGCGAGCACCGGCACCTTGATGCGCTGGTAGAAGCAGACCGTGCCCGGCCCCTCGTCGCCGGTGGCGCGGCACGCGACCACGTAGTCGATGTTGCCGACGTAGCCGGCGACGTCCATCACCCTGGCTGCCACGGCGTCGACGTCCACACCCGACATCGGGAGGATGCCCACGCCTTCACTGGTGGGGCGGCCGGCGTGGCGCCAGCTGTTGAAGTCGAAGCGGCCACCGAGCCGTGGGAGGTTCGAGAAGACGCGGTCGAGGAAGGCGCTGGAGCTCATGGGCACCCCGAGGAAGCTGGTTGCTCCCGTTCTACCGCGACGCGGCCACCTGGGCCTGCACGAGCTCGTCGAGCTCGGCCACGCTCTCGGCCACCGGTCCGAAGGGCGCGAGCCGCTCCGAGCGGTGGTGGCCCCACCCGACACCGATCGACGGCACGCCGGCCGCGCGGGCCATCTGCAGGTCGAACACCGTGTCGCCGATCATCAGCAGATCGTCGCAGCCCGTGCGCTCGCGGATGGCTTCGAGCAGGTCGGGGTGGGGCTTGGGACGCGGCACCGCGTCGCCGCCGAGCACCACCTCGAAGCGCTCGGTCAAGCCGTGCCGAGCGACCGTGGCCTCGGCACCGAGCTGCCCCTTGCCCGTCGCGACCGCGGCCCGGTGGTCGCGGGCCAGCAGGGCCTCGATGCCGTCGAACAGGCGCTCGTGGGTCTCCGCAGCGGCGCGGTACGCCGCCTTGTAGCCCTCGACCAGGGGCGTGGGGTCCTGCTCCGGCGCCAGCTCGACGAAGATGTCGCGCAGCGGCAGCCCGATGAGCGACAGGATGGCGTGCTCGCTCGGGCGCTCGAGGCCCACGCCTGCCCAGGCGGCGTCGTGGGCGCCGAGCAGGGCCAGCCGGGAGTCCACCAGGGTGCCGTCGAGGTCGTAGACGATGATCACGCCCCCTCATAGCCCCTCGGAGTGCTACTTTTCAGCGTGCGAACGAGGCTGCCATGACGAGCCTGATCTGGCTGTGGGCGTGTACGACGCCGGAGAACGAGGTGAGCGACCGGCAGCAGGACGCGGATCCGCCCGTCGAAGAGGCGGCGCCGGTCGACGACGCCGACGACGCGGGCGACCAGCCGGCCGAAGAGCACGACGACGAGCCCTCGGACTACGTGTACGAGGACGCAGGGTCGGACGACGAGGTGCTCTCGCTGGGGGCGATCGAGGAAGCGCTCACCCGTACCTTCGACGCCATGCTGCTCTTCGACCCCGAGACCCTCACCACCACCTACTACGAGCTGATGGAAGAGGGCGAGGACGCCGACTGCCCGTACTTCTACGACTACTACACCGGCTACGACTACTGGTACGACAGCTGCACGAGCGACGTCGGCTCGGTCTACTCGGGCTACGGCTACAGCTACCGCTACGAGCCCTACACCTCGGGCTACTACTTCTACGACGACCAGGCCTACCTGGCCGGCTACGGCTCCATCACCGACCGCACCGGCGAGACCGTGGAGCTGGCGGGCTCCTGGTACCACTACACTTACCGCCTGACCTACGACGACACCTGGTACGGCTACGCGAGCTGGGCTGGCGATGCCCGGTACAGCGGAGGCGACCGCGCCGAGGGCACCTGGATCGAGGACAGCTACTCGCTCGATCTCGTCGCCACGTACGTGTGGGACATGGCCTTGGGGCACAGCCTCACCCTCGAGGGGGCCGTCACCGGCTTCGATCTGTCCACGGACTCGGCGGTGTTCGAGAACTTCGCCATCTCGTCGGAAGGGCTCGGCTCGGCGTGCGAGGCGGAGGCCGGGGGCTCGGTCTCCCTCCGCGACCCGGCCACCGGTGACTGGTACGAGGTGCTCTTCGACGGCGCGCCCTACAGCGGTGGCGCGGTGTTCCCGCCGGACTGCGACGGCTGCGGAACCGCCTGGCTCGGCGCCGACGAGCTCGGTGAGGTGTGCCCGGACTTCTCGGCGCTCTTCTCCTGGGAGCACCGGCCGTGGAACTGATGGCCTTGTGGGCGTGTGCCACCGCGCCAGGCGAGCCCGCCACCCCTGGCGAGGACCCTGGCACGAGCGCCGAGGAACCGGCCGAGACCCTCGACACGGGGGAGGCCGTCGAAGCCGATCCGGTCGCCGTGCTCTTCCGCGCGAGCCTCGACCTGCGCGGCGTGCGCCCCACGGTCGCGGAGATCGAGGCCGTCGAAGCCGATCCCGATGCCCTCGAGGAGCTGCTCGACGCCTTCGTGCAGGACCCCCGTCTGGAGGATCGGATCGTCGACCTGTTCGGCGAGATCTACCTGACCCGCGTCGACAGCCTCACGGTCTCCGCGGCCTCCTACGGCCTCGACGACGAGGTGGGCTTCGCGTCGGCGGTGGGCCAGGAGCCGCTCCGCATCCTGGCGCGCATCGTGGTGGAGGACCTGCCCTTCACGGAGCTGGTGGTGGCCGACTGGACGATGGCCACCGACGACCTCGCCACCGCCTGGGACCTCGATCGGGAGGACGGAGACGGCTGGCAGGTGGCCGCCTACACCGACGGTCGACCCACGGCCGGCATCCTGAGCACCAACGGCATGTGGTGGCGCTACGGCTCCACCTACTCCAACGCCAACCGCGGCCGCGCGAACGCCATCTCCAAGATCCTGCTCTGCAGCGACTACCTCTCCCGGCCGATCGAGTTCGACCGCAACGTCGACCTGCTCGACGAGGACGCGGTGAGCGAGGCGGTGCTCACCAACGAAGGCTGCGTGGGCTGCCATGCCACCCTCGACCCGCTCGCCGCCTACCTGTGGGGCTTCTACTACGGCTACGTCTACAGCCGGCTCGACATCACGAGCTATCACCCGGAGCGCGAGTCGTACTGGGAGGAAGCCACCACGGTCGCCCCCGGGTTCTACGGCGAGCCGGGCAACAACCTGTCGGACCTGGGCGAGCAGCTCGCGGGCGACAACCGCCTCCCCGAGTGCCTCGTGGAGCACACCTGGGAGCTGCTGCTGCAGCGCGACGTCACCCTCGACGACACCAACGTGCTGGTCGACCTCCGCGAGGTGCTGCTCTCGGGCGAGGGCACGATCAAGCCGCTGTTGCGCGCGATCGTCGACCAGCCCGAGTACCGCATCCAGGCCACCGACGACCCGCAGCACGCCGCGGTGAAGCTCACCCGGCCCGAGCTGCTGGCGAGCCAGCTCGAAGACCTCACGGGCTTCCGCTTCACCTACGACGACTACGACCTGCTCTCGACCGACACCTACGGCCTCCGCACCCTCGCGGGTGGCGTGGACGGGGGCTACGTCACGGCGCCGGCCCCGCAGATCACGGCGACCGCCGGGCTGGTGTACGAGCGCGTGGCCCAGGCCGCCGCCTGGTACGCGGTCGACGCCGAGCGCGGCGAGCAGGACACCGCCCGGCTCTTCCCCTACGTCGGCTTCACCGAGACGCCGGACTCCGGCCGCGACGCCATGGTCGCGCAGATCCAGCACCTCCACCTGCAGCTCTTCGGGGACCGGGTGCAGGCCGATGGGCCCGAGGTGGAGGCCAACCTCGAGCTGTGGACCGCGCTCTACGAAGCCGAAGCCAGCGCCGAAGCCGCGTGGGCGGGGCTGCTGAGCGTGCTCCTGCGCGACCCCGACTTCCTGCTCTATTGAGGCGACGATGAAGCTCACCCGTCGTGGATTCACCGGCGCCTCGGCCGGCTTGCTCGGGGCCACCGCGCTCCCGCTCGGGCAGGCGCTCGCTGCCGATGCGTCCGGGAGCGGGCTGCGCTTCCTCGTGGTCACCTGCTACGGCGGCTGGGACGTCACCCGGGTCTTCGCCACGTCCTTCGACGAGGCCATGATCGACATGGAGGCCACCGCCGAGCGCGGAGCGGTGGGCGACCTCTCCTACGTGGCCCACGCCGACAGGCCGTCGGTCGACGACTACTTCGCCCGCTTCGCGGCCCGGAGCGTGATCTTCAACGGCATCCTGGTCCCGAGCATCGCCCACGAGAGCTGCCTGAAGCTGGTGATGACCGGTGGCACCGGCGACCGGAGCGACTGGCCCGCCATCATCGCCGGCGAGCAGCTCGGTGGGTTCGCCCTGCCCCACCTCGTGGTGCAGGGGCCCAGCTACCCCGGCGCCTTTGGGGCCGCGGTCACGCGCACGGGCTCGAGCGGCCAGCTGGAGGGCTTGCTCACCGGCAGCATCCTCGACGCCAGCGACCTCGCGGTGGGAGCGCCCGGCTCGGCCGCGGAGGCGAGCATGGACGCGTACTTGGCCCGACGCCTCGCGGCCGCGCGCGACGGCGCGTCCTCGTCGGCGCGTGACGAGGCCATCGACGCCTACCTCACCTCGCTGGAGCGAGGGGGCTCGCTGAAGGACCTGGCCAACGTCATCGACTGGTCGAGCTCGAGCGACTTCTCCAGCCAGGTGAAGCTCGCCGTCGACGCCCTGCGCCTCGGCATCTCGCGCTGCGCCACGCTGTCGTTCAGCTACTACGGGTGGGACACCCACACCGACAACGACGTGTACCAGTCGGCCAACTTCGAGCAGCTCTTCAGCGGCTTGATCGACCTGATGGATCGACTCGAGGCCGAGGAGGGCAGCCAGGGGGGCTCGCTCGCCGACGAGACCGTGGTGGTGGTCTGCAGCGAGATGGGGCGCACGCCGCAGCTCAATGGCTTCGACGGCAAGGACCACTGGCCCTACACCTCGATGCTCGTGACCGGCCCGCGGCTGGACGGCGGTCGGGTCATCGGGGCCTTCGACAGCACCTTCTACGGCGAGCGGGTGGACCGCGAGACCGGCGAGCTGAGCGACAAGGGCCACGATCTGACGGTCGAGGAGGTCGGCGCCACGCTCTTGAGGCTCGCGGACATCGATCCCCACGACCACCTGACGGGCGTGGAGGGCGTGACGGGGGCTATCGGGTAGCGGGCCCGCGACGCCGGCGTGCGACCCCGAGCGCACCGAACAGCCAGAAGCCCGCGAAGCCGCCGCCGCTGCAGCCGCAGCCCGACCCGCCGACGAGCTCGATGTCGTCTTCCGGCCGCTCGCCGTTGGGCTGGCCGCCGTCTCCGGTGGCGGTGTCGCCGGTGTCGAGCGCAGCGCCCGTGTCCGGCTCGTCGCACTCGATCACGCTCGCGTCCGCGTCGTCGCAGTCTGCGCCACCCCAGGCCGCCGCGTCTTCACCGTCACCGTCGGCGTCGTAGTCGCTGGTGCCTTCGCAGTCACCGTTGATCCCGTCGTACCAGGTCTCGGAGCCCCCGGGGTGCGCGGACGGATCGTCGTCGTGGCAGTCCTGGAAGGCCAGCCAGCCGTCGCCATCGGCGTCGTCGGACGGTGCGTCGGCCCCGCCGTAGGCACCGATGTCGCTGCGGCTCCCGTCCGGGTCGGTGAGCTCGGGATCGCCGGCGTCGATCATCGGGCTGCCCGTGAGGAGCACGAAGTGGTCGTCGTCCGGGTTGCCGTTGGCGGTCCACGCCGCGAAGAGCGGGTCGCCTTCCGTGGCGTGGGTCGCGAGCGCGTCGTCGTCGAGGGTGCCGGCGCTCATGGAGTCGAGGGCGTGGAAGCCGTTGTAGGCCGCGTCCACGGTGCCCGCGCCGAAGTCGTGCACGAAGGCGCCCTCGGCCACCTCGGCCACCAGGTTGTTCCGCAGGCTCACGCTGGTGTCGTAGACCCCGAAGACACCGGCTTCGTCCACGCAGGTGCTGCCCACGAGGGTGTTCTGGGTCCAGTCCGTGCCCTCGCCCCCCACGTAGACGCCGACCCCGCCCACGCGCGCGGTGGACTCCTGCACGGTGTTGTTGGTCCAGGTCTCGGTGGAGCTGGCACGGTAGGGATCCTGGCTGTACACCACGCCGCCGTAGCCAGCCGAGTTGCCCGAGAAGCGGCTGCTCTGCACGGTGACCCGGTGGTTGCCCGTGAGGAACAGGGCGCCGCCGTAGCGCTCCGAGCCCGCCGAGTTCGCCACGAAGTCGCAGTCGCGGATCGTGAGCTCGCCGGCGTTCTCCACGGAGACGGCGCCGCCGTCGAAGCCCGCGGCGTTGCCCTCGAAGCGGCACCCGTCGAAGTCGAGGGTGTAGAGGTCGGGGTTGGCGTGGTGCACGTGCACGGCGCCGCCCGGGCCTTCGTCCATCTCGTTGTCGGTGAAGGTGACCCGCTCGAAGCTGGCGTTGGACTCGTAGATGTCGAGGGCACCGCCGTAGTACGAGCCCGCCGAGTTGCCGTCGAACACGCTGTCGACGACCTCGAGCGCGGAGCTGTAGTACGCTTGGACCGCGCCGCCGTAGTAGTACGCCACGTTGTCTTCGAAGCTGGTTCCGCTGATGACCGTGGTGCTGTAGAGGCTGTTGAGCAAGAGCGCCCCCGCGTAGTAGCCCTCGCCGCCCGAGAAGCTGCTGTCGACCACGCGCACGGCGCCGTAGTAGTAGGCGTAGAGCCCGCCGCCGCCGTAGTAGGCGAAGTTGTCGCTGGACGTGACGCCGGTCAGCACCACGTCGACGCTGTTGTAGGTGTAGTAGGCGCCGCCGTAGTAGTACCCGGTGTTCTCTTCGTGGACCGAGTTCGTGTCGCGGAGCTCGCCGTTGGTCTGCAGGTAGACCACGCCGCCGTAGTAGCTCCAGTTGGAGTCGGTCTGCACGCCGTCGAGGGTGACCGCGCCCGCCTCGCCGAAGATGGCGCCCCCGTAGTAGGCCTGGTTGTCGGCCAGCTCGGCGTTCGACACGCTCAGGTCGCCGTAGAGCACGCAGAGGGCGCCGCCGTAGGTGGGTGAGCTGGCGTAGTCGGTGGCGTAGCTGCCGGTGATGCCGCCGCCGCTCCAGGTGACGGTGGCGTTCTCGGCGTAGACCCCGGCGCCGTGACCGTTCTCGCTGATGACGCCCGAGAAGGTGGTGTCCACCGCGTCGAGCCTGCCGCCGGAGAGGAAGAGGCCTGCGCCGGAGCCCGCGCCCAGCAGGCTCTCGAAGCGGCTGTCCGTGAGCGTGATCGACGACTCCCGAGCGTAGATGCCTGCGGCGAATCCCGTGGCCTCGGCGCCATCCAGGCTGAGCCCCGTGGCCTCCAGCGTGCTGCGCTCGATGGACGCGAAGGTGCCCGCGTAGGCCAGCCCGTCGTCCATGGTGACCGTGTCGAGCACGAGCGTGGCGCTGTCCGCCTGAAGGGCACCACCGGTGGCGCCGGGGGCCTCGATGCCGAAGCTCACGTCGACCAGGGTGAGGCTGGCCTGGTCGACGTCGATCCCGACCCCGTCCTCGTGGACCACGCGCACGCCCTCCAGCATGACGGCGCCACCGCTGACGGTGAGCACGGCGGAGCCGCTCACCCCTTCGAGGCGGGTGTCGGCGCCTTCCCCTGACAAGGTCAGGTCCTTGCCAGCGGTGTCGAAGGGGCCGACCCAGCTGCCCGCGCCGATCAGGAGCGTGTCGCCGCTCCCGGCAGCGGCGAGGGCGATGGACAGATCGCTGAAGTCCCCGCCACCATCGGCGGCGACGACGAGCGTGGCGGCCGAGGCCGCGGCGGCGAGGAGCGAGGTCATGGGCGCGCGCCAGTGTACCGTCTGGTCGGAGGGCGCCCCGGTGCTGATCGCCACCGCGCTGCTGGCCTGCACACCGGAGGTCACCCCCGAGGCGGCGGTGCCGGCCCCTCGCGATCACGGGCTGGCCTTTCCGCTGGTCGTGAGCGACCCGGAGCCGGCCTACGGGACCCCGCTGCAGCTGGACGGCTACCGCGTGACGGTCCTCGCCCTGGACGCGGCGCCCAGCTTCCGGGTCGGTGCCGCGCTGTACGAGCCCGACCGTCCCAACGGCCGCGCCGTGCTGATGGCCCACGGGCACTTCGCGGCGGGCAAGTCGGCGCCGGAGGCGCAGGAGCTGTCGCACCGCCTTGCGCGGCGCGGGGTGACCGTGATCGCCGTCGACAACCCGGGCATGGAGTCCTGGGGCGGCCCGGAGCGCGCGCTGCACGGGCTGCGTGGGGCGGTGAACCGCGCCTGGCTGGCGGCGGCGGGCACGAGCGCGCTGTCGTTGCAGCTCGCGGCCCTGCGTTCCGCTCTGGACGTGCTCGAGGCGCGCGGCTTCTCTTCGGTGTCGGCCACCGGCGCCAGTGGCGGGGCGGTGCTGTCGTTCTGGCTCGCCCTGGAGGACGAGCGCGTGGAGAGCGTGGTCCTGGCCGCGGTGCCCGACGTGCCGCGGCGTCCCGACGAGGGGGGCTGCAGCTGCAAGGTCTCGCCGGGCTGGCCGGGCCCGGACCCCACGGTCGTCGCGGAGCTGTCCGTGCCCTCGCTGTGGCTGAGCGAACGTCCGGATGCGGAGCTCGAAGGACTCCCCGCCACCGCCCGTTGGCTGCACGTGCCGGGGCCGCACAGCTACACCCCGGCGATGCAGCGCGAGGCCCTGGCCTTCCTCGGCCTGGAGGTGGGTGAGCTGGTGCCCACCCCCGCGCTCGACCTGCGCAGCTCGGGGCCCGGCGAAGCGCGCTTCCACCGGGAGCTCCGCGACCTGCCGCTCGTGCCTGCGACCACGTGGACCCCAGCACCCAGCAGCGGAGAGGCGTACGAGGTGGCTTGCGAAGGGGACGGGGCCACGGTGCTCGTGGTGGGCGGCGACTCGGAGGATGTGGCGGCGGTCGTGTCCGGTGGCCTGCGCGCGTGCTCCGTGACGATGGACACCTCCGGCTACGACGCCGATCTGACCCGTGGACAGGTCTTCGTCGACCGGGTGGCCGGCGCCATGGCCGACGCAGCGACCGCCGAGGGGGCCGTGGCGATCTGGGCGGTCGCGGGGTGGTGGGTGCCCGCGTCGGCGGCCGGCGTGCCGTTCGTGGTGCGGGACCCGGTGGCCACGGCCGACGAGCTTGCGCCGGAGCAGGCCTGGGTGCAGGTTCCTGGGCTCTGGTGGGGCGTGGGGGAGGAGCGTCTCGCGCACGCCCTGGCCACAGCGGACGCCCGCGAGCCGCTGCTGGCAGCCTTGTCCAGCCTTGCACGAGGAGTCGAGCATGGACCTTGACGCTCAGGTGAGGGCCTTCGTTCCTGGACGGCCGCTCGCCGAGGCCAGCACGCCGCCCGCGAGCTGGTACACCTCGCCCGCCGTGGACGCCCTGGAGCGGACCGCGGTGTTCGGGGCCACGTGGCAGCCCGTCGCGCGGACCGCCCAGCTCGCCGAGGTGGGTGACTACGTGGCGGTCGAGGTCGCCGGGGAGCCCTTGCTGGTGGTCCGTGGCGAGCAGGGGCTCGTGGCCCTGTCCAACGTGTGCCGGCACAAGGCCACGCCGGTCGCCCGGGGCTGCGGTCGCGCCCGCGAGCTCGTCTGCCCGTACCACGGCTGGCGCTACGCCCTCGACGGGCGGCTCACCCGGGCCCCGCGGCTCGGTGCCCGGGCGGACTTCTCGCGGGAAGCGTTGGCGCTGCCGCGGCTCGCCGTGGCCACCTGGGGGCCCTTCGTCTTCGTGAACGGGGACCCCTCCGCCCCACCGCTGGCCGGGCAGGTCGCCGGTCTCAACGAGTCGCTCGAGGCCCGCCAGTGGTCGGCGCTGCGCTGGGCCGGCACGCGCAGCTGGGACGTGGCCTGCAACTGGAAGGTCTTCTGCGACAACTACCTCGACGGCGGCTACCACATCGCCCACATGCACCCCTCGCTCGACGCGCAGCTCGCGATGGGCACCTACGAGACCCGGACCTTCGATCGCTACAGCGTGCAAGCGAGCCGAGGTGCCGACGGACTGGCGCGGCAGGAGGGCGGCGCCCTGTACGCCTGGCTCTACCCGAACTTCATGATCAACCGCTACGGGCCGGTGCTCGACACGAACCTGGTCCTGCCCCTGGGGCCGGATCGTTGCCGGGTGGTGTTCGAGTACTTCTTCGAGGCGGGCTGCGACGCGGCCTTCGTCGCGGCGAGCATGCGGCAGACCGAGGTGACCCAGGAGGAGGACATCCTGGTGAGCGAGCAGGTGCAGGTGGGACTCGGTTCGGCGGGCTTCGACCGCGCGCCCTACGCCGCGCCCGAGGTCGGCATCCTGCACTTCCACGAGCTGCTGGCCGCCGATCTCCGTGCCGGGTTGCGCCGGGCGGGGTCGGGCCGGCCTCGGTAGACCGTCCTTCAGACCGTCCAGCCCTTGAGCACCGTCGGCTGGGCCTGTCCCTCGACGACGAAGGTCACGCCGTCCAGCACGCCATCGCCGTCGGTGTCGACGTCGGGGACCAGGCTCGGGCGGATCAAGGCGCCGGCTGCGCCGAGCGTGTCGATCAGCTCGTCGACGGTCGCCATGGGGAAGGTGCCGCTCAACACGAAGACCAGCTCGTCGTCGGGTCCGATCCAGCCGTCCAGGGCACACGATGCGAGGTACGCGTGGCCGGCCGTGCCGTCGATGGCCAGCGGCAGGAAGCCGTCGACCGCGTCGGTCTCGAGCAGACCGTTCTTGCTGCGGTCGACCGGGAGGGCGAAGGTCAGGCCGGGTGCTTCCACGCGCACCGCGCCATCGACCGGGCTCGCCGGTCCCAGGAGCAGCTGGTCATCGGCCAGCACCGCCACGATTCCGCTGCGCTCGAGCAGCAGCTCCAGCAGGCCCACCGCGTCGGGGTCCTCGCCGAACGAGCGCACGTCGACACGCTCGGTGAGCTGCCAGGCGAGGTCCTCCGCCGGGAGCTCCGCGCTCACGTGCTGCACCCGGGTGCGGCCGTCGCCGCGACGCACCTCGATCGTCGCGGTGGCACCCTCCCCGAGCTCCGGCAAGGCCTCGCAGCTCGCGGTGGTGCCCGCCGCGTCGATGGAGCACGCGGGCGTGAAGATCTCGTCGTCCACCGTCACGGTCACTTCGGGCACCCGGCCGGTCGAGTCGTCACCCAGGCTGACATGCACGGCCAGCTCACCCCGGAGAGCCATGCTGCCGCCGGCCGGAAACGCGACGAAGTCCAGCTCGGAGGAGGGCACGGCGCAGGCGGTGCTGGTCAGGGCGAGGGCGAGGGCGGCGAGGAGGGGTCGGTGGCTCATGGGGTCTGTAGAAGCAAGAGCGATGCCAGACATCGCGCGCAAGCAATTTCAATGACTTATGTTGAATTTGGCGGTCTCGGCGGTGCGGATGCGCTCCGACGGAACGCGCGCGCGTCTCTGTGCAGCGCGCATCCGTTCAAGCGACACCGCTCAGGATCCGAGGAGCGAAGGGGAGGCTCCATGAACCGCGCCCTGCGGACCCTGCTCGACGAGCTCATCGCGGCGGACGACTTCGAGGTCGCTGCGCAGGCCACGCTCCGGCGAGCGCTCGCCCTGGGGCGTCGGGCGCTCGGCCGTCGCGCGGTCTACGCGGAGCATGCGACGCTGCGGCGCGGCCTTGTCCACCTGCGTCCAGGGGCGGGCTATCGCGGCCTCGTCCTGCTCGACGAGGAAGAGGGAGTCATCGGTCCGGAGCCGCCGGCCGCATCGGCGACCGCCTGGCAGTGGGTCGTGGACGGTGGTGGTCCCGCCGTCCTGGACGTGGCGCTGAGTTGCTTCTGGGGGCTCGATGGAACCCTGCTCGAGCGGGAGGCCGGAGGCGCCTTCCGGAGCCGGAGTGCGATGCTGGCGCGAAGCACGACCCATGTCCTGGTGCTGCCCCTCCGACACGGGGGGCGGGCCTTCGGCATGTTGGCGGTCGAGGTGGCCTGCGAGCGCGCGGTCGGCGGACGCTTCGACGCCTTCGATCAGGACAGTGCTTCGCTGAGGCTGGTCGCCGACCTGCTCAGCCCGTATGCCGCCAGCCTTCCAGCGCCGGCCGCTGCTGGTGATCGGCACGGGTCCCTCCCCGTGCTCGGCGAGGCCATGGCAGGTGTGGTCGGGATGCTGCGCACCTTCGCTCGCTTCGACGAGACCCTGTTGCTGCGTGGTGAGACGGGCACGGGCAAGAGCCACCTGGCGCGTTTTTGCCATGAGGCCTCGGGCCGTGCGGACGGCCCCTACGTCGTCGTGCAGGTGCACGCGTTGCCCGAACACCTTCGCGAGAGCGAGCTGCTCGGGTGGCGCAAGGGCGCGTTCAGCGGTGCCATCGACGACCGGGAAGGATGCGTGGCGCGTGCCCATGGAGGCACGCTCTTCCTGGACGAGATCGACAAGCTGCCGCTCTCGGCCCAGGCGAAGCTGCTCGGGTTGTTGGAGGAGCGCACCTACACGCCGCTCGGCGGGTCCGACGTGCGTGTGGCCGACGTCCGCTTCGTCGCGGGCACCAACGTCGACCTCGAACGGGCCGTTCTGGAGGGGCGCTTCCTGCAGGACCTGTTCTACCGACTCAACGTGCTTCCCGTGCTGGTCCCCCCGCTCCGGGACCGCCGCGATGAGCTCGCGGCCTGGGCGGACTTCATGCTGGCGGCCCTTCATGCAAAGCATGGCGGCGGCGGCGACGTGGCCCTCTCCGAGGGGGCGCTGCGGGCGCTCCGTGCCCATCCCTGGCCAGGCAACCTGCGCCAGCTCCACAGCGTGCTCGTGCGCGCTTACGCCTTCGCGTGCATGTCCGGGCTCGGCGCCCGCCGCGTGGAGGTCGGAGATGCGGATGTCGAGCGCGCGGTCGCGCTGGGTGGGCGTTCAGCGGACACCCCGCTGCTCGCAGCGGTCGAGGCGGCCGCGGCGGCCTGGGTCGCCGATGCGCTCTCGCGGCAGGAGCGGGGAGGCACGCCCCTCGAGTTGGACTTGACCGGCGCCTTCTGTGGCTTCGTGCTCGAAGCTGCCGTTGACCGCACGGGAGACGAGAAGGCAGCGTTTGCCCTCTTCGGGCTGGAGCATCGCCTGAAGGGCGGTGCCCACTTGAAGACCCTCCGTCGCGAGCGGGACCGCGTGCAGGCTCTGCTTGCGGCCCTCGAGGAGCAGCGCGTGGCGAGCTGAGGGCCTCAGTTCGTCGCCGCCCCTCCTGAGCAGATCAGCGCTTCCGCGGCCGCCTGCTCCGTCTTCGCGGCCCGGTGGCGGTGCTTCTCCACCCGGCCGATGTTCTTCGCCAGGTAGGGGATCCGCCCGGTCACGCCCAGGATCACGTTGAAGCGCAGCTCGTTGGGCCTCACCTCGTCGCTTCGTTGCTTCCGGGTGGCGTCGAGCGCCGCGTCCAAGGTCTTGAGCTGGAGCACGTAGAAGAGCCCGCTGGTCAGGTAGATCCGGCGCCCGAAGACCCGCGCCTCGCGGGCCGTGCGCTTCAGCGCCTTCACGTCGGCGTCCATGCGCGCCAGCAGCTCTTCCGCGGCGACGTCGCACGCCTGGGGGGCTTCGTCGATCCAGCCCATGTGGCCGTCCAGGGAGCCCCAGAAGGCCTCGGTCCAGGCCTCGGCGGTGCCGGTCTGGATCACGTGCTCCTCGTCGAGGGCGACCCAGGTCACCGCACCGCCGACCCGCCGCCTGGCCTTCGGGGTGATCACCAGGCCGGACTCGTTGGCGTTCACGAGCCACACGAACTTCTGGTTCTTGGCCTTGTCGAGCATCCCCCGCAGCGCCCGGGCCTCCTCGCTCGTGCCCCAGGCGCCCATCGCGCGCTCGAGCTCGGCGCGGTCGAAGGCCAGAGTGCCCTCCCAGCTGTGCACCTCGTCGCGACTGTCGGCTGCGTGCGGGCGCATGTAGGGGTTCCAGGCCTGGACCACGTGGAGCTCCAGGGGGAGCTCGACGTCGCCGGCCTTCACGGTGAGCTGCCAGGGGGACGCGCGTGCATGGAAGTCGTGCACGGTCAGGCCGAAGGTGTGGCCGTCGACCGCGAGCAGGCCGCGGCGGCTGGCGTCGACCTTCGGCTCGTCGCTGTGCAGGGCCCGCAGGCCGGCCGGCCCGTTGTGCAGCGCCAGCAGCGCGGGGTCCAGGCGCTCGTCGTCGCGGACATCGGCGAAGCCGAGCTCCCCCGCAGGGGCTTCTCTGAAGTCCCAGTGCGTGTCGGAGAAGGCCTTGTGGAAGGTCCCGATCGTGCCCTCGTAGCTGCCCACCACCCTCAGCTCCCGGGCGCGGTTGCCCTTGCCGGTCTGGTGGATGCCGATGCGGGTGGACAGCCACGTGTGTTCGCTCCACGCCTCGGGCGGCAGCACGGGCGCGTGCACGGTCCAGTCTTCCGGCGGCAGGCGGATGTCGGACATGCCGCTC
>Ga0114933_10002267_pt1 | contig 20199 bp, 15 predicted proteins | sample 4SBtaG_FD_89691 | JGI IMG/M metagenome (GOLD analysis project Ga0114933, IMG submission 89691) | Deep subsurface microbial communities from Kolumbo volcano to uncover new lineages of life (NeLLi) - 4SBTROV12_W25 metaG | ecosystem: Environmental > Aquatic > Marine > Volcanic | place: Kolumbo... | reverse complement strand
TTCCTTCTTATTTTTTCTGACAACGGGTGATCTGGGAATGCCTTATGGAAATCCTGCCAAACGATATATGGGCTATTCGGGCTTATCTGTTCATCAATCATTTTTTTCATAAATTGTTCTTGCCCACGAATTTCTTCACCCAAAATACCGCCACCAGTTTGATCAATATCTCCAGAAACTGTTACTTCGGCAAAAGCAACTTGACCTGTGGGGTTAACCTGTCCTCGTCCTAAAATTTCATCATATGGGCTTACTACTAAAGCAATGCCTTCAAATCGAGTTGTTTGATCAAACATTTTTTCCATCGCGTCACGAATTGTAGGATCAAGCACACCTTGATCAGCACGGAAAACTATAGAACCTCTATATCCACTACCAGCACCATCAAAATATTCATCCAGAACAATAAAGCCGTCTCGACTATCTGATTCTGGAATTTCAAACGAACCATCATAGGCAGATCCTATGTAAGCTGTGAGACCAAAAATTGACACTGCAATAAATAACCATCCCAGCAATACACGTTTGGGGTTTTCAAAACACCACTGCCCTATTTTACCCAGCACAATTAATCCTTATTCTTATGTAATACGTATACATTATCGCTAACACTACATTCAGTTAAGTTTAATTTAAAAATGTAGCTAATCATGATTTCTTTCCATAAAAAGACAATAAATATCCTAAAAAGATAAGTAATAAAGATTCGAAAATAGTAAGTATGCAAATAATTTTCGTAATGTCTAGCCAGAATTGACGAGGGAAAATCTGTATCAATGCATCAGAAGAAGGGTTAAGTTTCCAAAAATCATTATTAAATAAAATCAGGTGAAATTGTTCAAAAGCTCTATCAAAACCTGTAAAAATTATTAATGCTAAAGACACTAAAACAGCTAACATTCCCACACCAGAGTAAATAAGTAAAGAACCCATATACGGAATCTTTTTTTCTTGCGACCAGAGAAAAATACTAGTGACATAAGTAACAATTATGACAAAAGTAATATTATGAGCTTGAAATAAACGATCCATAATTATTTTTACATCATACATATGCAGAATTTCTCGTTCCGAAAAAAGAGAATATTCCATCCCGTCTTTTCGAATTTTAACATCTAACAATTCATCACTTCTCGTATTTTGAAAATAATCAATCAATGAAGTAGCAACTACGTTTAACTGCTGTTGGTCTAACCCGGAGCTTTCCTCAATTTCGTAACGTTCAAAAGCGAATTCATAGACCGAGTAATTCGTAGCTAAAACGCGTAAATTAGTTAGTAATAAAAATAAAGGTAATGATATACAAAATAAAATTACTACCACAGAACGCGTTATTCTCACTCTTTAGTATACTTTCCATATGAAAACTAATCAGAACAATAAAATAACAGATCAATTTTTAGATTTAACCCATGTTGCCGAACTACTTCAGTTAGAACCTAATGAACTACAAGTTCTTAATCTAAAGTACACTAATTTCGATACCAGAAGGAAATTACTAATTCTAAAAAGTGAAATTGAAAAAAGCCTGCCTTTATTACTAAGTAGGTACCCAGAAAATTTAGAAATCACTACTGTACAAGAAGGTAAAATATCAAAATCATACCTTTTAGATGCACCAACAAATTGTGATGCATGGTTCATACCTGGCTTAGATACAACGAATGATCCAAGATCTTTGATCTCATTTCGTATAATTATTGAAAAATTATTTAGCCCAGAAGGATGCCCTTGGGATCAAGAACAAACACCACAAAGTTTGATCCCTTTTTTACTCGAAGAAACTTACGAATTAATTGATGCAATTGAAACAGGCAATAGTAATGAAAAACTTGAGGAAATAGGAGATATACTAGCGCATATTTTCATGCAAACCTCTATCGCTCAATTAGCTGATGAATTCACATTAGAAGATGTAGTTGAATACGTATCAAAAAAATTCATACGCCGACACCCTCATGTCTTTGGAAATATAAAAAATAAATCGTCTCAAGAAATTGAGCAACAATGGCAAAATATAAAAGCAGCTGAACGCAACGAAAAAAATGCAAAAGAATCGATAAGTGCCATCGATTCTATCCCACGAAGTGCTCCAGCACTATCTAGAGCACAACAATTACTGTCAAGAACTAAAAAAATAGGATTAGCCAAAGCAGAAATCTCTACCCAACAACAAATTAAATCCATACAAGAATCTCTTGATCAAGAAAATTATACCCAAACCATAGAATTATTACTTTGGACAACGCTCTTGTTAGCGAATGAGAAGCAATTAAATGCTGAACAAATTCTACGTAACAGCTCCAATAAATATGTAGAACAATTCAAAAATTTGGAATTAAAAGCACAATTAGAAAATAAAGAAATTAGTGAATTATCACCATTAGAGCATCAGAAAATCTGGGATAATTTGATATAGTCATGTAGACTTACGCGAAGCATATTCTAAACATTGGAGAAATATTATGACAACACCTAGCTCAGTAATCACAAGAAAAGAAAATTCTGAGAAAAATAATGGAGATTCAGTTGTTACACTAGAACGATATCGAAGTGGAATGACTACTTTTGACGAATGGATGAATTCGATTGAAAAAAATGCCCACTTATTTCAGCGTCATTATGACGAATTTAATCTTCAAAACAATGATATAGAGACATTCAAAAACTATATAAGTTCTGACGGTATCCATGCACTCATCATAGGAGAGGATTGGTGTCCTGATGTTTGGAGAGGGTTACCTGTTGCATGCGCATTAGCTGAACAAACTGGAATGGAACTAAGGCTTTTTGAAAGAGACAAAAATTCCGATATTATGTCAGAATTCTTAAAAGATGGAGAATTCGAATCCATACCCGTAATAGTCTTTTATAATGAATCACATGAATATTTAGGGCATTGGATGGAGCGATCAGATCTAGCAAATTCTGAAATGAGCTCTCTTGTAGAAATTTTACATGGTAAAGAACGAGGCACGCCTGAATGGGATGAAGCGCGAGAACTTTATCTTAACAAACAATGGGAAGTCGCAGAGGGCTGGAGACAATCTCAAATATCTGAGTTGATAGACTTACTGAATAACGCACTAAGTTAAAAGCAACAATATCGACAGAGAATATATATTAAGTTTTCTCAGGGTCTTTATTATCGATCTCAAAATTTACTTCTTCAACTTCATCAAAAGAAAGTTTTTGAGGTGATTTCTCCGTGTCATCGTTGATAATCTCATCCTCCAAAGTTGATTCCTCCGTGTCATCGTTGATAATCTCATCCTCCAAAGGTGATTCCTCCGTGTCATCGTTGATAATTTCATCCTCGGAATATATCAGTGAAGATTCATCTTGAGAGTCAAATTCATCAAACTCTATCTCATCAACGTCATCAAAGAAAAAAGTAGGCTCGGATGATTCTATGAATTCATGATCATTCATCTCAACCAGTAATGTATTTTCTGAGGGATTTAAGTCATCTGCAGAAAAAGCTTGAGAATTATTTTGTATTTCTTCTAGTTGAGAAAAAAGGACTTCACGTTCGAGTAATTTTAGATAAGAATCTTGTAAAGTATCCCGTGGCCTAAGCGTTATATAAATAGGGAAGGTAATGAAAGGTAAAATTATTGCTATTAAAATCGCGATAATTTGTGACACAGGATCGTGAGTGCGTAGCCGAATATCCCTAGTAACCCATAAAATATATGTTGCCCATAATAGAAGGAAATAACCAGCAAACACTGCACCAGCGAGCCTCAGTGTGGTTTGCCAATCCCCTCCTGGCCAACTTAACAATATATCCAAGTATCACCTCCATGAGGATACAGGATTGCGAAAATCATTCGTTCCATGTTACCCCAGAAAAATAATAAATCGTAGAATTGATAGTAATGAAAAATATGAACACTCAACTTAATGATAATCAACAGCTTGCTGTCGAAACTCCATCTGGACCTCTTATCATTTTAGCAGGCCCAGGTTCAGGTAAAACTAGAGTTATCACTCATAGAATTGCATATCTTATAGAATCATTAAATATCGATCCTCATCGAATTTTAGCAGTAACTTTTACAAATAAAGCTGCTAAAGAAATGCGAGAACGTATACATCAGCTACTCGGTGATAAAGCAATATCATTATCAATGGGAACGTTTCATTCGATATGTGCACGGATATTAAGAGTTGATGGAAATAAGATAGATCTGCCAACTAACTTTGTTATATACGATACAGCGGATCAATTAGCTTTAATCAGACAAATTCAATCAAAATTAAACATAGATTCAAAAAAATTCCCACCAAGGCAAATACTATCTACAATTTCCAGTGCCAAAAACAAAAGATTTACCGATTCCACATACCAAAAAAATGTTGAAAACTATTTCGAAGAAGTCGTTGGGAGAGTATTTAGAGAATACACAAAAGGTTTATCTCAAAGTGGTGCGGTAGATTTTGACGACTTATTAGGAAGAACTCTAGAACTTTTTGAGAATAACGAACTAATACTTGAAAAATATGCTGGTCGTTATATCCATACTTTGATTGATGAATTCCAAGACACTAATGTTATTCAGTATAAAATTGCACAATTAATAGCATCGACTCACAAAAACATAACTGTCGTAGGCGATCCAGATCAATCAATCTATTCATGGCGTGCAGCAGATATTCGAAATATTGAATACTTACGGAGAGACTTCTCAGCAGTACAAACTATCTTACTTGAACAAAATTACCGAAGCACTGAACATATACTTAAAGCTGCTGATTCAGTAATTAACCAACTCCCAAATCGTCCAAATAAATCTACATGGACTAATAATCCACAAGGGGAAAAGGTATACAGCTACACCGCTACAGACAGTGATGCAGAAGGTCAATTTATTGCTGATGAAATACAGCGATTAACTCAAAATACAATATACAATTATTCTAATTTTGCAGTTATGTATCGTATTAATGCACAATCACGTGCAATTGAAGATGCACTTATTCGAAAATCTATACCTTACAGGATTGTTGGGGGAACTCGATTTTATGATCGACTTGAAATTCGAGATATAATTGCATACTTAAGAGTCATCTATAATCCATTCGATAGTTTTGCCTTTCAAAGAATAGTAAATATTCCAAAAAGAAGTATTGGTAAAAAATCACTAGAACAAATCTTGAATTCTTCACTAGAACTAGGCATATCACCAATTGATGTCTGTGCAGGTATTACAAACAATGACTCACGTTTCCCAACTTTTACCAGTACAAGAAAAGAAAATTTACAACAGTTAGTTCACCAAATCGAAATGCTCGAAGAATATTCAAAGCAGAACACAATCATTGAACTTTTAGATAAACTTTTATCAACCATCAACTACCAAAAACATCTAACAGAAATTGATACAGAACATGCTGAAGGACGTTGGGAAAATATCGAAGAACTTAAATCAGTCGCTACGCTCTATCAGGACGTATCACCAGATTCGACTCTATCGCAATTTTTAGAAGAAATTGCACTTGTTTCAGATGTCGACGGCCCCAATGATGAAACTCCAACTGTCACATTAACTAGCCTTCATTCAGCGAAAGGATTAGAATTTCCTGTTGTTTTTATGCCGGGATTAGAGGAAGGATTACTCCCTTCAACACGTTCTTTTGACGATCCAAAACAATTAGAAGAAGAAAGGCGTGTCTGTTATGTAGGAATGACTCGTGCAGAACATATTCTCTATATTACAAGGTCAGCAAGTCGTTTTCTTTATGGAACATTCAGAAACAACCCTCCTTCAAGATTTTTAAGTGATATATCAGAAGAAAATCTTCAATACCCTTTTAGAAAAAATACCTTCACGACAGAAGTAAAGGAACGTGGATTAAGAGGAGCTGCCCAAACTCGGCAAACAGAAAAAAAAGAAAATCGTAAGTTACAAATATCAAGTTATCAAGCTGGAGACCAAGTTGTTCACACGAAATTTGGAAATGGCACAGTCATAGAATGCAAAATAGTTCAGGACGATCAACAGGTAACAGTTGCATTTGAAGGACAAGGCATTAAGAAATTAATGCTGTCTTTTGCTCCTTTAAGTCCTAAGCAGGATATTTAAAACTTCTACACTATTAACGTTTGCACTAAATCATCATCAATCGCATCTGTAAACAATTGCGTAATTTTTTCAACCTTTTCATCACCTGAGAAAGGTGCAATCCCAAATGCACCTTGAATATTTTTTAATGTCCCAATTGTCGAATCCTTAGTTAGCAAGATGGTTGTAGAACGATCAGATGCTGCTCGGTCCAAAATATAAGGACTAGGATTCCCTCCGCCACTTAAAATTAAGCATTTTGCGCCGGAAAGCATTGCTGCTAAAGCAAGGTCCACCCGACCATTACGAGTAACAATAGCTGAGTTAGCAAAACGCTGAAAATAATCATCTGCTGGATCATGTGAAATTGCACCTGCCACAATATTTTCACAAATGGCATTTTGTCCTTCGCTTGAATAAACAAGAACATCTGCGTTACTTACATCAACCAAATCAATTACACGTGGGGATGCTAATAATCTATCTTCAATTAATGCTCCAATGCTAGATTCACGAGCACGATTTAAGAAGACAATACTTTCATCTGGGGCTATTTGTTCGGTTCCCATTGCTTGTACATACACTATTCGTGCTTCATATCGACGATGAATTACATCAATTTTAGTATCATGTGGAAGTTCAATAATTTGTATCAAGCCTTCAACAGGTGGAGCGGAAAGTTGATCTAAACTCAGAGGTCTATCTTCTCTACTTAGCCCTAGATTCTTAAATAATTGAAAGTCTTCATTAGCTCGATCATCACTCCCAAATCGATCTAAAGAGACACCATATCCTTTATTAATTAAATACTTCGCAAGCCCAACTGCAATTGTTGTTGTACCGACACCCAAACCAGCACCTGTGACAAAAATTCTTCCCATATAAACCTCTATCAAGCATTAGAATAATAGCAGTCATGTTCATCATGTACCAAAACTTTAAGTTAATGTAATGCGTAATTAAAAGAAAATGTGCGCTGATATTTTTTTAAAAGCATGTATTGTTCCCTAACCTCTTGCATTGTGCTGCGACTTAATCTATACATCGATTAACAATTCATTGGCGACGATAGCATGGAGTAACAAATATTATGATCACACCAGAAGCAGGCATAGCAAAAATTTTGAAATCTGAAGGTATTGAATTTGTTTCAACTTTCCCTACAAATGCTGTCAACAATGCACTGGGAAAAGAAAACATGCGCTTAGTTATGATGCGTGACGATCGATATGCGCCTGCAGTAGCAGATGCATATTCGAGGATCAATAATGGAAATAAAATTGGTGTGGCAACAGTAATGGGAGGCGTGAATTCAGCAGGTCTTCAGATAGCATATGGTGCAATGGCACAGGCTTATGAGGATGGATCTCCCATGCTACTGCTTGCCGATGGAGTACCAACTGGACAAACTCAAAATTCACCTTTTGACCCTGTAGCAGCCTTTAAACATGTCACGAAATGGTCAGCGAGAATTGATACGCCAGAGTCAACTCCACAATTTCTACGAAGGGCATTTACATTACTACGAACTGGTAGACCTGGACCGGTATTTCTTGCTATCCCAAGAGGATTAGGAGAATACGATGAAAATACACACCCATATATTCCTGTTAAAGGGTGGAGATCTGGACCTGATCCTTCAGATATCTCTCAAGCAGCAAATCTCCTTCGTGATGCAGACAAACCACTAATCTTTGCTGGTGAAGGTACACTCTATGGGAATGCTACTGATGAGTTATTAGAATTAGCAGAACTGATGGAAACTCCAGTTATTACGACGAATAAAGCTAAAGGTGCATTCCCAGAAACGCACTATTTATCTATTGGGGTAAGAGGAGAACCTGCAACAAAATTCCTTAATGAAAGTGACACTATCTTTGCTATCGGAGCTAGTCTTTCACCAGGAAGGTTTAGCCATGGTATTCCAAATGCATCACAGAAAAAAATTATTCAAATTGTAATTGACGAATGGGACATCAATAAAATGAGTCCTACTGATTATGCCATCATTGGTGATGTCCAACTTTCTTTACGTGCATTAATCGACGAACTCAAAAAAAACCCGACACATAAACACAACAAAAATTTACTCCAAGAAATTGAAAATTCTAAAAATGATTTTACCAATGAATATAATGAATACTTGCATTCAACTGATACCCCAATCAATCCATACCGTGTATATTCTGGTCTCCAAAACATACTAGATCCCTATAACTCATTTCTCACCCACGAATCGGGTAATACAAGAGACCAATTATCTACCATATATAAGACTTCTATCCCTAGAGGCTTTTTAGGATGGGGTAATGTTTCAACATTAGGTTTTAGCTTCGGTGGAGTCATCGCTGCAAAATTATCCTTCCCCGATCGTCAATGCGTCGCTGTAAGTGGTGATGCAGGGATCGGTTACATGTTAGGTAATTTAGAAGTAGCCACCCGATATCAACTTGGCATCACCGTAGTGCATATAGCAAATGGCGGATTTGCAGGATATGGCCCTGGGTTTTGGGGAGATGGTCATGATCCTTATACACATGAAGTTACAGGGTATAATGAATTAAATATGTCAAAGATAGCTGCTGAGCTTGGTTATTTATCATTGCGCATTGATAACCCGGATGAAATAGAAAATGCACTTGAAGAAGCTCTAATAGCTAATGAAAAAGGTCAGCCAGCCTATCTAGAATTTATATGCAGCCAATTCCCTATATATGGTGGATGGGTGCCTGCGAGCTAGAAAAATGGTGCCGAGACCCAGGATTGAACTGGGGACACCACGATTTTCAGTCGTGTGCTCTACCAACTGAGCTATCTCGGCATTGACTCTATAGGCTACATATAGTTTTGTATGTTGCAACTAAATAATATTATAGCGAGGCTTTATCTTCTCAAGAATGCTCTCTCAATATCAAATTGCTGGCAGTACAACATAGTTGGACGACCGTGAGGACAAGTTTGCGGATTGTTAGTTTTTTCAAGAGCTTCAATAACCACGCGTTGTTGTTCGTTGGTCAAAATATCTCCAGCCATGACTGCTGAGCGACAAGCTAAAGATGCTGTAACTCGATCTGGGTAGCTTTGACCCTCCTCTGATTCCATCGATGTAATATATTCCTGAAAAAGAAGACCAGCATCTAACGATTGATTTTTACGCAAAGCATCCGTATTAAGAATAGCTGGAATACCTTGAAGTAAAATAGCGTTACTATCCGTTTTCCCTAGAATCCATCCGACTTGATGTAATTCATCAAAAATTTGCTCTACAAAAGCTAATTCTGAAGCACTCATTTCAAGAACAATAGATTGAAGTAATGGCTGGGTAACTTCACTTGCAATTTGATTACGATTCTGCAATATTTTCTCGTACTGCACTCTTTCATGTGCTGCATGCTGATCTATCAAATACAACCCTTTAGGGCCTTCAGCGAGAATATATGTTAGAGCAAATTGACCAATGGGCTTCAAAATAGGAACTAAATCGCTAAATTCAAAAATAAAGTTTGTATTAAAATCGTGACTACTGTCTGAAAAATCATTATCCCTATTGAAAGATTGCTTAACTTCATCAACTATTCCAGATTTGATTAAGGAAGATTTAGCACTCAAAAGAACTTTCTGCCTAGTAGCTTTTGTTATGTCAAATTCACTTGAAAAATCTTCTGTACCCATGACTGAATTTCTTTTAGCAGTAATACCTTTGGACACAGCTGCACGAACAGCCTTAAATATAGCGTTATCATCCAAAAAACGAACGGATTCTTTCCTAGGATGTGCATTAACGTCTACATGTTGATCAGACATTTCAATTAATAGAACTGTTACAGGATGTCTATTGCGAGGAATCAAACCTGAATAAGATTGTTCAATAGCAACATTAAGACTTCGTGATTTGATGGCACGATTTTGCACAAATAAATGCATAAAATTCCGGTTAGAACGATGTAAAGACGACGGCCCTATCAAACCTCGAATTTTTATGTTATTCCCAATATTTTCAACATATTCAAAAGGAATCAACGTTTCTGCCACTTCCCTACCATGAACTATTGTAATGGCATCTTGTAGGACGCCATTTCCACTAGATTTGAGTAGTTCTTTATTTTCATTCATAAGTACAAAACGTATCGATGGATAACCAATAATATATTCTTCGACCAAACGCACCACCGCACGTCTCTCAGACAAAGGTTTACCAATAAACTTTCTACGTGCAGGTAACATTGCAAAAAGATCATTTACTTCTACTGAAGTCCCTATTGCTGCCGCATAAGGTAGAATTTCGCCATGCTTACCGGAACGAAATTCCAAAAATGAAGCATTACTATCTGAAGCTGTTCTTGTAATTACATCAACATCACCAGCAGCAATAATCGAGGCTAAAGCTTCACCACGGAATCCTAATGTACGGACTGAATAGAGGTCATCAATAGTTTTTAATTTCGATGTAGCATGTCTGACGAAAGCGTTGCTTATTTGATCAGAAGGTATTCCATGTCCATTGTCGCGCACACGAATTCGTGAAATCCCACCTTCTTCGATAAGAATATCAATTCGAGTGGCATCAGCATCAATTGAATTTTCAATCAACTCTTTTACTACGCTTGCAGGTCTTTCAATGACTTCACCAGCAGCAATTCGTGCAGCAATATCTTCAGGAAGTATCTCAATTCGAGCAATTGTATTTTCTATCATATATTCCTACAGACTCAATCATGCTGTGATGATTTTAATGAGTGATTCGACATTAATTGCAATCCATAAAGTTCTTGAAGTGCTTCTATCGGAGAAAGATGGTCTAAATCTAGTTCTGCAATTTTTTTGGCTAAGTTAAATATCTCTGATTCATGATCTAATTCATCAACTGGAGAATTAATCACTTCCAAAGCTTGAAATTGTGAATCATTACTCGCTTCAAAAGTTTTTACTAATTCAGCAGCTCTAAGTACTACAGTGGATGGGAGTCCTGCTAACTTCGCGACATGAATGCCATATGATCGATCTGAAGAACCTTCAATGATTTGATGTAAGAAAACATACCCGTCAGAAGTTTCTTTCACCGAAACAGAACAATTCTTAATGCGATCAAGAGTAGAAACAATTTCAGTTAGCTCTCGATAATGAGTCGCAAATAAAGTCAGTGGGGTACCTAATAAAGAATTATGCAAATGCTCTATAGTTGCTTGAGCAATAGCTAAACCATCATATGTAGAAGTGCCTCTACCAACCTCATCCAACAGAACCAATGAATTTTCCGTAGCTTTGTTCAAAATAACAGCTGTCTCAAGCATTTCGACCATGAAAGTAGATTGCCCAGCTGCCAAATTGTCCTGTGCACCAACACGTGAAAAAATTCTATCCCTCAACGGAATAGTAGCCTTTTTTGCAGGGACAAAACTACCACATTGAGCTAAAAGAAAAATCAAGGCAACTTGCCGTAGATAAGTTGATTTACCACCCATATTTGGTCCAGTAAGTAAAACAATATCAGCATCTAAACCTAATGAAATATCATTCGGTATAAAGTAATCCAGTTCTAATGATTGTTCTAGGACAGGGTGTCGACCTTCAATTATTTCGAGCGAACCAGCTTCCGTATAAAGTGGCCGCACATACTCATAATCAACAGCTGTCTGAGCTAATGAAGCAGTAACATCGAGAACTGCTATTGTTTTAGAGGCAGCTAACAACAATTCACTAGCTGATGTGACTATAGATCCAATTTTTTCTAAAACACCCTGCTCTACTTTTAATAAATTCTCAACACTACTCAATATCTCTTTCTCAAGAGAATCAAGAGGGGCATAACCAAAGCGTTGTGATGATGCTAGAGTTTGTCGTGGTACATATTCTTCAGGAGCATTTTGTGATTGTGATTTAGATAGTTCCAAATAATAGCCATGCACTCTATGATATCCGATTTTAAGTGACTGCAAGCCAGTACGTTGTCGTTCAAGTAATTCTAGATCACTCAATTTTTCTCGCTCTGAATTGGCGATCAGCCTCAAACTATCGATTTCTTTACTATATCCTGCACGAATTGTTCCACCATCTGATAAATCAACTGGGGGATTATCATTAATACCTGACTGTAAAACAGACAGTATTTCAGTCACATTAGATAGATTATCTTGACTCATATCAGATAATCTTTGATTAGTAACCGATAACACTTCATCAATAGCAACAATTTTTTCTAACCCAAATCGCAATTTTACCAAATCTCTCGCACTATATGGACCTCCACGAATTCGTGCTATCAACCTTTCAACATCGGGTATATCAATAAGGTAATGCCGCAAAAGATCTCTTGTCTTGGTAGATTCTGTAAAAGTTTGTATTTGATTTAAACGTGTTTCAAGAGCTTCTGTATCGAGCAAAGGTCTCCCTAAACGTTGTATAAGAAGTCTTTTACCCATTGCAGTTAAAGTATTATCGATAGAATTAAGCAATGAGCCATTAGATCTATCAGATCCTGAGGGAGAAAAAATTTCCAAGTTTTTCTGAGTTTGAGCATCAATCACCATAAATTGAGAAGATCCAATAAACACTGGATATCGGAGATTTGCCATTGCGCTATCCCATGTTTCTTCCAGGTAGCTAACCAAAGATCCAACAGCACCAAGAGCGGGAGCTATATGAATATCATTGAAATCCTGTTCAATGGAATCTTTAAATAGTTTTGTTAATTGCTGCTTAGCTTTTGAGATAACAAAAAATTCAGAAGGACGAACTGTTAAATAGATGTTCTTAAAGAGTTGATCTGATGGTAAAACAGTTTTCGGAGGGATAATTAATTCACTAGGGTTCAATCTAGAAAGCTCATTAAGTAAACCTTCATCTGTGAGCATTTGCATTTCAATCTCTCCAGTTGTCACATCGCAGGCAGCGAACCCCCATAATGTCGTTTGTGAAGAGCTATCAGTAACTGAGATAATTGAGCATAGCCAATTATGAACACCCTTAGTAAATAAACTGTCACTATCGACAGTGCCTGGAGTGACAACTCTAACAATACGTCGCTCAACCAAACCTTTGCCAGGTTCACTTACTTGTTCAGCAATAGCGACCTTATATCCTGCATTAAGCAATCGATCTAAATATCGATCTAATTGGTGATATGGAATACCAGCCAAAGGAATACGACCTTCCGATTTACCCATAGGTCGTGATGTAAGAGCTAGACCAAGCTCTGCTGAAATTATCTTGGCATCATCATCAAATGTTTCATAAAAATCACCCATCCGGAAAAATAATATAGCGTCTGGATTTTTATTCTTAAGATTTAGATATTGACGACGTGCAGGAGTAAGGTCATCAGACACGGTTGGAGGTTTTATTTCCTGTGTTTGTGTAGATTCAGAAATAGAATTAACTGTTGTTAAATTTTTCGCCAAAAAACTCACCTACAGGGGAGAAGAATTGGGGGGTAGACAAACAGTGTACGATGATACAGGATAACTCCTCAAGAATTAATTTTCTCAATCGTTGCACACTACCGCACAATTGGGAAAATGTTTACTCAGGCTTTGCCGGGATGGCGGAATAGGCAGACGCAGCAGACTTAAAATCTGCCGAGATATAATCTCGTGAGGGTTCGAGTCCCTCTCCCGGCACCAAATAAAATTAATTCCATTTTTCTCGTGGTTGTCTACTATGCGAGTAACTGCAGAACCAGTACACTACCGCCATTACGAGATCATTTCGAAAGTATGTTTATGGTTCAACAACCTGACTTAACGCCTAAAGAAGAGATTCAAATAAATGATCTTAGTTGGATGGATAAAACCTTAGGCTGGGGAACTCGTGCACGACCTGAATCAAATGGAGGCGGACTAACTATTGATGCCATTAATGTTGGTGTATATGCAGATATTCCAGATCGCATTCATTACAGAAATCGTCGACCACGAGGTGCATGGCCAGTTGATGTAGGAAATATTGGAGGTTACTACCTTCAAGATAAATATGAACAATGGGCCGATGTAGCCGGTTTACTTTATGAAGAAACAATTAGTAGACGTTGGTCAACAGCCACTGAAATACCTTGGTCATCCATAACCGAAACCCCTAAAGACGTAGAATTAGCTATATGCCAAGTCGCTACAGAATTATGTCAACAAGCATCTGTAGAATCTGAAGTTATCTCTGGATGGTTGCAAAATCTAAGTCCTGGTTATCATGAAGTTAAGATCTATCTTTCTACAGCCATTTTTGATTCAGCACGAATGTTTGATGGTTACAGAAAACGTGCAATGGTGAATGGTGGAGGGATGCTTCTTGAAAGTCCAGGGAAGTTAAACCGCCTCATCTACGAGTCTTATGCAGGTTGGTCAGAGACAGTGCTAGCTCAATATATCATGCGAGGATCTTTTCAAAAAAACATTCTAAGATACTTGTCAGTCTATGGGCCAACAGAGGCTGACAGAATACTTGCCTGGAGAATATTATCAGATCGCACGCGTTCAATAGCATATGCAATAGACCATATTAGATTTGCGATTAGTCAAGTTCCAGCACTTCGAGATACTCTCGGAGAATGGCTAACACGAGTTGAACTAGTACAACTCGATGAAGCAAGAGATCATGTCCTTTGGGAAGCTTTAGCAGTCATCTTTGGCGGAGGAGTACGTAATATTGACACAGGAATGTCTATAGTAAACGAATTAAAAAGAGACTGGATTAGAGATTACCTACAATATTTAAAAACTGCAGGTATTGACAGAACCAACAAAATACCTGAGCCAATGCAAAAATTAATTTCAGAAAATATTGGAACTTCAGGATAATATATGCCCTTATTTGCTTATCGTTGTGAAAGTTGCAATGAACAATTTGAAAAATTAGTTCGAGGATCACAATCCCCCGAACCAGAAAAATGCATTGCATGCTCAAGCTCTGATATCCATAAAATTCCTACAACTTTCTCACTTTCAAGAAATGAAATAGATGCGTTACGATCTTTAGACCCTATGTATAAGCGCATGGTAGAAGACAGAATGGCACAAACACCTGAAGCTGAACCAATGAGGCATCTTGCGAAGATGACTCCGTTTGATGTTGCTGAAGATCCTGGAAAACCAATAGATTTCTAATTTTTAGGGGGACGTAGATGGCAAGTAATATACAAAATTTTCCTTCCGTAGAATGGTTTCAAAAACTAGCAGCCATAACTGTGGAAGATGAAAATTATCGACGTTATGGGCGTTTGAATGCCTTAATAGCATTCAAATATGGTGAGATTAATATTAGTTGTAATTTTGATGTCTTAGACATCAATGATATCCATCAAATTAATAATGACGAACTTCGAGATGTAGATGTTGTAGTAGAAATGCCGACTAATATTTGGGATGAAATGTTAAAAAATATTTCTGAAAATGGACATGCAACAGGTGAATGGACACTTAATACTTTGGACCTGAGATTGGAAGAGGAAATCCATAAAAACCTAATGGAAGATGGTTTCAAAGCCGACTTGTTTTTCCGTTACAATCCTAGCCTCCAAGTATTTATTGATAACGCGTCAAAGCTTGTCTAAATTTGCCAAAACAAATAGCAAGAAGATATTCAGATGCTCGATGGAATTAAAGTTGTAGAACTCGCAAATGATATTTCAGGTGCATTTGCCGGGAAATTATTCGCCACATACGGTGCAAATGTAATATTAGTCGAAACAACTTTTGGTGACAAAATTCGAAATACTTCTAACGAGAAAACAGAAGACTTAAATGCAGAAATACTTGGTGCATACTTACACAGCGGTAAAAAATCTATTTCGATCGATCTTGAATTAAATAAAGATCGGGAATTACTGGAACAAATAATTTTGGATTCTGATGTGTTAATTGAATCATATGCACCAGGGGAATTATCATCGTATGGAATCGATCTGTCAGATCTAATAAATAAAAAAACACAAATAGTTATTTGTTCTATTACTCCATATGGGCAATATGGTAGACATGCACTTTGGAGTGCAACATCTTTGACTGCTGCCGCTTCTGGTGGAGAAATGAGTTTATGTGGAGAACCTGACTTAGAACCACTTAAACCTGTAGGACACCAAGCATATTATCAAGGTGGTTTACATGCTTTTGCAGCTATCTCAATGGCATTAGTTGCAGTAAAAAGAAGTGGATTTGGTGATTACATTGATCTCTCACTCCAAGAAATTCAAAACGCCACGTTAGAAGGTGCAGGACCAGCAGCATTAGTTAGGGATAGTGACTCCACTCGTGCAGGAAACACACCACGTGCTACATGGGGAATACATCCAACTGCAGATGGCTTCATAGGCCTAGCTGGAATGCCTCGACAAAGTTTTTCTATTTATGAATGTATTGGCAGACCAGAATTAAAAGAAGATCCTTTCTTTGAAAATGCTTGGGAACCAGATGCAAATGATGTGCTATTTGGAATTATAAGAGAATGGACAAGTAAACGTAGCTCAAATGAGATTTTTGATACAGCAAGCAAATATCGAACGCCTTTTACGAAAATTATGTCTCCTCATGAGTTAATTCATTCAAATAATCTAAAAGAAATTAATTTCTGGCAGGAGGTAGACCACCCAATATTAGGTAAACATCTTTTACCAGCTGGTCCAATAATTTTTGATGGAGATAGAGGTGTTCAAAAACGTGCACCCTTGGTCAATGAAGATTCCAATATTATTCGTAATGCATTTTCTTCGATAAATGAACATATCGAAAATGATAGGAATAGCAATTCGCATTCCTTAGCTATGCCACTAGATGGATTAAGAGTAATTGATGTAACTCAAATTTGGGCAGGCCCTTATGCTTGCCGTTATCTAGGAGATATGGGGGCAGATGTAATAAAAATAGAAGGCCCGAATTTTCCTGATTCAGTACGTGGCGTAGGAGGTACTCTCAGTGACGATCAAATTAATAAAAGTGCTTACTTCAATGAATATAATCGTAATAAAAAGAGTCTAGTTATTGATTTAAAATCAGAAGTAGGAAAAAAAGCTGTTTTAAAACTTCTTTCATCTGCAGATGTATTTGTAGAAAATTGGAGCTCAGGAGTTGCTACGAGACTTGGATTAGATTACGAAAAAGTAAAAAAAATCAATCCTTCTTTGATATATGTTTCGATGCCTGGTTTTGGACATGAGGGATCAGATTCAAATCGTGTAGGCTACGGCCCAGGCATTGAACAAATGGGGGGATTAGTTTGGTTACAAGGATATGAATCCCAAGAGCCCCATAAAAGTGGTATTTCATACGGGGATCCTATCGCTGGAACAACTGCAGCAGCAGCTATCGCAATTGCAGTTCATCGAAAAGAATTGCTGAATCAAGGTTGTCACATCGTTATACCGCAAAGAGATGGAATTATAGGCTTAATAGGTGAATATATTGTTGCAGAATCAATTGGGAACCCTCTGCCATATCGTGAAGGAAATAGTAACTATCAAAATGTACCCTCAGGAGTCTATCAAACGAAAGATAGTGTCCCACGTTATCAGACTGATCCAGACGGCACTATCTTAAATGAAATTGTAGATAATTATATAGCCTTCGAAATTAATGATGATACAAAATGGGTTTCGTTTTGTTCTTTGGTTGGAGACAAAAATCTTCTAAAACCAGAATTTACATCAAAAGCAGCACGTGTAAATAATAAAGAAAAAATTGAAAAAATAATCAAACCTTGGATAAGGGAAAAATATGCTGAAGAACTTGCAGAAAAATTACAATCACTAGGAATCTCCGCTGCACCAGTCTTACCACCACTGCAGCTAAAATATGACGAACACTTAAAAGATCGCTTAGCTTTCATGACGTATAAACACTTCGAGACTGGAGAACAAATAACTACAAGACCAGTATGGCGATACAAAAGAAGACCTGTTCAAAACATTGAGCCTGCACCACGCTTTGGAGAACATACAGCGGAAATACTAAATCAACTAGTCGGATCAACCAAAAAAGACATCAATAAATGGTCTGCAGCAGGCATAATCAAAACACTCAAATGAATAATTACTCTTCTTTTTGCGAATTAGCCTTTTTATGCAACTCATAGTTTTCAACCGCACGTTGTACCATTGGCCTTCGACGCATATCTGGTTTCTGCAATGCAAAATCAGGATCTTTCTCAGCTTGACTACTTAATAAATGAAGTAAGTGAGCATCATTAATATGCTCTGTGAATCCTTGATTATCCTGCGCACGATTTACTGCTAGTTTAATAAGACGAAGCTGAAATTCATCATTTTCCGCAACACGATGCGCATAAGCCATAGCTTCTTTCTCTAAGGTTTCCTGCGGGTAAACTCTATTGACCAAACCGAGTTCATGAGCTTCTTTTCCATCAATAAATCGACTTTCAAAGAAAATTTCCTTTACCTTTCGGGGGTGGATATCCCACGGAGGTGAAAAATATTGAAAGTTAGTCCCTAGGAACATCGCATCATCGGCTGCAAAAATTAGATCCATCGCAGAGGCAATCATCCAGCCGCCAAATATGCAGTATCCCTGCACGATAGCCATAGTTGGTTTGGGAACATTTCTCCAACGCAATGTGTTAGTGACATTTTGCGCGGTAGATCTTTTATATATACCGCGCATCCCTTCTTCATAGGGACGGCTTTCTTGATCTGCAATGTTTTCAGGAGTACCTAAATCATGACCTGCTGAAAAAGAATGTCCCTCCCCTGAAAGAACTATCATTCGGATTTTTCTATTATCGACAGCGAAATCAAAAGCTTCATCCATTTCTTCAAGAAGTTTTCTACTCTGAGCATTGCGATAATTCGGTCGATCAAGAATTATACGAGCAACGTGATCTTCCTCAACATATCGAATTTGTTCAAAATCTTTCATTTTGGTGGTCCTTCCCCTGAAATATTTTCTGCAACTAACTTTTCATATTCATCACGATCCATTCCTAAAAGCTCTGAAAAAATCTCGAACGAGTGCTGACCTTGTAAAGGAGATGGACGTACAACTGATATTTTGTCTTGTGAAAAATGAAAGGGAGCTCCAATTTGAGACTTTTTTCCTACCTCTGGATGATCTAATTCTACAATGACACCACGTGAACGTAGAACTTGATCATTTAATACTTCCTTCGCATTTAATACAGGTGCTGCAATCACTTCTTTTGAACTCAAAAGTTCCGAAAGTACATCTCGATCTTGTCCTTGAGTCCAGAAAGAAATTTCTTGATTAAGTTCTTCTTCGTTTTCCTTGCGCAAAATATTACTGATAAATTTCGAATTACTCACCCATGACATACCTGAAATCTCGCACAGCGTCATCCATTGCACATCAGTTTCCGCAGCAATAGCAATCCATTTTTTATCGCCTTCAACACCATCAGCACAAGGAAAAATTCCGTGTGGTGCATAAATTTTATGACGATTCCCTATGGCATTAGGAACTTGTTTTGTATAGGTATACTCTAATGCAGCTTCACCAATATTAGCCAAATTAGCTTCCTGCATAGATAAATCAACAAACTGGCCCTTACCAGTGCGGTTACGATAGTGCAATGCCGTCAAAAGCCCAGAAAATCCATAAAGACCTGCTACCGCATCTGGATACATGACACCGGAATTAATAGGCACACCATCCCCATAACCTAATAGAGCAGACATACCGGAAGTAGGCTCTATTGTTCCTCCAATTCCAGGAACATTACACCATGGACCATCATGGCCATATGCGGAAAGGCTAGCCAAAATAATATCAGGTTTAATTTCACATAATTCTTCATATGAAAAACCTAAGTTACCCATTACACGAGGAGAAAAATTTTCAGCAACAAAATCTGCGTGCTTAATTAAAGATTTAAAAATTTCCACTCCTTCATTACGTGATAAATCTAATGTAAAAGATCTTTTCCCAAGATTAACTGCATTAAAATTTGAATTAATATTCCAAACATGATTTGCAGTGGATATTTTATTCATAGCCTCTGACATCGGAGCCGTGTATGTTCCTCTCCAAGAATCAGGACGTTTGCGAACCTCTAATTGCACGATATCTGCTCCAGCCATCGCAAAAAGCTCTGTACAGTAGCTACCAGCCCATGCTTGAGTTAGAACAACTCCACGAATTCCTTTTAGAGGACCTGACATTAGATTTCTCCATCGTGT
>Ga0114933_10002265_pt1 | contig 20207 bp, 14 predicted proteins | sample 4SBtaG_FD_89691 | JGI IMG/M metagenome (GOLD analysis project Ga0114933, IMG submission 89691) | Deep subsurface microbial communities from Kolumbo volcano to uncover new lineages of life (NeLLi) - 4SBTROV12_W25 metaG | ecosystem: Environmental > Aquatic > Marine > Volcanic | place: Kolumbo... | reverse complement strand
TAGGTGTCGAGCATGAAACCGCGCACGCCATCTTCGAGCTGCGTCCAGAGGGCCGGGCCCTGATTGGCGGGGATCCAACCCTCCTCTTCGCTGCTCATCGCGTTGTGCGTGGTCGCGTAGGAGACGTCGTCGTAGGCGCGGTCGCAGAGCTCTGCGTGTCCGTTGCAGACGAGCGGGTCGACGAGATCTGCCTGCGCTTCGCACCGGGGTCCGGCGTCGACCCCAGCGTCGTGGCCAGCGTCCCGTGGGGGCGTCGCGGCGTCTCGGTCAGGAGCGGATTCCGAACAGGCGAGCAGAGAAAGCGCAAAGGCGGCGCTGACGCCGAGCTTCGTGAGGGTGGGCCGGGAGCGTGAGGTGGAGAGCGGCATGGGGAGTCGACGAGCCCATTCTATCGGGAGTCGCCTCGCTGAGACAGGTAGGCCCGGTCAGCCGGACTCACTTTGGGGTCTGCTGACCTCACGTTCCCAGGAATGTGACGTTGCTATGTCGATCCTGGGACCTGGTGCGGACCCTGCTTGGAGGGGTGTCGGAGGAGGTCTCGATGCATCGATCGACCGCGAACCTGACGCTGGCTCTGGCTCTCTTGTTTGGCGCTGGGTGCGACTGCTCGGCAACCCCCACGCTCGACTGCGATCCCGGCGAGCAAGACTGCAGATGCGCCACGGGAGATCGTTGCCTCACCGGCCTGACCTGCGTCGCTGGCCTCTGCACCGACCCGAGCGGAGCGTTCGATGGGGGTGACCGCGACGGCGGGCCGCTGGACATGGACAGCGCCGTGCGCCCGGACACCGGCTCCGCGTTTGTCGACGCCGGCCCCGGCGGCCCACCGGATGTCGGACCGAACCCCGACGCGTTTTTTGCGATGGACCCACCTCCGATGGTCTGCCTCGAGGACGGCGGCACCGGTCCGGTGCCCGATCCGCCCGGGGGCACACCCGAGTGCCCGGACGACAAGAACCGGGAAGGTTGCCGCTGTGACGCGGTCGGGGAGACCGCGCCCTGCTGGCCAGGACTGCGCGCAAACCGAGGCCGCGGGATCTGCCGCGATGGTGTGACCACGTGTGAGCCCTTCGATGAGTTCACCGGCCGCTGGGGGCCGTGTCGTGGGCCGGTCCTGCCCGCCGAGGGCGCCACGCTTGGTCCGTCGGCGTGCCGGTGCTTCTCCCGCGGGCGCTGGGACATCGACAACTTGAGCCCGTGTTTCGTCGACTACGGCTCTCGCGGCGTGTACGCGGTCAGCACGTACATCACGGGCGGCGGCGGCGCGGCGTGTCCCGACCTGCCCTCGGGCGCGAGCCCGCCGCCGGCGCCGCAGGCCGGCACGGACTGGAGCACGGACCGACTCACCGTCGACTGCGAGGGCCGGTTCGAGCTCTGCTACACGCTGCGAGCGGGCTCGGTGGAGACGGCCAGTCCGAGCGACTGCACGGTCTCTCGGGTGTGCACGGGCTCGTTCTGGTACGAGACGCGCGACGTCGCCCAGGAACTGCCGGCGTTGCCCGCCTGGACCAGCGCCGACTCCGCATGCGCAACCCAGTTCCGAGACAGCGGGGGATACGGCGAGATGAGCGTGCTCGGACTGAGCGTAGAGTGTGACCCGATCGACGACGGCAGCGGCGCCGAGTACGTCTTCAACCGCGTCAACTACTGCCCGATGCGCTGCAACACCGATCCCACGGGCCCGGGTTGCGAGGGATGCATGATGGGGGGCTCGGGCTCCTTCTGAAGCTGTGCAGGCGGCGCCCGAACCGATAGGGTGCCGCCATGGAAGAGCTGCTCTCCTCGCCCGCGTTTCGTGTCTTTGCTGCCGTCTCGGCGGTCTTGGTGCTGAAGCTGGTCGGCCTCGCGTACCTGACGGGCACCATCCGTGGACTGAAAAAGAAGTACACGAACCCAGAGGATGTGAAGATCCTCAAGGGGGAGTCGGTCGCGCTGGATGAGGAGACCGTCGCGCGGGTCAAGCGCGCTCATCAGAACGCGCTCGAGAACGAGCCGCTCTTCATCTTGCTCGGCCTCCTCTGGGTCTTGCTCGGCGCCGAGACCGAGCCGATTCAGATCTACGCGTACACCTTCCTCGGCTCTCGGGTGCTGCACAGCATCTGCTACATCTTCAAGCTGCAGCCTTGGCGCACGCTCATGTACACGGTGGCCTCGGCCTGCCTGATCGGCATGTCCGTTCAGATCTTGATGGCGGCATTCGCCTGAGCCTCTACGGGAGTCGACGATGCGCTGCATGGCTTGTTCGCTCGCGCTCCTGCTGAGCCTGGGCTGTGACTCCGGCTCGGACGCCGACGGCGGCGCGACCCCTGACGCGAGCGCCTCGGTCGACGCCGCCCAGCCCGGAACCGACGCGGGCCCGATCGAGACAGACGCAGGACCGCCCGGCGCGGTCGTCGAGCCCGACGACCCCGGCGCCGCGGACGTACGGTTGAGCATCGACACGACGGCCGAGACGCACCCGATCTCGCCGCACATCTATGGGCACAACGGGCCTCGCTGGGAGGACGATACGGGCGTCGTGACGCTCGAACGATCCGGCGGTAACCGCTGGACGGCCTACAACTGGGAGAACAACGCCTCGAACGCCGGCTCCGACTGGATGCATCAGAACGACAGCTTCCTCGGCGGCGGTGACACGCCCGGGGGCGCGGTGAGCGAGCGGGTCAACCCGGCCCACGCGGCCGGTGCGGCGGCGCTCATCACGATCCCGATCGCGGGGTTCGTCGCAGCGGACACGAACGGAGACGGAGACGTCTCGGCCACGCCCGATTACCTCAACCGGCGCTTTCAGCGCTCTGAGACCTCGGGCAGCACCGGCGTGACACCAGACCTCACCGACGACGTGGTGCACCAGGAGCAGTTCGTGCGCTGGGCGGAGCAGACGCTGGCGCCTGGAGGCGCGCTCTTCTACAGCCTCGACAACGAGCCCGACCTCTGGGACGACACCCACGCGCGCATTCGGTCGAGCCAGCTCACCTACGAAGAGCTCGTCACGCGCAACATCGATTACGCACGCGCGATTCGGGCTGAAGCGCCGGACGCGATGATCTTCGGGCCGGCGCACTACGGCTTCGGCGGCATGATCAACCTGCAGAGCGCGCCGGATGCGGGCGGACGAGACTTCGTCGAGCACTACCTCGAGCAGCTCCGTGCCGCGAGCGAAGCCGAGGGCGGACGCCTCGTCGACGTGCTCGACATTCACTGGTACCCGGAGGCGCGCGGCGATGGCCAGCGGGTCACGGACGACGGCACGTCCGCCGGTCTGGCCGCCGCCAGGATGCAATCGACGCGCTCTCTTTGGGATCCGACCTACCGAGAAGAGAGCTGGATCGCGGACTTCGTCGGAGGCCCGATCGCGCTGCTCCCTGGACTCCAGGAGAAGATCGATCGTCTATGGCCAGGAACACGCCTTGCGATCACCGAATACTACTTCGGTGGAGGCGACCACATCTCGGGGGCGCTCGCGCAGGCCGCGGCGCTCGGCGTCTTTGGCCGGGCGGACCTCTTCGCGGCGTGCCTCTGGCACATCGGAAGCACCGAGGACACGTTCATCAACGCCGCGTTTCGCATGTACCGAGACACCGGGGACGGCACCCGTTTTGGTGACACATCGGCGCAGGCGCTCAGCGACGACGATGAGGGAGCCGCGGTCTTCGCGAGCACCAACGCCGCAGGCGAGGTGATCGTGGTCGCCATCAACCGCACCGCCGACGCCTTGGACGCGGGCATCTCGCTCCGCCACCGAGGTGCGTTGAGCGTGGGCGCCGCTTGGCAACTCACCGACGCAGCGGCCGAACCGCGCGCCGGGTCGGCCCCGGAGCGGGTGGGTCAAAACGCCTTTCGGTACGGCATGCCGGCGATGAGCGTGAGCACGCTGCGCTTTGGGCCGTAGCCTCGATCGCACGAAAGTCCAAAAGCCGGCGGTCCGCGGGGTAGGCTCCCGGGCCCATGGAAATCCTCGAAGGACAAGCTGCGGCAGACTTCTACGACCTGCGCATGGAGATCGGCAAGGCCGTGCATCACGTGCGCTCCGAGGGCTCGCTCGGCCTGACGACGCCGAGCGATGAGACCGCGCAACTCCTCCTCGACGATGCGCGGTTCGTCTCCAACGTGGACGAGACAGCCCCGTTTGGCGCCCTCCTCGACTTGGGGCTCGCGGAGCCGTTCCTCGAATGGGCACCTGGCGATCAGGTCCCCACGCGGATTCACGGGGTCAAGGTCAGCAGCGGGCAGGCGCTCGCCGTGCGCGGTGTTCCGGCGCATCGGACGGAAACCGGAGAAGGCTACCGCGACGTGGTGGCGAAGCTCGACTCCGTCAACGTCGAAGCGCTCGCCGTCGGTCCAGAGGCCGCCGCCGCACTGAAGGCGTTGCCCGATGCGCCAGAGGCACCGGTGAAGGCCTCGAAGCCGAAGCCGCCGGCGGACGAGAAGAAGCCGGTCTCGGTGGCGCTCCCCCTGCTCCTTTTGCTGGTGGGCAGCGGCGCGCTCGCAGCGGGCGTCGGCTTGGCTGGCGTGGACGGAAGCTTGAGAGGCCGGGCCCTGACCGCGCTGCCGGCCGGGCTCGCGCTCCTCGCCGCCGGACTCTTGCTGCTGAGGAGAAAGCGCTTCTTGCCCGATCTCCGAAAGACGTCGGAAGACCTCCAAGGCGTCGGCAAACGCACGGGCCTAGGCAACACGGCGACGGCGGCGGTCGGCATGGGACTGCTGCTCGAGCTGATCGGGGGCTCGATGCTCTGGGGGCCGGGCGGCCGATCCGCCATCTTGGTCCTGGGCATGATCGCCATCGTCGTCGTCATGGCGGGCGGAGCGGGGCTCGCCCTTTTCAGGGGCGAACGTCGTTCCCTGGGCCGCCTGAAGCAGCTCTACGGAGCCGCACCGAAGCTCGAGAGCAAGAAGTGGGGAGCCATGTCGGGCCGAGTCACGGGCGGGACGTACTCACGCGTGCGGTCTCACAGCAAGAACCGCAGCACGTACGTCGACGCCGAAGGCCGAACCAAGCGGACCACCTTCTGGGACTTCGAGGACGCGGTCGGCGCAGAGAAGCTGAGCGTCAAACTCGAGAACGGAGAGACGCTCGAGGTCGTGCTCGGCAAAGAAGCGCTGATCGCCTCGACGCGGGTCTTGGTGAAGAAGGACCAGCTCATCGAGTCGATCGAAGTGGGTGACGTGGTTCGTGTGGTCGGTCGACCGACCAAGGTCGACGATGGATGGAGCGTGGCATCGAAGGGCAAGGCCTCCCTGCTGGTCCTGGGCATGCCCTCCGACCAGCCCGCTGGGATGGCTCGTAGAGGGATGGCCGCCCATCTGCTGACGCTCGGGGTGCTCGGCGCCATCGCGGCGGCGGCGATCGCCCTGCTCATCCTCTGACTCGCTAGTCGGCGACCCGGCTCACCGGAGGCGAGGTCAACGCCGGGTTGGGGATGGCGTTCTCGAAGTCCTCCCAAATCCTCGGGTCGCTTCGGCAGTCGTAGCGGCGACACACCAGGGGCCGATGCTGGTGCTCGTTGCAGACCTTCGTCGCCGGGTCGCAGTGGGAACAGTAGCCGTCTTTGCGGTGCAGAATCTGGTAGGGCTCGCCCACATTCCAGCGGATCTTCTGTTCCGAGAGGTCCTGTTTGCTGAGGTAGAACCTGAGTTTGCAGCAGGCGGCGCGGCAGAGGTGGATGCGCTCGGCGCAGTTGATGTCCGGACCCACGACCGTGTACTTGTCGGTCTCGTCCGTGAGGACCCGAGCGCCCTCCCAATGCGCCAGCGCCTCGCCGACCATCGCGTCTTTCGTCGTGGTCTTCCGTGCCTCGAAATCACGGAGGCTCACGGTCCCGTTCGCGATGAGCAGCTCGGTCAGCGCATAGACGTGCGCCGCCAGGTCCTGGTGCTGGAGAATTCGGGTCCCGAGCTTCTCGTGAATGTAGATCAGCCCGCGGCCAAGTTCTTGATTCGGCCGCTCCTCGCTTGAGTCATCCATGAAGACCGGCATACTAGCTGGCATGTCACACGAGCGCGACATCCGGCCGATGATCCAGAACGACGACCTCCTGGGTGAGGAGCTCGTCATCGATCACATCCAAGGCACGGACCGGATCAACCACCTCTTCGAGTACAAGATCCTCGCGCATCGGAACGACGGAGTTCAGATCATCCCAGACGATCTGATGCTCAAGCCGAGCTCGCTCGTGCTCCTCGACCCGACCGGCGAAGAACTGCATCGCACCTTCGGCATGTTCGTCGGCGTTCGGGACCTGACGGAGCCCAGCGCCCAGAACCCGCGCATCGAGCTGACCTTCGTGCCCCGCGCCTACAGCTCCAAGATGCGGGAGACCCTCGACATCTTCATGGAACAGACGGTGCCCGAGATCATCGAGGAGTGCCTGCAGCGCTGCGGGCTCGAGTCGGGAGAGCACTACGACATCGGCGGCCTCGTCACGGAGTACGAGACCAAAGAGTTCGTCGTCCAATACAAGGAGACGGACTACGCCTTCATCAGTCGGCTCTGCGAGCAGTACGGCATCTTCTTCTTTGTCGACCACAACTCGGGCAAGGACGTGCTCACGTTCGGCGACGACAACGCCGCGTTCCCGGCCCTCGATCGCACGCCCGAGATCCCCTTCCGCCCGATGCAGAACAGCGGCGGAGCGTTCATGGATCGGGTCGGCACCGTCGACATCATCACGGTACCGCTCCCCAAGCGCTACACCGTGCGGGACTACAACTACCGGATCCCAGGGGTCGACCTGCTGGCCAGCGCAGATGTCGACGCTGAAGGCGGAATTGGCGAAATCGTCGAATACGGGGCGCATTTCAAGGGGCCCAACGAGGGCCAGTGGATCGCCGACATTCGGGCGCAACAGCTGATCTCGACCAAGATCCGCTGGCATGGCGCGGCGACGGCACCGAGCATGCAGGCCGGGCAGCGCTTCACGCTCAATGAGCACCCGATGGGTGACACGGCGCTGGTTCTCGTGAACGTGAACTACTCGTGGCCGCCGCTCGCGGACGACGACGACGGTTCGAACCACGGGTTCGGCACGAGCTTCGAGGCGATCCTGGCGGACATGGCCTATCGGCCCCCGCGCGTGACGCCCAAGCCCCACGTGGGCTCACTCACCGGCATCATTCAGGCCGGGGCGGACGACGGCTACGCCGAGCTCGACGACGACGGCCGCTACAAGGTGAAGTTCTACTTCGACACCGCCGAGCGCGGCGAGGCCCAAGCGAGCCGCTTCGTTCGCATGATGCAGCCCCACGCCGGTGGCGGCTACGGCATGCACTTCCCGCTTCGTCCGGGCATCGAGGTCCTGCTGACCTGCGTGGATGGCGACCCCGATCGCCCGATCATCTCGGGCTGCGTGCCGAACCCGGAGACGGGGAGCCCGGTCACCGCGGGCAACCGCGACCGCAACGTCATCAAGACGGGCGGCGGCAACATGATCGACATCAGCGACGAGGATGGTCGTCAGCGCTTCAAGTTCACCACGCCCACCGAGGGCTCGGTCTTCCAGCTCGGCGCGGACAACGAAGCGGAGCTCGGCGCCGTCATCAAGTCGAGCGCCAACGTCACCGCGCACGGGGCCGAGACCCTCTCGAACGGCGCCCAGTTCGTCAGTGAAATCAGCGACTTCAGCTGGAAGGCGGCCGGCTCGAACATCACGTCCGTCGCGGGCATTCCCAGCCCGATCAGCGGCTTCGAGAAGATCGAGAAGCTGGTCAGCTCCGCCAACAAGGCGGTGGGTTCCGTAAACGCGCTCTGTGATGGCGTCGCGAACTTCGACAAGGAGATGCAGGACTCGCACGTCGCGCAGGCCAAGGCGTCTCAGAAGAGCACCGAGGACGCGGTCCTCGCGCGCGCCGGCAAGAAGTACCCTGACGACGCCCGCACGACCACCGTCGGCACGCCCCCCAACGAGGTGCAGGTCGTCGAGACCGAGGCCCAGTTCCGCGCACGCATCGTCGCTGAATCGGGCACCGACGAGGAGAAGGCGACCATCGCCTCCGCGTCGTCATCCGCCGGCGTGACGCAACACAACCCGGGCGGGTTGGGGCCCTTGGATCCCGGCCTGTCCGACCGCTGGAAGAACTCCACGGCCAACAAGGTCATGGACGGCGTCGGGGATGCCCTCGGTGGCGTTGCCAAGGTCATGGCCGCCGCGAAGCCGCTCTTCAGCGAGATGAACAAGGCGGCGCAGAAGGTCATCGACAAGGCCCAATACGTCGCCGCCGTCGCGAGCGCTGGCCGAGCCGTCGCGGCCGTCGCCGCGTCGACGCCGCGCAAGAGCGCGGTCGTGCGCACGCCTGGCGAGAACTACAACCTGATGACGGCGACCGACTCGGTCGTCTTCCACGGCATTCAGGCGGCCTACCTGCTCAGTCCGGCCCAGACCCATGTCGCTTCCGGCAGCCGCGCCACGCTCTCAGCGAAGTCCTCGGTCGGCATGTACAGCCCGAACACGAGCGAGATCGCATCGAAGAAGCACTGGGTGACGACTCAGCTGTCCTACAACATGCAGAGCAAGGGCACGAGCACGATGATCTCGGACAAGGACATGCTCTTCAAAACCAAGACGAAGATGCGTGTCATCGCCGACGACGACCTCCGGATTCAGACCAAAAAGAAGCTCTTCTCGAAGGCGGTCGATCTCTATGATCTGGATGCTGGCAAGAAGGCCGATCTGAAGGCTGACGAGTGGAAGCTCGAGTCGCGCACCGGCAAGGTGGACGTTGTCGTCAAGGGTGACTGGAGCGCGGCCATCGAGGGTGGCATCACCTGGGAACACAACAAGAAGGGTCGCTTCTACGCCAAGGGCGACACCGTGCTCATGCGACACAACTCGGGTGGCAACTTCACGGCGAAGAACAACCACGCGCGCATGTCCATGAAGGGTGGCGCGAGCCTCAAGATCGAGGCGGCCGCTGCCACCCTCGACGGCAAAGGCTCGGTCACGATCAAGGGTTCGACGATCAAGGCGAACGGCAAGTGCCTGCTCGGCTGACCTAGACGGCCGGACGCGGTAGTCTGGACGCGATGTCCAATGAAGATCGGGAGCTGCTGAAGACCCGCGAGGAGGTGCTCGCGAAGCGCGACACCACCCATCAGCTGGGCAATACGCACATCGTCGGGCTGAACCTCGACGGGCTGGATCTGAACCACTTCAACATCGGCGGCGCGCTCTTCGAAAGCGTCTCGTTCCGGGGGACCCAGCTCAACCACATCCGAGGCACGCAGGCCCAAGTGATCGGCTGCGACTTCGACGGTGCTGAGCTCATCCACTCGAATTGGCATCTCGCAGAGGTGACGGGCTGCACGTTCCGCCAGGCCACGCTTTCGGGCTGCGAGATGACGCGCACCAAGATGACGCGCTGCGACTTCCTGGCGGCCGTGATGCAGGGCGCGCTCATCGGCGGTTCGATCTTCGATGAGTGCCGGTTCGAGGGCACCAATCTGTTTCAGACCCAAGCGGAAGAGGTGTTCCTCGAGAACTGTGTCTTTGACAAGACGTTCTTCGACGAAGCGGTCTTTGCGGGCGCTCAGTGGCGCGGAGGCTCTGGCAAGGAAGCGGTGTTCCGGGCGGCGGACTTTTCGGGGGCATCGATGACCAACGTCGACCTCTCGGGCGCAAACCTCGATACCGCAGATTTCTCGAACGCGGTGTGGCGCGGCGTCCGCACAGTAGGCGCCTCTGCCGTCGACGCGAGCCTGACCGAGGTGCTCTTCATCGGCTGCGACCTCTCCAAGTCGCAGCTGATCCGGACCGATCTCACGAGCACGGCGCTCGGGACCGATGACGACGGCAAGGTCTCGTTCACGGCGGAAGGCGCGAACCTCTTCGAGGCTCGACTCACGGACGCGAACCTCCGGGGCGCGGTGCTTCGTGGGGTCAACCTGAGCCTCGCGGATCTCACCGGGGCCAACCTCGAGGGTGCGACCTTCGAGGGATCACAGATCGTTCGAGCCGTCTTCGACGACAGCTGCGTCAAACGAGCTCGCTTCAACGGCGCGCTGCTCGACCGCGTGAGCTTCGTCGACACCGACTGCACCGCCACCCGCTTTGGAAACGCGGTGCTCCAAGGCGTGGACCTCTCGAGCGCTATCCTCGAGCACGCCGAGTTGACAGACGTGAAAGTGATCGAGCTGCCTCCAGAGGAGTAGCTGACGCTCAGACGTGTACGAGCACGTCCATCTGAGAAGGCGCGCAGTGCACGCCCCCCGCCGGCAAGTTGTCCCCGTTGTGCCCCGTCGGCGTGAGGTGCGGGACCATCTTCTTGCCCTGCGCCTTCACCTTGGAGGAGCCCTTCAGGAACTTCTGGCTGCTCCCGCCCATCGGCTTGACCATGCCTTTGAGCGAGCCCGCTTCATCGCCGTTGCTCGAGCTCGGCTTGGAGGACTCGACGCACGAGTCCTTCTTCTTGAGCTTCACCTTGGCCTTCGTCCCGCCGGCGTTCCGCACCTGCACCATGTTCGGGTACGGAATCGGCACAAACGGCGCCGGGGGCGCCGGCGTCTTGCAGACGTCCGGAAAACCCACGCTCATGCCGCCGCCCTTGCTCGCTCCAGGAAACCAAACCATCGATCTCTCCTCAGCCCAAGAGCACTTGGCGACCGTCGATCGCGGTGTCTTCTTTCGAACGGATGGTCGTGCGCTTGGCAAAGAGCTTCGCCGAGCCCTTCACCAGGGTGCGGAGCCGACCGCTCTTCGTGGTCAGCGTTCCTTCTACCTGGCGCAGAACCTCGCCGGCCCGCTCTTTGATCTTGTGCACTCGCAGGTCCCAGCGATCGGCCGAAACACCCACCTGGGTGGCGACCGTCATCACCTTGCGCGCGCGCTGCGTGATCGTGTCAGCCTCGAGGTCGAGGGCCTGAGCCTTCAACGTGAGCGTGCCCTCGGGCGCCTCGAGTAGAAGGTCGCCGGCCGCGATCCCGAGCCGGGTCTCGCCAGCCGCCGGGTCGTGACGCAGTACAACCTCACCGTCGGCGCCTCGCAGGACGACGGTGCCTTCCTCAAACGCGACAGAGACGCCGAGCGTCGAAGCCACGACCCCGATGACGAAGGTGCTGCTGGGGGTGTGGGTGAGGATCACCCGATCTCCGACACACGGCTGGTAGCCGACCACCGCGATCCGCACTCCCTCGATCGGCCCTTCGTCTACGGCCTGCACTGAGACACGACCGCCCTCGGCGATCTCGGTGACGACCGCCTCGAGGGAACCCGAGTTCGGCAGCGGAGCATTTTCGGTGGAGGCCATCGGGAGCCAACATACCTCTTCGGCCGGAGCCGCGCACCCGGACACCGACTTCAGGTTCCGGTGGTGAAGTCTTCCGCTTTGGCCCGCTCTTCGTCTGTCGGGCCTATGAAGTCGAAGCGCGCCCCCGTGGTGTGGGCCCCCGAGAGATCGGTGCGATGCATCTCTGCCATGTGGAAGTCGGCATCCACCACAATCGCAGAGCGAAGATCGGCGTTGCTCAGATCACTGTGTCGCAAGTTGGCGCGCATGAGGTTCGATCCCATGAGCTTCGCCTCTTGGAGCTGCGCGCGGAGCAGGATGGCGTCCTCGAGCTTCGATTCGCTCAGCGTCGTGGCCATGAGGTGAGCGTCGGTGAGGTCCGCCTTGGTGAAGTCGCACCGATACAGGTTGGCCTCGGGCGCGTCGAGCCCCTCCGCTTTGACGCCGATGAAGAGAGCGTTCGAGACATCCGCCTCGGTGAAGCGGACCTGCACGAGCGAGCACTTCGAGAAGTCGGCGTTGGCCAACTTCGCCTTCGCGAAGCTCGAGTCATCGAGGGTGCATCCTTCGAATCGCATGCCCTCGGCGTTGGAGTCCTCGATGAGGCAGCTGGTCAGGCTCGCCCCGCGCAAGTTGCACTCGCGGAGGTCAGCACCGGTGAAATCGGCGCCGACGATCTTTGCCTCCCTGAAATCCACGCCGGAAATGTGAGGTGTGTAGAGCATGGCTGTACCGTCGATCTCGACGCCTCGAAGGGAGGCTCCGGTGAGATTGACGTCCTCCATCGATGCGCCCGCGAACTGGCAGCCAGTCAGCTTGGCTCCACTGAGGTCGGCGCCGGTCAGATCGCTCTCGCGCAGGTCCCAGTCGATCTTCATGCCGCTGAGGTCCGCGCCTGCCAGGTCGGCGCCCCTCAGATTCAGCCCCGCGATGGGGATCCGAGAGAAGTTCACGTGCCCGAGCGCCACGCCCTCCAGGGAACAGCCGTGCAGAATGAGATGCTCGATCGACACCCCGTCGAGCAACGCGTGGTCGAAGTTCGCGCCGTCGACCTTGGCCCCGACGAGGCGAGCGTCCGAGAGGTCGGCCCCCGAGAGGTCGGCCCCCGAGAGGTTGGCGTCCTCCAGGTTCGTCTGCACCAGGCCGGTCCCTCGAAGAGAGGCGCCGCTGAGGTCGGCACCGGAGAGGTTGGCCCCGGAGAGCTGCCACCCGTCGAGCACGTAGCCAGGCAGCACGGCTCCGCGCAGATCCGCGCTCGCAAACCCAACCTCGTCGACCTCGATGGACGTCAGATTCCAGCCGGCGACGAGGGTGCTCGCCATGTGAGTGCGCACCATCGATGCCGGCTGGGACGCGCCGGTGAAATCGCAGCCAACGAAGCTCGATTCGTGAAAGCTCAGCCCGTCGAGATGCGAATTCGCAAATGTCGATCCGTCGAGCACGGACGAAGCGATGGTTCCCCCTTCGAGGCGAGCGCCGCGCACATCCGCCGAATGCGCTCGCACGTCCTGCCATCGCAACTTGGGCGCGTGCACCTGGCCGAGCTTTGCCTGATGGAGAAGCGAGTCCTGAAAGCTGGCCTCCTCCAGACGCGCCCCGCCGAAAAGAGTGCGGGTGCAGTCGGCGGTGATGAACGAAGCCCGGATGAGATCCGAAGACGAGAGGTTTCCATCGACCAGGAGGACGTCCTGCCAGCTCGTGTCCGCAAAGGAGTTCGTGGAGCCGGAGGCCTCGATGCCTGTCAGGTCGGCGCCCCTGAAGGAGCCTCCGGCGAACGAGCAGCCCTCCACGGCCAGCTCCGGGCCCGTGACATCGATCAGCCTCGCGCGCACCAGACTCGTTTGATGGAGCTGTGCCGCCGCCAACGTGGAGTCTCCGAACTCTGCGTCGTCGAGCACACACCCGACGAACTGAGCTTGGGAGGCCACCACCGTGCGCCAACGTGAACGGGGCGCGGAGCATCGCTCGAAGCGCGCCTCTGTGAGATTGACGTCGTTGAAGATCACCTCAGAAGCCGCGCACCCGGTGAACCGCGCGCGCTGAAGGTCACTGCCTGCGATCTGGGCTCCCTCGAAGTTGCAGTCGGCAAACGACGACTCCATCCACTGGGTGTCTTGCACGTAGGTGCCCGAGAATCGGCACCCCTCAAAGGTCACTCGGGTGAGGCGACAACCCATCAGCGCGCCATCGGAGAACTGGCACCCGGTGATGCGAGCACCGAAGAGCTGAAGCCCTTCGAGCGCCGTGCCGGTGAGGTCGCAATTGAGGAGCACGAGCTCTTGGATCACCTTGCCGCCGCCGAGGTGCAGGTCTCGCAAATCCACGTCGATGACGTGGCAGCCGTGGAGGGTCTTGGCCTCGTATCGCTCCAGGAACTCCTCTTGGGTCCTGATGGGTTCGACTTTGTCCATCAGCGGTGAACCTACCGGCGCGCATCCAGCACGTAAACAGAGGATCCCGGTGACCGTCGGTCGGGAGGAGCGATCCAACACTGCCCCGGCGGCCGCCGGGGCGAACGAGATCTACGCGGATCCTCCAGAACCCGGATCGGGCGCTGCATCGCGCATCCCGCGGCTGATAGAGTGGCCCTCCCGATGCTTCCGATTCCCTGGCGAGAGCCCGACACGGTTCCTCTCATCAACGCGACACCCTTCCATGCGTTTCCCATGTCGTGGCAACTCCAGCCGCCTCAGGACGCGACGATCATGGTCGTCAAAGCCACCTTCGACCTGGTGCAGGGGGGGCCCGCGCGCCCAGCGGAAGAGCAGATTCTGCCGGCCGGAGAGGAGCCGTTCGAGGACGCCGAGAACCCCGAATGCCTGCGCTATCCAGGCGACACGGCCTTCTTCAAGCCCAAGGCCGATGTCTTCCTCGCCGGGCGCGCCTATCCGCGGGCCGACGGATTTCCGGTGACGCTCGTGCGCTTCGCCATCGGTACGGCCGTGGAGACGTCCGTCGCGGTCTTGGGCGACCGGTACTGGCGAAACGGAGTGCCGACCGCACCGGTGCCCTTCGACTCTATCGAGTTGCGACCCGACCTCGCCTTCGGTGGCCCCGAGCATCCGGCGAATCCGCTGGGTCGAGGACACGGGGCGGTCGATGGCACGCGCCTGCCGAACATCGAGCATCACGAGCGGGTGATCCGACATTCCGGTGACTCGCCGCCGCCGGCGCTCACCAGTCCGATCCCGGCGACGTGGAAGTCACGGACGCGGTTCTACGGGACCTACGACGCGGCCTGGATGAAGCGCGCCCCCTACTTCCCGGCAGACTTCGATTGGCGCTTCTTCAACGCCGCCCCCGAGAACCTGCAGGTGCCCTACCTCCGTGGGAACGAGCCCTACTGGATTCAGGGCGTCGACCGTGGCGGAGTTCTGCTCGAGGGGTCTCTCCCCGGAGTCGTGCCGCGCGTGTTTGCGCTGCCCGCTGCGCGCCCGGAGGCCCTGCTCGAGCTGCCCATGAACCTCGACACCGTCTTCTTCGACGCGGAAGCCAAGCAGGTGGTCTTGGTCTGGCGCGGAGCGATCAGCACCGTCGATCAGTTCGGGACCGACCTGGCCGCGTTTTTTGTGCGCGCCGATCCGATCGACCGGCCGGCAGGGCCGCAGTCGGTGCAGCAGGCGTACCTGGAGGCCTACCGCAAGAAGTACGAAGCGGACGACGAAGAAGAAGAGGTCGAGGAGGAGGTCCCCGCTCCGGTGGACCCCGACCGGCCGCGCCCCATCGGGCTGACGCCGGAGATGGCGCGGAAGCTCGGCCTGCCTCCGAGCGCGGCGACCCTTCATCTCGAGGACGAGGAGGTCGAAGAGCCCCCGCCTCCGCCGCCTTCGCAACCCGCCTTGACACGACCCGAGGTCGAGGATCTGCTGAGCTCGGGCGAGCCGGTGACGGACGCCGACCTCTCGGGCTGTGATCTGAGTCAGATGGATCTGAGGGGCCGGAGTCTCACGCACTGCTCGCTCTCGGGCACAGACCTCACGGGCGCGCTCCTGGCCGGCACCGTGCTCGCGGGATCGGTGCTGACGGAGGTTCGAGCCGAGGGCGTCGACTTCGCCGGCGCCGACCTGCGCCAGGTCGACTTCGGCCTCGGGGCCCTGGCCGGCGCGAACTTCGAAGGAGCCAACCTCGAGGAAGCCGACCTCTCGGGAGCCGCCTGCGCCGGCTGCAACTTCGCGGGAGCGAATCTCTCCGGTCTGATCGCTACAGAAACGGACTTCGCCAGCGCGTGCTTCGACGGGGCGAAGGCTCATGAGGCGGACTTGACGGGCGCGCGGCTCGAGCGGGCGTCATTGAAGAACCTAGAGGCTGATGACCTGCGGCTCTATGACGTCTACGGCCCTGGACTGATCGCAGACGACTCGAAGCTCCCTCGCTTGCGGGCCGACAACGCCAAGTTCCCGATGGCTTCCTTTCAGCGCATCGAGGCCGCCGATTCGAGCATCCGTCAGGCAGACCTCAGCAAGGCGGACTTCCGAAAGTCGACGCTCGATGAGTCGGTCTTCGAGGACTCCAACCTCGAGGGAGCGCTCTTCAGCCAGGTCGAAGCGAAGGAGTGCCGCTGGCCTCGGGTGAAGGCAGCAGGCGCGAGCTTCCTGAAGGCCAACCTCATGATGGGCTATTTCGAAGCTGCGACGTTTGAGGGCGCGGACCTGCGCGGAGCCAACCTCTACAACGCGGACACCTTCCGCTCGAGCTTCCTCGGCGCCGACCTGACGGGAGCGATCTTGGGCAACTCCGGTCTCGGTTGAGCGAGGCCCACCACGCCCGGACGCACCTACGGGTTGGGATCCACGAGCACGCCGATCAAGACGTCGCGACGCTCGATCAGGTGAGCCCTGCGCGCCTCGAGGAGGGAGCGGCTCGGCGCGGCCGTGGCATTGCTTATCCGTTGGTCGAGCGCGTCGATCCGCTCCTGGATGAGAGCGACCTGTCCTGAGCGCCTGGACCTGAGTTCCTCGGGGCTGAGCACGACGTTGTCGGGCGGCGCGGGTCGCTCCGGGAGGTGCAGTTGCACCGAGCCATCCATGCGACCCGTGTGCAGGCGGTCCTGCTCCGGTGGGTGAGATGCCGTCGCACCCGAGCCCTGGCCGCCGTTTTGCTCGAGCCACGAGCCACCATCGCCGAACCGTCCGGTCGCGACGCCGGCGTCCAGGTTCGGAACGTGTGCGTAGTCCCGCCCGCGCGGCTCCGGCGCGTCGGTACGATCCTGCATCCAGTACGCAAGCAACCCGAGGCCAGCGAGTCCGACGACGAGTGCGAGGATCCAACGACGGCGTGTGTCTGGCTGGCTCACGGGAGCGGCACAAAGCCTAGCATCGTGCTCGGGTACTCATCGGTGACGATGAGGAACCCACGTTCTCCGAGTCGCACGACGCCCTCCCAGTTTCGAGGATGCGCGTCGTCGAGCAGCTGCAGCTGAAGCGGGGCGCGCGCGGTGGGTACGATCGCCTCACCTTGGACGTGCAGCTCCACGAGCCGCTCGACGGTGTCGCAGCGTGAGTGGCTCTCTCCTTGCCCGTACTGCTCGGTGATCGCGCACTGCCCCGACTGCCAAGGGGCGCCGGGCCAGTGGTAGTTCATCACCCAGAAGCGTCCGAGACGGTCGACGCCAGTGGCGTCCGTCACGCGGTACTCGATAGGCGCGATCGGGCGTTCCGCCGCCGGAGTCAGCGCGTGGTCGAAGACGAGCGCGTGCGGCGAGTCGTTCACCGAGCCGTTGGTCTCGTAGAGCGCGAGCACCTGGTTGCCATGGACGACGAGCGACTCGTAGCCCGTGTTGGCGAGCCGGTTCTGCGCCGAGAGCGTTTCGCCCGGCCCATCGATCACGATGCCTTCGAGGCTCCCCTGCACGCGGCCGCGAAGGATTCGGCCCACGGGACCCGTGTCTCCTCGCACCTCGATCGTGACGAAGACCTCGTCACCGTCGATGGCAATGGCTTCGAACCCGTCGTAGCCGGCGACGTCGTGGGGTGCGTGGAACGGGACGCGTCGGATTGCGGGTGGGGCGCCGCCCTCATCGATGTAGCGCTCGATGTCCTCCCGCGAAGAGACAAAAACGGAGTCGCCAAAACTCTCCGGGTTCTGAGGCAGGAGCACGAGCTCGTCGCGCCACCAGGCCATTCCCGAGAGCTCCGACTGCGGCTCCGAGATCGGGCCGCTCATCGGGATCATCTGGACCGCGACTTCGACGGGCAGCTGCTGCGGAGGCGGCGTGCCCCAATAGGCCCAAACGGCCGTGCCCAGCGCTGCTACGGCCAACAGCGCGAGCAGGTAGATGCCCGTCTTGCGATCCACGGTGCGGAGCGTACCAGGCTAGCGACGCTGACCCGGCGGTGGCAGATGATCGTAGAACCCGATGCTGCGCAGGAAGCGCGCCACCTGCCGCAGATAGGTCCCACGGTCGAGGTGCAAGAGGTGACTGCCTGGGAACCAGTGGATCTTGCATCGATCCCAGTGGTCCCAGAGCAGACGGGAGTGTTTGGGGGGCGCGAGTCGGTCACCGACGCCGCCGATCACGAAGAGCCGCTCCCGGTCGATCACCGGTTTGTAGGTCAGCGGGCAGCTGACCGCGAGCATGTGCCGGGCATCCTCGATGGACGCGCCGTACGCCTTGAGGCCAAGCCTCACCATGGTCCCGATCGGTTCCCATTCGTGCACCAGGTCCGCGACGCTCGTGACCGGGACGTTCGGGATCGCGAACTTCAGCCGCGGCTCCGCGGCCGCGAGCAGAGCGGTCGTAAAGCCGCCGAGGCTCACGCCCATCACGCCGACCTGGCTGGCGCCGAGCTCTTGCTCGAAGTGGTCCACGAAGATCCGAAAGTCGTGCACCGCCTGACCAAAGGCCTCGTTGATGCGGTTGACGCCCCCGGCGAAGAACCCGTGGCCCGAGAAGGGCGAGAAACGCGTCTGACGGCGGCCGTGGAAGGGCAGCGTGAAGAGCGCCACGTCAAAACCCATGTGATAGAGCCACGGTAGGGCGAAGAACCACTCGTTGATCAACGCCAGGTCCGCCGAGAAGCCGTGCACCGCGATGATGACCGGGCGGGGACCGTCGGCGTGACGCCAGTGCCGCATGTGGGCGACCCGGTTGCTCCGGTGCTTCAGGTAGGGCTCGCGCTCCCGCGGGTTGGCCGGGATGTACGGGCTCTCGAACGAGAGATCATGGGTAACGCCGTCGCCGGCGGGACGAAAACGTGAGAAGCGAACCTTCTTCGTCCGCACATGTACGCGCTTGGGCGGCGCTCGGAAGAAGCGGGTGGCGTCGCCGCTCTCGGCCATCGGCCCGTAGAAGGCGCGATCAGCGAGGGCGGCCTCGACCTTCTTTCGCCCATAGCCGAGCGGCATCGCCGTCGTGCCGACCAGGCAAGCGCCCAGCGTTCGAATCACCACATCGCTCGCGGCGGTGGCGCGAACCTGGAGCTGGTCCCGGAGAGCGAGCTGGAATGGCTCGGGCCGACGATGAAAGTCGTGATCGAGGTGCTCCCACCATCGAGAGCCCTTGGGCATCATCACGGGGGCATCACGGCAATTGTCGTGAGCGATGCGCGAAACAACCGACGCTTTACTCATTCCTGTAGATCATAACGTCAGGTGCGCCCGGGATCTAAGAACCCGACACAGGGAAGTTGAGAGCCCGCGCCGTCTGTGACGTATCGTCGGGTGTGCACGAGGCGCTGGAGACGCGACTGAAGGAAGCCGGCCTGGCGGACACCGCGCTCGGGATCGGCGCGACGATCCGCCCGCTCACCGCCTCCGACGCAACGAGCGACACGCTGGCGGCGACCGCGGACTCCCAGGTGACCCGGGCGCTGCGGCGCGCGCTCCCCCGTCTCAGCGTGGACCTGCGCAGCGCCTCAGCCGACCTCCAGGAGGGCGCGTCGGGCGAGGCTGGCTCAGACTTGGAAGTCCGGGGACTGATCGGCGAAGGCGGCATGGGACGGGTCCTGCTCGCTCATCAATACTCGCTCGAGCGCGACGTAGCCGTGAAGACAGCCAAGGAGGACGCGCCGGCGAACATCCACGGCGCTCTCCTCGTCGAGGGGGTGATCACGGGCCGGCTCGAGCACCCGGGCATCGTGCCCGTGCACGCGCTCGGGCTCGATGAGCAAGGCCACCCGGCGATCGTGATGAAGCGGATCGAGGGCGTCTCGTGGCGCGCGCTCGCGCGGGACCCGACGCACTCGGGGTGGGAGGGTTGGCCAGGCGACGTCGGGGACCGCCTGCCCGGACACCTGCAGATCCTCTCTCAGCTCTGCAACGCGGTGCACTTCGCCCACAGCCGGGGCATCGTGCACCGGGACATCAAGCTCGAGAACGTGCTCATCGGTCGCTTCGGCGACGTCTACCTCGCCGACTGGGGGATCGCGACCGGCATGGGCGAGGTCACGGCAGGCCTCTGCGGCACCCCCGGCTACATGGCGCCCGAGATGGTCGATGGGAGCCCCGTCGACGAGCGCACAGACGTCTACCTCCTCGGCGCTACACTGCATGAGATCTTGACCGGTGAGCTGCGACACTTCGCGCCAAACGCACTGGCCGCAGTGGTCAGCGCGAAGCTGAGCGAGCCTCACACGTACGACGCGGACGTGCCCGACGAGCTCGCCGCGCTGGTCAACCGAGCGTGCCACGTGGAGGCGGACGAGCGACCTCCGGACGCGAGCGCCTTCCGAGACGCGATCCGGCGCTACCGCTCTCACCGCGCCGCGGCTGGCCTGGCGGCCGAGGCGATGGACCGGCTCGCCCAGGTGGAGCCGCTGGTCGCGCTCGATGAGCCCAGCGAGGCGGAGCGAGCCAGCATCGACCGACTCATCGCCGAGTCCAGCTTCGCCTTCGAACGCGCCTTTGCGGAGTGGTCGGGGACCGAAACGGCGCGCGTCGCCCAGCAGCGTCTGCAGGCGCTCATCAAAGAACGCCAAGACCGAGCATTGGCGCTCGAGCGCGAGGCTCACGAGCGAGATCCCATGGTCGGCACCCGATCGCGGGCGGTCGCG
>Ga0114933_10002264_pt1 | contig 20216 bp, 21 predicted proteins | sample 4SBtaG_FD_89691 | JGI IMG/M metagenome (GOLD analysis project Ga0114933, IMG submission 89691) | Deep subsurface microbial communities from Kolumbo volcano to uncover new lineages of life (NeLLi) - 4SBTROV12_W25 metaG | ecosystem: Environmental > Aquatic > Marine > Volcanic | place: Kolumbo... | reverse complement strand
TTGTTCCTAAAATTGCAACTAAGAAGTTTATTATCATATTTTTACTAAAGTATGATGACAAGTAACCCAACGCTAGAAAAAAGGTTAGATTTTCAATTTGGTTCAACATCAAAAACCCCAAAATAGCAAACATACTGTAAATAGCAAGCAAATATAAAACAATCTTACTTGTAAAAATTTTTTTCAACAATTTCATAATATATATATACTTATATGAAAAAAATTGAATTTAATATAAAGATGTAGCTTTACAAAACTCCTGATGTACAAACTAGCCCTTGTTAATAAACAAACAAAAATAGATGAAAAAATCTTGATAATATTTATTGTCACAATGGCAGAATTTATGGATAATTATTGGAATGACTTTTCTCAAACAATGGATCTAAGATTAGAGGTAGTTTCTCAAGAGACAACTTATATTCCTACTTGCGCATTTCCTATTTACTTATGCAGCCTAAAAACATTTTGGTTAAATGTTTTTAAACGAAGATGGAGGAAAAAACATGCACTTATAGTGAAAAGAAAAAATTTTAAAGAATTAATGAATCGCCAAATATCCGGAAAATTGATTATCTAGCTTTCTTTCTTCGGCGCCTCCTTCTACTTCTGCTTCTACTCCTGCTTCTACTCCTGCTTCTACTCCTGCTTTTGCTCTTGCTTCTTCTACTTCTGCTTCTTTTCGATATGTTATGTGTGGGAGTAACTCTGCTATATACGTGAGTTCTAGATTTTGGATACTGGCGACCTCCTTGCTTTCCCTTCCGAAGAGGCGAAGCCAGAGCTATTTCTTGACCACTTCTGAGAAATGCTTTTCTTTCCATATCAGCTTCAACTTCTCTAACTGTAGGCATGTTCCCGATTTCCGCCTCAACGGCGCGCCGGGTTGCTTCTGCCTCGAGTTTTGCAAAATCAGGATATTGTCCTCCTCTTCTACGGCGTTTTCTTCTACGAGTTCTTCTACGAGTTCTTCTACGAGTTCTTCTACGCATTGATATATATTACTTAGAAATTTTCATTTCATCTATTTCCTCTTGAAGCTCAGCCATTTGTTTTTTAATTTTTGTTCTCGCAAATTTAACACGGTCTAAATCAAGATCTGTTTCAAGAGAAATTAAAATTTTTTTCATTTGTTCTAAAGCCCTTTTCTTTTGATCTAAACATTCATCATATTTAGCTTTCCATTTGTCATACACTGTTCCTCCCTTCATATTTAATAATTTTTTTTTAAGAAGTCTTTTGTTTTTTCTAATATTAGACCGTAAAAGATGTATTTTTTGTTCTCTTTCCGCTAAATTCATATACAGTATTTTAAGAAAACATTTTAAAGATAATACTATATATAATCAAATGGACCAAAAACTCACCGAACCCCTCCTTACCGAAAATCCTAATCGTTTTGTAATGTTTCCTATACAGGATAAACAGGTATGGGATATATATAAAAAACATATGGATTGTTTTTGGAGAGCGGAAGAAATAGATTTTTCAAAAGATTTGACAGATTGGGAAAAACTTAATGACCAGGAAAAATATTTTATTAAAATGGTTCTTGCTTTCTTCGCAGCTAGTGATGGCATTGTAATAGAGAATCTTGGATCTCGTTTTACAAGCGAAGTTCAATTACCAGAAGCTCGCGCTTTTTATTCTTTTCAAATGATGATGGAAAATGTACACAGCGAAACATATTCATTGCAAATTGATACTTATATAAAGGATAAGGCTGAAAAAACTAAATTATTTCAAGCACTCGATAATTTCCCCCCAGTCAAAAAGAAAGCTTCTTGGGCAATGAAATGGATAGAAGATGAAAATTCTAATTTTGCAACACGCTTAGTTGCATTTGCGTGCGTTGAAGGCATTTTTTTTAGTGGATCATTCTGCGCAATATATTGGTTGAAAAAGAGAGGACTAATGCCGGGTTTAACTTTTTCCAATGAACTTATTTCTCGCGATGAAGGAATTCATACAGATTTTGCAGTTCTTCTTTATTCAAAACTATTAAATAAGTTGGATAAAACAAAAATATATGAAATTGTTAAAGATGCTGTTAAAATTGAACAAGAATTTATATGTGATGCATTGCCCTGTCGTTTAATTGGAATGAATGCAAAACTAATGAGTCAATATATAGAATTTGTAGCAGATCGTTTGGTTCTTCAATTAGGATATGATAAAATATATAATTCAACAAATCCTTTTGATTTTATGGAAATGATAAGCCTTGATGGCAAAACAAATTTTTTTGAAAAACGAGTAGGAGATTATTCATTGACAACCACGGAAAAAACAGGAGATGAATTTGATTTTGCAGACACCTTCTAATCAACTTTAACCTTTTTGAAAAAGGTTTTGCCAAAAGCTTTAGTTGACCTAGTGAGTAGAACCTACCAAGTTTTTATCAACTCCCTGATTAACGGAATGTTTATCTCCGTAAGAAATAAATAATTCTTCTCCCTTCTCTATGTCTTTTGACGCAGCATAATATAATAATCTATTTTTTGTTTGATCATGATAATAATAAACATTTGGATTATTGCTATGATTAAATAGTGAACCATTTCCAAAAACTACTAATTCATGATCTTTTTTCAAATGACTTGTAAAAACATAATCTCGCAAAGGATTTTTTCTACCATTCATTTCTTGTAAATGATCTTGATGTATTTCAATAAAGGGAGATATTTCTACAATCTCCTTGGCTTTATATTTTCTTCCAGCAAAAACACCATATCCTGCAATACCTTTTTGTATTGAATTAACTGACTTAAATTCTTGAGGTTTTTTTCTGCCGCCACGAAACATTTTTCTACGCGTTCTTCTCCGCCGTCTATTATGATATTTTCTAGTATTCATACTATAAAATAAGATTTAAAAATAATTGAAAAAAATATTTAATGATAACTGCACATTTAATGGGAGGACTTGGAAATCAACTGTTTCAAATATTTGCCACAATTGCTTATTCTTTAGATAATAGAAAACGATTTATTTTTGAATATAATAAAAGATCTGGTGAACCTAAATATAGACAAACAACATATTGGGAAAACTTCCTAAAAAATTTAAAACCATTTACAACACAAGAAAATATAGATTGCCCCGTCTACAAAGAAAAAAAATTTACTTATGATGTTATTCCAATAATAATTCAAAATTTTAAATTATTTGGATATTTTCAAAGTGAAAAATATTTTAAATCTCAATATGAAAATATTATTAAATTTATTGGTTTGCGAAAACAGCAGAAAAAAATCGTAATTCCCGAAAAATGCATCTCATTACATTTTAGAATTGGAGATTATGTATTACCACAATTTAAAGATGCTCATCCTCTAATGACAATTGAATATTATATTAACGCATTAAATAAAATACTGGAGGGTATTGGGGGGCTTAGCCCCCCGTGGAATGTATTATATTTTTGTCAAAAAAAAGATAATAATACTGTTGAAAAAAAAATAACTATTCTTAAAGAAAAATTCCCCCAATTAACCTTTATAAAAGCGAGCGACGAAAAAGAAGATTGGGAACAAATGTTAATGATGTCTTGTTGTGAACATAATATTATAGCCAATAGTAGTTTTAGTTGGTGGGGTGCATATTTTAATGGAAATAAGGATAAAATTGTGTGTTATCCAAATGTTTGGTTTGGTCCAAAATTAGCGGATAAGGATACAAGTGATTTATGTCCAAAAAATTGGAAAAATATAACCATTTAAATATTTTATTACATATTTTTAAAATGATAAAAACCTTATGTGAAAATATTAAACTTTTTTTTGAAAAAAAAAATTCTACTTTTGGAAATGAATTGTACAACACTGTAAAAAGTGTAACATCTAATTTTTCAAAAAATCTAAGCTTTTTTTATTTAAAAGATAAAATAGATAATTCTTTTTTGGATTATATGGTTTTTCAATATTGTATACATAATAAAAATACATTTGTTATCACTGTTTGGCCAGTAACATATGACGCAGAAGATATATTTTTAAACAATTATAATAAATATGGTTCGATTATTTATAAGAAAGAAATAAGATTACAAGGAAATGGATTCAAAAATATGTTACATTTCATTTCTGATAAAAAAAATCATCCAAGGGGTATGGATTTATGGTTTGCCGAACCTCACCGACATAAAAACCCATTAACCATTTATATATTTGAAGCAAAAGAAATGGTGAATATATCTACGAATCAAAAGATAAATTATTTAACTAACATATTTAATAATAACCGAAATCATGTGTTACAAATACATGCAAAGGGCGGATTAAATAATTTATATGTAACAACGCGTGCAAAAAGAGAGTGTAGAAATGAAATTATAAAGCAACAAAAAATCGCGCCAATCAGTTTTGCTCCCGATAAACAATATAGTCATCACGTAAATGATGAACATTATGAAACTATTGAATTGTGTAGAATATTTTTAAATGACAATACTTTAAACTTAATACAGTTATTTAAATTCAATGAACTTGAAAAATTTGAAATAAAATTTAATAGTTTTTTACATTTTTTAATAAAATATAATATATGTCTTAACGATATTTTAATTTATAATAGTGGAGTTTTGGCACCTTTTGGTTTAAGAGAGCCGGGAGATATTGATTTTGTCCAAGGTGGAAATAAATTAATACCCCAAAGATATTTACCGAAAGATATAGATATTCAAAATAAATATTTTAGAAGAGGATATATGGTTTTGGCAACAAATCATAAAAGTCAATATATGGAAGATAATCAAAATTTTATGATTAGGGAGAATATTAATAGTAAAAAATTTATATGGAAATTAAGTTTAGATGATATCATTTATAATCCCAAATATTATTTTTATTATAGAAATATTAAATTTATGACTCCAAAGTTATTTGAAAAAGTAAAAAAAATTAGAAATCGCCCAAAAGACATTGCACAACTTCCATTTTTAAAATATATAGTTACTTAAAACTTGATTAATATCTTTTTCAGCTAATACAGTAAATAAAAAATTACGACATTTATTATTATATAATTTGCGTAGTTTAGCACTTACATCGGAAGATAAGGGAAATTTTATCTCAAGTATTTTTAAATCATTGTCATCTATAAAAAATAGATTATAATTATATTTTTTTTTTATTTTCATTAGTAATTCAATTCCGTGTTTCCAATTAGCATCTCTTTCAATTAATATATGTGGTTTACATAAAGTTATAAGTTTTTCCATACCATCAAGAGCCTTATCCTCCCCCCCTTCAATATCCATTTTTATTAAGTATTTTAAATTTTCATTTATTGTTATAACATCATCAATTTTTATTATTTCAATATTTTTTCCTCGTTGGTTGCCTCGTCGTTTGGTCGCTAGATAATTTATTGAACATAAACCATTTGGTACTTCTGTATATGCTCCTTCACACCAGCTTCCCATTCCGTTTTCATCCGAAACCCCTTTTAAAAATGATTTAATATTATTACAATTGTTTTCTTTTATATTGTCATTTAATCTTTTAAAATTTCTGTTACATATTTCAAATGCATATATAGATGCATTTTTATTTATTTTGGATGAAAATAAACTATAAATGCCTGTGTAACTGCCTATATCTATAATTATATCTGATTTTTTACTTAAAACATACCATAATCTTAATGATTGGGCTTCCCATCCCAAAGCTTTACTATTGAGGTTCCTACAAACAGCATCATCATTATTATTAATTATCATTTTTATTGTTGTATTACAAATTTGTATTTTTTTATATTGGGGTGGTGACGAAGTCTCCATATAGTTCGTAAAGATAAATTTTTCATATAATTTACAATTTTTATTATTAATTTTATATTTATGTTTTTTATAAATATCTAATGATGTGACAGACTCTAAATCTATTATATAATAAGTATCTTTATATTCCATAATATTTTGAGATATAAAATCTGTAAATACTATATTATATTTTTTTGTTTGTATTGTTACTCTTTTAACCAAATCGAGAAATTTTTTAATATTTATCTTATTTATTTGATTTAAAGCGGGGGATTTATAACCTATAATACGTTTATTAATATGGTCATAAATAAAATTATCAATCAATGCAATATTTTCATAAAAGTTTTTCTCAATTGCCAATTTAAATATTTTATCGTATTGGGTCATTTTTAATAATTCAGATTTTTTATACAAATTAAAAATTTTATAAAAAGAGTTTCCCTTTTTATATACTAATCTTAAAAATGGTGAAGTGATAATTTCGCGTGGTTGGTTTCTTTTCGAAAAAAACTTGACATCAAGATTAGCCGTTTTTAATGGGTTTTTTTGATTTAAATTTTTAAAATATATATCTAAAACATTATTTGGCAATTCATTTAATGTAATATATGTATTCATTTATAAATTATAAATATTTTCATTTAAGTATTGACAGTAAATATAGTATAATGAAAATATTACATTTATCACACCACAGAGGTTGTATTAATGATTTTAATTATGTGTGTAAACAATTAAATATACAATGTGAGGTATTAAGCAGTGTGGAAGGTTGTACTACGAACAAAAACATAACACCGTTGACCCTTTCAAATGGACAACATTATAATATAACTGACAAAAGAGCAAAAGATTATTGGAATAAATATAAAGATTATTTTAATACGTTTGATTGTATAATAACTTCAGATACAGCACCATTATCTCGTATATTTTTACAAAATAATTGGAAAAAAAAATTAATTATATGGATTTGCAATCGTTTTGATTATTGGCATAGCGGACGTGCTGATATAAACTATTATAAAATAATTCAACGCGCAACAACTTTAAAAAATGTTCATTTGGTTGGATATACTGAATTTGAAAATTTTTATTGCAAATATATTAGAAATATTGATATTGGTAATACTGTGATAACACCCACTGGCGGTATTTCTGAAACATATAATAATTTTATTAAAAAAGATGAATTAAATGATATTTTATTTGTTCCTCCATATCACAATGATACAATAATGATGAATTTAAAAAATAAAATAGAAACATTGGGATTTAAAGCATATACTGGAAAATACAACGGTCCATACGATTTAACCAATTATAAAGCAGTTGTTCATATTCCCTACGCATGGAGCAACCTTGCATTTTTTGAAATGTTTCAATTAGGAATTGTATATTTTATTCCCTCTATTAGTTTTTTAAGTAAAATAGTGAAAGGAAAAAACTTCTTTTGGTCTCCACCATTTATATCCAAAGTTTTAACAATATCTGAATGGTACAATCCAAAATATAAAGATTTATTAATATTTTTTAATTCTTGGGAAGATTTAAAGATCAAAATTACTACATTAAATTATGTAGATCATAAATTAACATTAAAGGCATTTGGAGAAGCACATATTAAAAAAACATTGAAACTATGGAAACAATTAATATTTAAATATAACTAAATGTGTTATTTAAAAATGAAATTAAATAAGATTATTATTTGGGGATTTGAATTACATAGTCATACTCATAGTTATATTCATAATGCATTTTTTAGAGCATTTAGATCTTTGGGTTATGAGGTTTATTGGTATAATGAAAATAGAAAAAATAATTATCCCCAATTTGGTATAAATAAAGATTTTGAAAATTGTTTATATATTGTAGTTGGGGTTAAATGTAAATATTTGCCTATAAATGAATCTTCTTATTATATATGGCATACGGGAACCTGCCCGATTTATAAAGAATTTGAAGGCAATGAATATTTATTTCCAAAAATTAGTTCAATAAAAACAAATCAAAGAATACCGAAAAAAAATATTATTAAATTGCATACTTTATGGAAGCCTTGTAAAAATGTAAACTGTAATGATGCAAAGAATGCATGTAATAAATGGTCGCATACTGCGTGGAATAATAAAAAAAAATTTCATAATAGTGATTATTATTATTATAATTTAGAAAATAATATTATATATATGCCTTGGGCAACTGATTTATTACCAAATGAGATTGATATCAATATAAATAAGTTGAAAAAAATGGAAACTAAAAATGTTTCCAATTTTATAGGAATGATGACACCCCACTGGAGACTTTATGCACAAGAATGTTCAAAATACAATATAATATTTCAACATAATGGTGGGACTTTTAATAAATATTCCAATAAAAATAAATCAATAAAAGAAAATATGGAATTAATACAAGAATCAATATTAGCACCTGCATTACAAGATAAGCATCAAAAAATACATGAATATATACCTTGTCGTATATTTAAAAATATTAGTTATGGTAAAATGGGTATAACAAATAATGCAGCAGTGAATACATTATTTAATAATACACTAATTTACTCTAATAATATGAGAGAACTTATACAAAAGGGTATGCATTTTGAAAAAAATAATTATGAATATATGAAACGGTTAATGATAGAAGTAAGAGATCATCATACTTATATCAATAGAGTAAAATTTATTTTAAATTTTTTAAATGAGTTTAAAGATATTCAAGTCAATAAACCTTAGTTTTTGCTCCTTTTTTTTAATATTACCTGATATTCATCAGCTACTAATTCAAAGCCATTTTCTAACAAATAGGGCAATGCATATTTTGATTTACCTAGTTTATTTGTAGTTTTATTATGTAATAACATCCACGGATTCCTAACATCATCTATTAAAATTAAACCATCGTCTTTTAAAATATCTCTTTTTACTAATAATTTTGCTTCTCTTAAATGTAGTTGTGCCGTTTTTTCGTCTAAATTACCTGTATCTAAATACAATAAGTCTAATGATTTTTCAGGACAATTTAAAATAGCATTTTCAGACGAGTTTATTATATAATTAATATTTGGATGTTTATTTGTAATTATTTTGCATATATACATACAACGCGGAGATATATCAACTGTTGTTAAGTTAAATTTTTGTTTCCTTTCTGTTAATAAATGAGAAAAATATCTTGTAAATAAACCAGCACTCCAGTCCCATTTTTCCATAGAACCCGGTTCCCAAAATTTTAGATTGGTATCACACGCTCCTGGATATTTACCATCTACAAAACTTCGTGAAGTTCCCAATTCTAAAATATTTACATGATTTTTGCTTTTTAAATGGTTTAAACAATATTTAAATGTATAATCTCTTTGCTTCGGAACTCTACCGTAACATTTTACAAAATCTTCTTCAGAATAATAATGAGAAAGACCTTCTTTTAAAAAATCATTGTATATATCTTCCATTATTATTTAATAAGTGGTAATATCTTTAAATAAAAGATGATGTTTGTCTTTTGAAAATATAATTCGGATTATTCGCATGCACAATTAATTTGTTTTTATCTACAATACAATCTAGATTTTTTTGACGAATTAAAACATGATTAACAAGATATATATTTTGTTTATTAATATGTATATTCTTAAACGGCTCTAAAAGAATATTGTTTTCTTTACATTTTTTATTTAAATAATTATATAGATAATAGACGTTTTCGCCTCTATACTCAGGATCCTTATTAAATAATTTTTCATTCGTGATTGCCTTATTTATTAAATCCAATAATATTGGATTTTTTTTTTTGCTCATCAATATTCCATTTGATGTTATTGGATATACCATAGTTTTATTAACCACATATGGTTTTCCACCTCTTCCAAATGATGTAAAAAAAGTTATATCTTTTGATTTCATTTTGTCAAAAGGAATTAATGGCTTTAAATCAACATCTAAATATACACCTCCGTAAATATATAACAAACAATATCTCAATAAATCTGATTTATGACACCACCTTGGATATTTTTCCATACAATATAAAATTTTTTTTTTAAAAATTTCATCTTGTATATTATTATTTATAATTTCTTTACCTTCAGTAAAATCCATAAATTTATATTTATAATTTGGATTCAGTTTCATTATATGTTCTTTCACAAATATTGGAACCAAAGTTTTATCATGATAAATTTGAAAAATAGTATTCATTATATTATTGATATTAATTTATTTTTAATTATATATTTTTGGAATATATAAGATAATTGTATCTGGATATCTATTGCCTATCCAATTTGGTTTTGTTTCTCCTCTTAATCTTTTTATAAATACATCTGCCTTTTTTGGATTTTTTTTACAAAACTCTTGCCATTTTTTTGTATATATTGGCAATTCAGATTTCAAAAATATTTTATTTTTTAAATTATATATATTTTTATCAATCATATTTTTTAATTCGTGATATAATATCTTTTTATGTTTATAAATATTATAATTTTCACAGTAAATTTCGTTAGACAATAAACAAATATTTGTTTCCATTAAAGAATAAACTGATTTATTAAAAAAAGTTCCTAAGTTTATATGTATTGAATTTTTTTTTAAAAATGGAAAATTCATCATACTTGTACCACAACCAGATATATGAATATCACAATTATATATGAATTCTATTTGATTTTTAAATTTTGGTATTTCCTCCCAATCTATATAAAATATCTTTGCATCTTTTCTATCTGAAAAAACATTTACTATTTTATGTAAATTTTTTCTTTCTTCTTTTGTATATCTCTCACTATTTATAATTCCAATATTTATTTTATTTCTAACTATTGATTTTATATTATAAATCTTTAAAAATCTATTTCTGAACTTTTCTAATCCAAATATATCTTTACCATACATTACAAATCTTTTATTAACTGAACTTATACCTCCTCCCCATGAACCACTTATTAATGTATTAAATTTTATATTATTCTTCGGTCTAATTATTAATTCTCCATTAAAGCAAAAATCTTTAAATATATTTAATACCCACCATCTTGTAGGGATATATTTTTTAGGCATACACCATCCACCCGGATCAATTAATATATTTACAAACATATTAAACGTTTCATATTCTGCGTTATTAAAAAATGATAAATAACATAAATATATTGGATATAATGCATCATATAATCCGTGACCTATATTATGTTGATAATAATGGGAAAAATATAACGTAGGCTTTTTATATTCCTTGCAATTTAATTTTTCTATATATTTATTTAGTTTGTCATAGTTTTCAAAATATTTTATAGTTGGTTTTATAATATATATTTCTTCATTTATTCTTCCTGTATGTTCAGGACACCCTAGAGTTTTTATAGATTTTAGATTTATATTCTTATCTTCATCCAAATCTACATTATATAGAATTTTCCAGAGATCTATATTTTTTTTTGTTGTAAAATAATAAAATTTATTTTTTATATAATATAAATTTGTATATTTTACCTGTTCTATTTCTTCAAACCTTTTAAACTCCGCTAATGTTTCGTTCATTTAATAATATTTATAAAATCCTTTTAAACATAAACCATACATCATATTTTGAATTTTCTTCACAAAGAGCAAATTTATCCTTGTTTGAACACACACAATCAACTATTATCATTTGATCATCCTTTATCAAACGATCATTTTTAAAATAGAAATCTAATTTTTTATAAAATGTATCTCTCCACCATCTAATATTTTGTTTGTGTGTAATGAAAAAACCGCCTGCAATAGATACTTGATGTGGGGGAATAATTCCATCATTTTTTAAAATTTTATCTATACAATCAAAATTTTTTTTATTTACTAATGCATAATAAATTTTTGTTTTATCAATAGTCATGCGGCAATGAGGCCATTCTTTTACATTATCTGTTTCTTCTCTAAAATAACCTATATCACACCAACCATAACATTCTGTATCAAAATATTCCATCGCACGATAAACAAAGTTTATTTTTTCACACCACAGCATATTTACTTTCCAATTAATTTTATTATATAAGGGACTGTTTGGATTAATTTGATTTTTAATCCACTCTCTTTTATAATTAAAAGTTCCAAATTTTTTAAAAGGAAATAAAATTATCTTAATTTTTGGATTTCCTCTAACTAATTTTTCAAAAATATATTTGCTTTCTTCATTTGTAAAAATAACCAAATTAAATTTTTTAACATTCGGCAAAAAATTTTTCATCCATTCTAAATATTTCTCCTTATTAAATTTGCAATTTAATTCATACCAACAGGTCGCGAATGTTATCATCTATATATTTATCTTTGATTTATTTAAGTTTTCCTTCTCGCTTTAATTTTTCAATCCTTTTGCGTTGTTGTTTTAAAAATTCAGTTTTATTTATATCTGTCAAATGCCAAATATAATCTGTATGTTTACCTTCTATATCACTATAATCAGGCATTTGAATAACTGTGGGTGGAATTATTAAAAACCATTTATCTTTTCTTTGTAATTCTGTCCATTTTCTATCAATGGCATATAAAAGATGATCCTTTTCATTTCTTATTAATTTTTCTATTCCTTCTTTGAAATTTTTTATTAGCACATCATAATAAGGTTTTCTAACAATATATCCCGTTGTTGTTTGACAATGAGAAACTTGTATACAAAAATCTCCGTGTTGTCTATATGGTGGAAGATTATTTCCTGCAACAATAACTACATCCCATTTTAATCCACTTTTGAAAAATTTTTCTAATTGGGTCAAAAAAATCTTGGGCTGCATAAAAGTTATATCATCTTCACATATAAAAACATGATCCCAATTCCTTTTTTTTGCCATTTCTATACATTTTAAATGGCTCATACTACAACCCAATCTACCATTTTTTAATTGAATTGCTGGAAATCTTTCACCCGTTATTCCTATTTTCAATAATTCTCTTTTAACATGTTCCAATCTATCCTTTCTTTTATTTAAATTAATATATAAAATATTTGAAATTTTCATTATATATTAATATATATTTCTTTTATATTATCTTCTGCGATTAAGAAGATTGAGATTTATTTTTTTACGTCTCTCTACCTTCTTTTTATTTACCACTGGTTTTTTCACTACACCCAAACCTCGCCATCCCTGCCCTCTCCATGTTCCCGGCTTACTTGCATCAGCTCTTCCTCTTTTTACCTCCTTATTTTTCACTCTTTCAACACGTCTCTGATAATCTACCGTAATTTGTTTTTGGTTTACATTTTTTACAAAAGCTTGGGAACTTTCTTTTTTTTCTGTGAAAAAATTTGAAACATTTATCATCTTTGCATTTATTTCAATATCTTTTACATCATATTTTAAATCACGAATTGTATGATATCCACTTATATAATTTTCATTTTGAGCATACCAAAGATTATGTTTATTTACTATACGAGTATCATGTCCATAATTGCTACAATCTAATTTAACTATTCGCGAATCTGTATATTCTACAAATTGGTCGTAATTTATCTTTCCACCACTTTTTATCCACTTTGATCTTATCTTATTATCTTCAAATCCCCACGCCCAATAATTCGGAAAACCACCAATCTTTTCAAAATCTATCCCTTTAATAGCCCAAATACCACCAAACGCTGGTTTTAACCCATAAAAATGAGTTACTTCACCTTTCGAAGTATCATAAGAAAACATCTTTTTATATGGTAAATAATCTATATCATGAAAAATTAAAGTTATATCTTTCCAATTATTATATGTGTTTTTCACATAGATAAATCCTATATTTCTCATCCCACCGCGGTTGAATTTTCTTTCATCTTTTTGGTGCACAAAAATAATCTCATAATTCTCCTCATCTTTCAAAAGATTTCTCATATGATTTAAAAAAATTGCTTTTTGCGGTTCACGATCCCGATAGGGAATAATAAACACCTTCTTCATATTAATAATTATAGAGAATATTTTTGTAAAATTTCCGTAGGCATTAGTTGTTTTTTTATTTTTTCTAGTTTTTTATAACATTTATTTATTGTAACTTCGCTGATCTCGCTTACCAAATTAACATCTCTCTTTGTTAAATTTAAATTGCACGTACAACTTATAAAATAAACAATTCCTGCTGCAGTTGAATGTGGGGTATTTTCAGGCATTAAATTATTTTTTTCTATTCTTAAAGCTACAAATTGCGCGACTTTTGTTAATTCTGAATTAATATTTAAACGACTGCAATACCTATCAATAAATGCTATTGGTTTTGTATCACAAAAATGTGTTTTTTCTAAATTATCCATATTTTTTTCTATCTTATTTAAAATATTTACCGCATTCTTACAACCTTTTGTTGCGCTCGTATTATCTAGATGAAACATTACAGCAATCTCTTTTGCTGTACGAGGTAAATTATGAATACGACTACTTATATAAATTGAAGCTGCTAAAACTCCAGCACGATTTAACCCTCTGAAAGTTTGTTCCTCCGAAATTTTCTTATGATAGCGAAGTGCCTCATCTATTATTATTTTTGGCAAATCTGCGTTTTTTGCTAATAATTTTATTCTTTCAAATTCATCATATTGTGCTTTCTCTTTATACGGCATTGATTGCCATTCCGTATATCTACGAATCTTTCTCATCTCATATGACGATCTACCATTACAAATAACTTTACACCCATATGAAGACTCTCTTAACAACGGATTTATCGGCATGCCGCATCTTGTCGGATTAACACTTTTACTATCATCTGCACCATAATATCTCCATTCAGCCGCTTGATCCAACGTATCTTTATAAATTATTCCACATTTATCATTTGAACAAGTTAAAAATCTTTCTTCTGAATAAAATAAGAGATGATCGCATAATTCACAGTTCTGACGACTTCCCAGTTCATTTAAACTATATAATCTTTCCAACTTCTTCTCAGGCGCTTCCTTATTCATTGCATTATCAAATGCATTCCATAATTTTTTTTTATTTACGCTTACTTTTTTTCGTTTTGTCACATTTCGCCCATTCATAATTATCACTATTTATCTACTTCTTTTTAATTCAATTTTATTTAAAACCTTTTTTTTCTACGCCTACTTTTTCTACGCCGTCTACTTTTTCTGCGCCATCTACTCCGACTCCTACGTCGCCTACGAGTATTTCGCCGTCGCCTTCTACCACCTTTTCTTTTTCGACCCTTCTTTTTTGCAGGCGAGCCCGAGTCTCCGCGGCCGCCGGGTGCGGGCGGCGGCGGCGCGGCGCCCGCGAGCGCGCCTAGCACAGCAGCAGTAGACCACCCGGGGACATACCTTCCACTATCATTTCCTTGTTCAACTCCTTGACCGCCTCTCCCCGCCATCCCCGCCAAAATACGCGCCCTTTCCCGCATCTCCTCCGCGTTGGGCGATCGTCTCGAGTAATAACCATGCGGGCGTGTATGGTGACGATATTGAACCAACGCCGATCCCCCCAGTCGTGCATCAAACCCCACCCGTGCACGAGCGGCATTTTCAGCATTTGCAGCTGCACCTGCCGCATCTCGCGCTGCCCTATCACGCTCAATTTCCGTAATAAGCTGATCCCCGCGCCGCCGCGCCTCCTGCATCGCCCTCAAACCATCTGCTGGAACACCGGGAGGCGCCCCAGCCGGTGCGCCCAATGCAGCAAACATTCCTTCCGACAGCCGCTGCTCGTGCAGATTCATGTGGCGTATACGCGCGTCGGTTATAGCCTTTATAAAATTTTCATAACTTAATCCTCGTGTAAAAAGACCAAGACGCTTTCCTAAATTAAAAATACTTTCGTTCGGCTGTCCCCACCACACGCGCCGCCCCCCACCAGGGAGCGCCGGCGGGCGGTCCGTCGCCCAGTTTTCAATGGTCATTACAAGTCCCATGACATCGTTATCGCCAAGGTTGCGCGCGGTACGACCAACATCAAAAGGCCAATTTTCGTTTATTATGGCTGGAAACGTTTGTATCATGTCATATATTCTTTTATCAAATTCAGGATATAGTTCATCTTCTGATGGCGTTGCCATATATTATAAATAAATATGTTAATTATTATATATATATGGGTGGAGCAGCATCAAAATCTTCAAAATTAGACCTTAGTACCCTCGAAAAATTAGTAGCAGAACTTCTTATGGGACAAAGTTGGAAAGATATGCAAAAACTTGAACAACCTGAACATTGTAACAAACTTATTGCAATTACGAGCGACGTTCTTCAAAAACACCTTAATAGTCGCCAAATAAAATATTTAGCAAATAGAGTTAAAGATGGCGAAGAAAGACCTGAAAAATTACAAAATCTTTCTTACATACCAAAACATATTTTGGATGAATTAAATAGAACCAAACAACAAAATTGTCAGGGAATTGCTAAATTTTATATAAGAATTGCACACGTATATACTGCCATTATTAAAACAATTAATCCCCAATATGTTTTCAATGATAGAGATAATGTTAAACAAAAAATACCATTGTTACAATACGGAAAAGTTCCAGCTCATGTTGAAAAAAAATTAGAACAATTTGGATTTTGTCAAAGAAGAATCAACGCTTTAAAATATAAGACAAATGACGATGGGACACTTACAATTAATCCATCACCTTGTGAATTAATACAAAAAAAATATAGAGATCAACACGGAACATGTGTCACTAAATATAAAACTTTCGCTGCTGAACCTGGAGTACCTGAATTATTACAATTATATAAAGATGTTTATAACTATGATCCTAGAACTGGCAGATCTGGAAAATATTCTAGAATCACTCCAGAATCAATGAAACAGTATAAACGCGATCTTGCACTTTTTTATAAAACTTTTACAGGAAAAAGTTTACCCTCGGACATTACGCGATTCTCACAAATTAAATTAAAAGATTATTCATGTAGATATGATCCGCGAATTAAATGTCCTCCTGGAAGACCACGAGAGAAAACTATTGATCCCGATGTATATCAACCTGTAACAATGCATACCCCACCAACAAACAAAACCACTCAAACTTACCCTACTAACCGCTCTTCTAATCGCCCCCCCAGCAGCCCACCATCATCACAATTTCCGACACGCGTAGCATTTGATGTTGGTTTGCAAGCTAAACCAGTGGCAACCAGATCCCCGCCCCCCAGACCTCCAAGAGAACAACCACGAAATGATTTACCGCGGAATAATGCTATAATGATAGGTGGAAAACCTTTAGACAATAGATTTTTAAAAGTACGCCATAAAGCATATACCGGGAAAAAATCAAGTGACACCTTTTCAAAATATGCTAATCATTTAGCAAGAATGATACAATGGGCTGAACAAAGTCAACAAAAATTATTAAATATCTTACAAAAACTATTTGTTCCATATGAAAAAACATATAAAATTCATCCAGAATTGGATGAAAATACTCTTCAAAAAATAACAACAGAAACTAGAGAGATTATTGTAAAATTATACATTAAATGTGAGGAAGACTTTAGGAAAGGATTAGAATTATTTGATGATATAATTGAAGAAAAGGAATTGCAGAAAATTAATCGCGCCATTGATAGTGATAAAAAAGATTTAGAAGCCGTCATCGGATCTTAAGTGCGTTATTATTTTTTTCTCCCCTAATTGTATAAATGGCCCGTCGTAGAAATAGAACTCAACGCCGTCGTCGCAGACGCAGACGCAATCGCAGAAACCAGCAAGCCCCAGCCCTTGGAGCCCAGACCGCCGGACGCCGTCGCCGCCGCCGCTCATCGCGCAACCGCCGCTCGTCGCGCCGCCGCCGCAGCCGCCGCCGCCAGCGCGGAGGATGGTTCTTCTAAATTTAAAAAAAATTCTTCATATAATGTATAATGGCAAGAAGATACAAAAGAAGAGCCTCACTTAGACGTGTTCGCTACAAGAAGGGACGTCGTTCACTTAAAAGAAGCTACCGCAGAAGTGTACGCCGCTCTAAATGCCGCGGATTGAAATGCAAGCCGTGCAAACGCACTAAGGGTTGCACTTGGACCAGAGGGAAACGCAAATACTGCCGTAAAAGCAGAGCCCGCCGCCACCGCACCATAAAGCACCCAAGAGGATACTACTCGCGCAAATAAATATAAAATTTTATATAATTTTTTATATTTACGATTTTTGTATTGCCTCTTTAATTGGAACTGCCTTAGCAATTGCCCGCTTAATTTTCTTCTTTGCCTTCGTAGGATCATCGGAATATTTACCCATTGCAACGTTCATATGTAAAAAATCCAGATCATTTTTCTGACTTGCCATATCTTCGCTCGTTGCTTTTTTAATCCACGCTCCCTGATGTCGCATATTTGCCCACCCAATTGCCTTATCTATCTTTTTGTTATTGACATCTTTCGTCCAACCACTTGCATCTTTCACATGAAAAACAAGACGTTTTGCGTCTGAACAATGCACTGGCCTCTCGGTTTCGTCCATATTTTCCAACTTGTCTGTTATACATTTACTTAGCGATTCAATTGTTGAAGCGGGTCTTTCTGGATTTATATCAGTCAACTTAAATTGTAAATCTCTTATAAAATCCATAATTGGCATTGCATTTTTGCATTTTTCATCCAAATAAACCTGAATGTTAAAATAATTGTTATTTTGAGTATTAATATTTTGGGTATTACCTTTATGTTTTTCCAAAATTTCAACAGTATCTTTTAAATATTTATTTTCCAGTTTGATTTTTTCGTTTTCATTTTCTTGTAGTTTTTGTTTTAATTCTTTATTGCGCTCTTTTTCTAATTCTAATTTTTCTATTAAAATATTTGGATTACGAGAACATTTTTTCATATGTTTCCATTTTCCTCCCCGCGTTTTAAAAGTTTTTGGACAAAATGGACATCCCAAATTACTACTTTTTTTGGACACAAGTAGTTTTTTGTAGTTTTTTTGGTGTTTAGCTGTCAATTTATGTTTATCTAAATTCCACTGTCGCTTGGCAACATAGTCACAAATTTCACAGTAAAATTCATTACTAGTTTCCAGTCTTATTTTCTGTTTCCTAAAGTTTCCTTGTGTTTCCATATATATATCCATGTCCATTTTTATTTATGTCCATTTTGTACTTTTTGTCCAATTTCGAGCTTCAACGACTAGAACACTTTTTTCAGCGATTTATTTCCCCCCATACCCTCTCTACACCAATTTTGAATGTTTTGTAAAAACTATCCCACCTTGTAGTAAAACCTAAAAAAAGGACCCTTGGCAATGAGGTGTTTCAAATTCTAGCTAGCCATAAATAAAAAATGGACATCGAATCCATGTCCATTTTACTTTTTTGAAAATTTAAATTTCGTTCGATAACGTTAAAGTTACACTACCCAAAGCTTAATTGTTATTTTAGTAATTTAATAATAAAAAATAAGACCTCAATGGTTTGTCTTTATAACTAATCTATTAGTTATAAAAATATTATGGCCAAGAATGGCTTCTTTTTCTATATATCTCCTTCCATTCGGCTAGGGTTTTTTTCTTGGGAGGTTCGCGCGATAAAGTTGCCGCGTTGCCGCCTTCTACAACACCAGCTTTCCCTGCTTGTTTTTGCATGGCGTTTCCACTGGCATTTTCTACATTATGTATCTCAACGGTATTTTCATTTTGATTATTTTGATTTTTCCCTTCCATTTCTTGTAAATTGGGCGCCCCCGAATTTCTTTGAGGATTCATTCCACCCCGCTTTCTTCGCGTCCTCCGGCGTTTTCTTCGTTTACGTCCGCCGCCACCCTGGTCGCCCTTGTTGTTGGACTCACCAATCTGCTCTCTAACTAAAGCTTCAAGTTTCTGCTCCAGCTCTGCAAGGTGGGTTTTGCCAGAAAGAAAGGGAGCCGCCACCAATTCGGCATCATCTTGGCTTAATCCCAATTCTTTTAAATATGTTATACATTTTTCCTTCTGATTTTTTTTGCACGCTTCTTGTGCTCCCTGATCAAAGTCAATTTCCATCGGCTCAGGTTCTTGTAACTTAACCACATCTTTCGCGCGACGCGGAATGCGACTGTCGTTCACATTAAACTCTACCTTATCGCCCACTGATGGCTCATATCTACCGAGCTCGGCACTCGTAAAATGGAAACCGATGCTCCGCGTTTCATCGTGATCAAATCTGATCACGCCGTTACCGCGCCCCGGGTTCCAATGGACAATAGTTCCAGTGGATTTAACACCCCCTCGCCGACTTTTTCTTCTTTTACGTCCGCCGCCACCCTGCTCCGCCGCGTCCGGCATCGGCTCGTCCCCGGTCCATTCCCCTCTTGTTTGTATTATTTCATTTATTTTGACACGTAGCATGTCAACCTTCTCCTCGAGTCCCATGACGTTCTCCCATGCGTCGCCTGCAGGTATTGGAAACACAACCGGCGTGTCGTCATCATCGTCGTCGTCCGCTGCTGCGGGCGCGATCGCCCATTCCCCTCTTGTTTGTATTATTTCATTTAT
>Ga0114933_10002262_pt1 | contig 20224 bp, 23 predicted proteins | sample 4SBtaG_FD_89691 | JGI IMG/M metagenome (GOLD analysis project Ga0114933, IMG submission 89691) | Deep subsurface microbial communities from Kolumbo volcano to uncover new lineages of life (NeLLi) - 4SBTROV12_W25 metaG | ecosystem: Environmental > Aquatic > Marine > Volcanic | place: Kolumbo... | reverse complement strand
TGATCAGCCCGACGAGGTGCAGCTCCTGGACCTCGGCCGAGCGCTGCGTCAAGCGAGGCAGGACCTGGAGATCCGCCGACTCCAGCGCGATGACCGGACGCCCGTCGCCGTCCTCGAGCGCCAGGTCCTCGATGCGCACGTGGCCGTCGGCGAAGCGGCTCTCCAGGCTCCCGATCCGCAGCCGGCCTTCGCCCATTCCGTGGGTGACCTCCTCCTCGAGGGTCGCCGCGATCCATGCGTTGCCGGGCGAAGAAGCCAGCCAGCCCGCGACCGCGAAGACCACCAGCGCAGCAGCAGCCAGCAGCACGAGGAGCATCAGGGCACCGCGCTTCAGTCTCAGAAGGCCTCCTGCAGCGCGATGTAGAGGCCGTAGCGGCGATCGACGGCGTAGTAGGGGTCGTCCTTCAGCCGGACACCGAGGTCCACCCGAAGCGGACCCGCGGGGGTGGCGAAGCGCGCCCCCATGCCGACCGCCGGCTGCAGCTCGGAGAGGTCAATGGCCTTGCGCGTCGACCAGAGGCCGCCGATGTCGTAGAAGACCACCAGGTCGAAGGTGCTGTTGAAGGGGATCCGGGCCTCGAGGTTGCCGTACACCATCGCCTGGCCGCCGAAGGGGGTGAAGTCCAGGTTCGAGCGGCTCATGCCGGTGGCGAGGCAGTCGCGCTCGACGACCCGCTCGATGGTCTCGTACTCGTAGGTGCAGCCACGGGGTCCCTGCAGGTCCTGGCCAAAGCCACGCACGGTCCCGGCGCCGCCGAGGAGGTAGCGCTCGGTGTGGGGGATGACCCGGCGGTCCTCGTCGTCGCCGAAGGGCTCGATGACGCCGCCCGCGAGCCGACCAGCGAGCACGACGCGCCCCCAGCGGATGGTCTGGTACTTGCGCACGTCGAAGGTGAACTCGCCGTAGGTGCGGCCCGGCATCCACGCTCCGGCCTGGGCCGCGGAGAGCTCGATGTAATGACCCCGAGCCGGCTGAAACAGCGGGCGCCGGGTGTCCCAGATTCCCGCCACTTCGAGCTTGTGGATGTGGATGTCGACGTCCGCGGCGCCGGCGTCGATCTCGGGGAAGCCCAGCTCGGTGGCGAAGAGCTCCGCCTCGTCGTCCAGGCTCTGGAAGGTGTAGGTCCAGCGGTAGCCGGGCCGCAGCGCGAAGCGGTCCGTGAGCTGGTAGGTGAAGACCGGCGCCATCGTGACCTTGCGGGAGCTGTAGCTCCGCTCCCGACCGACCTCGAAGCCGACGTCTGGCGTGTGCGACCACCGCGAGCCGAGGATCTCGGGGTAGACGAGGTGCGCCTCGCTGGCGACGAAGGGGCCGCCGTCGGTCGTGGTGTCCGCGACGACCTCGCCCGCCTCCTCGCGGCTGATGGAGTCCACGCTCTCGAGGGGATCGAAGACCCGGTAGCCACCGGTGGCCTCGGCATCGACCCGGATGAGCCGGTCGAAGAGGTGGGTGTGCGAGAAGCGGCCGACCGCGCGGACCTCGCCCTGGCCGTCGTTGCGGAAGAAGCCTGCGCCGAAGGCCGCGCCCGCGCCCGCCTTCAGCTCGCGGAAGCGGGTCTCGGTGACCTCGATGCGGACGGGCACGACCTGGCCCTCGACCTGGAGCTGCGGCAGCACCTGGACGACGCTGAAGACCCCCAGGCCGAAGAGGTTCCGCTGGGTCTCGGCCATGCGCCGCGGGTCGTAGCGCTCGCCCGGCTCGATGGTCACCCGGCTCCGGATGAAGCGCTCGTCGACCTCGTCGAAGCCGATGATCTCGACGTCGCCGAACATGCAGATCTCACCGGTGTCGACCTCGACGATCACGTCCACAGCGTGCTCCTCGGGCCGGGCCTCGGCCCTGGGAACGGCGGTGGCGCGGGCGTAGCCGTTCTCCTGAAGCTCGCGCTCGATCAGCTCCGCGAGGTCGTAGGGCACGTCGATGTCGAAGCGATCCCCGATCAGCCCGTCCTGGGTCCGGCGTACCCGCCCGAGCACGGTCGGAGACACGGCGTCGAGGCCGCTCAGCGTGATCTGCTCGATCAGTGAAGGCTCGCCCAGGTCCACCCGCCCAATGACATCGACGGTGGGTCCGTGGAGGCGGCGGGGGCGGAGCACGGGCAGCACCGGCGCGGGCTTGACCTCCTCGATCTCCCAGGCGATCAGCTCCGCATCGAAGTAGCCGCGGTGCGCGTACCAGAGCTCGACCCGGTAGGCGTCGCTGTCCAGGGTCTCGGTGTCCAGCGGGACCCGGTCGACGAACATCCGGAAGAAGAAGACGTGCGCCATCAGCCCCGACTCGTCCTGATCCATGGCCGCACGGACGATCGGATCGGCGGTGCCCCGGCCCCACAAGCCGTTGCGCTGCAGCCAGTGCAGCGCCCGGAGGTCGGGGGGCGGCGCCTTGGGTCCTCGGCGCAAGAGCTCCTGGAGCAGCAGCTGGTCTTCCGCGAAGTGGATGTCGCGCACGGTCGGGGGCGCGGCGCGCCGCTCGGCCCTGCGGAGCTGGCGGTCCTCCCGATCGGCCTCCGCGGTCGCGATCAGGGTCGAGAGCAGCGCCAGGAGCATGCGGTCGATTAGCCTACCGCGATGGTCGACCCCACCCGCGCCGCTCTCCGCCAGGTGGCCCTCATGATGGCGGTCGCCGTGCCGCTGTCGGGGGCCCTCTTTCTGGGCTCCGCCGACTTCTTCGACAGCTACCACGGCCAGGTCGTGGCCTGGTCCCCGCTCAAGGGCGCCGACAGCGACTCCGAGATCGCGGAGTACCTCGTGCACCGCGGCGTGGGCGAGCCGCTGACCATGGTCCTGCCGGTGCGCGCGCTGAAGGACTACGACCTGCCTCGGTCGGTGAACGGCGCGATGCCCGACCCGCTGCCCAAGGACCCACCCACGCTCCACAAGGAGCTCTTCGGCTTCACCTTCACCGTGAACGACCGGGCCTTCTCGACGCTGTCACCGGTCGACCTCGCGGGGCCGCTCTTGTTCCTGAGCGCGACGCTCCTGGGCCGCAACCTGATCATGGCGGGCAACCCCTTCCGCCTCGTGTCCGACGGAAAGGTCCGCCTGTTCGGTCACAAGAGCGACCGCGGCGGCCAGCCGGCGCCGACGAAGAAGCCCCGGCCTAAGAAGGGCCCGCCTCCGGGGGGTTCGAAGAAGCGGAAGGGTCGGCGCAAACGCAAGCGCTGACGTCCCAGGCGATGGCCGAGGGGAAACCCCGCGACGCCAGAAAGCGCGCGATCTGCTCCTTCGTCTTGCCCCGCTTGCGCTCCGCAAGGGCGAGGGCGTGCGCGCGCCAGTCGACCTCGACGGCGTCGATGGCCTCGTCGATCAGCTCCGCGGCGATGCCCTTCTCCCGCAGCTTGAAGCGCACCTTCGCGGGGCCGTAGCCGCGGATGTGGACGAAGTGCCGGGCCATGCCGAAGGCGGCGCGGCGCTCGTCGAGCAGTCCCACCTCCTCCAGTCGGTCGAGGGCCGCGTTGGCCTCGTCCCGTTCGTGCCCCTTGTCGAGGAGCTTCCGAAACAGCTCGGCCCGCGCATGCTCCCTCCGAGAGAGGAGAGCGATTGCGCGGGCCTTGGCTGTAGGCGGCGGACGCTTGCCTACTTCTTGATCTCCTTGTGAAGCGTGTGCTTCCGCTCGTAGCGGCAGTACTTCTTCATCTCGAGGCGACCGGGGATCGTCTTCTTGTTCTTGGTCGTGTGGTACCGCGACACACCGGGCACGCCCGAGGAACGACAGGTCGTGCACTCGAGGTGGATGATGATGCGGCCCTTGCCAGCCTTCTTCGCCATGGTCGTCTCCTACAGCGTCTGCGAGTAGAACTCGACGATGGCCTGGAGGTTGCACTCGAAGGGCAGGTCCTCCAGCTCCGGCGTCTGAATCATGCTGCCGGTGGCCTTGGCCGGATCGAACTCGAGGTACTGCGGGCGAACCGTGGCCATCGAGCGCTCCAGGTTCTCCTGGACGAAGCTCTTGGTCTTCGACTTCTCGCGCACGCTGATCTCGGATCCGGTCTTCACAGAGAAGCTCGGGCGATCGACGCGCTTGCCGTTCACGAGGATGTGCTGGTGCACGACCATCTGGCGGGCGGCCGGGATCGTCGGGGCCAGACCGAGGCGCCAGACGACGTTGTCCAGGCGGCTCTCGAGCAGCGTCACCAGCACGCGGCCGGTCGGGCCCTTGAGGCGCGAGGCCTCCTTCACGTAGCGACGGAACTGCTTCTCGAGGACGCCGAAGTGCCAGCGAAGCTTCTGCTTCTCGGCGAGGCGAACCTTGTAATCGGAGGGCTTCCCCCGACGACGCTGGCCGTGCACACCCGGGGGGGTCGGCCGAGTGAGGTCGGTAGCGGTCGTCAGACCGGGAAGCACCGTACCCACTGCCCGGCACTTCTTCAGCCGGGGTCCACGATAACGAGCCATGTGGCGCGCTCCTGTTGGTGCGAATGTCGGCCTGCGGGGGGGTTGATCGGAGATCATGGGCCCGCACGCCCGGTTAGCTGGTGGACTATCCACCCGCGAACGCCGGCTTCTATGGCTGGCACCCCGCTCCGTCAAGTACGATGGACGCTGTACCGGAGGTCACATGCGAAAGGGCTTCACCATGATCGAGCTGATGATCGTGATGAGCATCGTCTCGATCCTCACCGCTGCGGCGATCTTCAGCAGCCGGACGATCATGCCGTCCTGGCGGACGCACCAGGCCGCGAAGAACTTTGCGGCGCACGTCGAAGAGGCTCGGGCCCTCGCGATCATGCACGACCGAGAGGCCATGGTCGAGATCATCGACTCGGACTCCGACCCCACTGACGAGGGCTTCGGCGCCGGCCATTACCAGGTCAGCGTCGGCAACAAGAACATGGACGCCGACTTCTGGGACGTGCTGCCCTTCGAGGACAGCGACGGCACGGACAACGGCCAGGGAGAGGGCGACTTCGACTTCGGCAAGGACGGACGGCACGAGCTCGGTGGCGTCACGCTGGTCGAGCCCGACACCGACCAGCTGGTCTTCGATCCGCGCGGCTTCGTCGCGAACGACGCCAGCGACTTCACGCACAGCGAGTCCGGCGCGATCGAGTACGTGTTCATGAACAAGCGCGACACCGCCGACGCCTGGTCCGTCCTGATCTTCCGAGGCGGCATGGTTCGCCTCGAGAACGCCAAGGGCCGGCAGTTCGAGAGCAACGGCGCGGGAACCGGGACCCAGTCGACGCAGTAGAGCTACAGCGCGTCGAGCACAGACCGGGCGTGCTGCCCGGCCTCGTCGCTGCGGTCCGCCACCGCGCGGAGCGCCGGGACGGCTGCGTCTCCGAGCTTCCACAGGGCCCCCATCGCCGGCAGGTGGAAGCCGCCCAGGGCCGAGCCGTGGAGGTTGCCGAGGTAGCCGACCAGGACCTCGGGCTCGACCTGGAGCTCGCCGAGCGCCCAGAGGATCACCGTCCGCACGGGGTATTGGATTCCCAGGCCCGCGCCGGGGCGTCCCTCGTGCTCGAGGGCCTCGACCTCGAGGGCGCGGGCGAGCTTCGGCGCCACCGTGCGCACGCCGATTCGGCCCAGGCTGAGCGCGGCCAGCCGGCGGTGCGCGAAGGCCCGCGCCGGGTCCAGATCCATGCGCTCCACGGCCTCGACGAGGGCCTCGACGAAGCGCGGATCCCCCTGCATCCCGGTCTGCACGAGCCAGGCGTTCTCGGCCCGCTTGCCCGCAGACTGACGCTCATCGCGGAGGCTCTCGAAGTCCGCCGGCTGCCCTAGACCCTCGTCCAGCTCGCCTTCGAGGTCCTCGATGCCCAGGCCGACGGTCCGCTCGGGGATGCGAGGGCCTCGGACCGTCTCGAAGGAGACGAAGACCCTGGCCTCCAACTTCGCCAGGACCTCCGGGCGAGGACGGCCACATCGAAGCAGGGCCTCCGCCAGGCCGACGAGGACGGTCCGGCTGCGCTCCCGAGCCAGGGCCTGGTCGAGGCCTTCGTCGACCCCGCGCTGACCCAGGCCGCGCGCGGCCGCCCGCCGGACCCCAGGGCAGGGGTCCTGAAGCAAGCCCACGAGCTGAGCGGTGGCCTCGGCCTCGGGGTGGTGGATGAGCGCGCGCGCCGCGCGCACTCGGAGCGCCTCGTCGCCCCGCCGCAGCACGCGGGCGAGCGAGGGGCCGTCCAGGCCCTCCGGGCTGCCGAGGATCCGCTCACGGAGCCCCTTCACGGCCTCGCTCCGGACATCCACAAGTTGTCCATAGGTCGTGCAAGGATCCTTGAGCCCCCAGATTTTTTCCGGGCGCAGTCGTGCGGGTCGTGTCCACAGAAAGTCACGTGGCAAGACCGTAGCGATTTCGGGCACCCATGGATCGAACTTCGAGTTGTCCACAGGGGGCGATCCACAACATCTCCGGCCTCGATCCTGGCTTTCACCACAACATATTGTGGTGCGACGCTTGACCCGATCTGGGGCCAGCGGTAGAAAACGGGAGCGGAAACGAGGTGCCGACGGCGTCACGCTGGGGTGACATTTCGGGCCCGCAACCTGGACCCAAAACTCAATCTCTTCACGACCCCCTCGCGCGGCCAACCCGTACGAGATGTGGAGTGCTCTGCTTCCGTGCTCGAACTGCGGCGCCACCAGCTTCGGACCTCCCACGCCCCTACCGCGACCGGCTCCCTGCGCCGGTCCGTCCCGACCCCCGGGATCGCGTGTGGAACCGCCGGTGACCGAGCGACGTAGGAGTTCCGGCGGGTCTACAACCCGGACGGGCTGGGCGGGTCCCCCTCGCCCAGCCTATTTGGGTTAGGTACGCGGCCCCTGATGCTTCGTTCGCTGCTGCTCTTCGCGGTCCTCTTCGGGGTGTGGCTCCTCTGGTCGGGCCACACCGAGCGGCTGATGCTCGGCTTCGGGGTCTTCAGCTGCGGACTCATCGTCTTCCTGATGCGGCGCATGGAGGGCGGCGACCACAGCCGCGTGCCGCTGTCGGCCTATGCGCGCATGCTCGTCTACCTGCCTTGGCTGGTCTGGGAGATCGTCAAGAGCAACCTGCACGTGGCGCGAATGGTCCTGACCCCCGGCGCGATCTCGCCCCGGCTGGTGCGGACCAAGGCGTCCCAGAAGACGGACTTCGGCAAGGTGCTGTACGCGAACAGCATCACGCTCACGCCGGGCACCATCACGCTGGACCTGCGCGGTAACCAGCTCCTGGTGCACGCCCTGACGAAGGACACGGCGGACGGCCTCGACGGCACGATGGACGCCAAGTGCGCCTGGGTGGAGGGCGGCTGATGTTCGTCGCCGCCATGGTCGCCGTGCTCATCACGATGACGCTCGCGCTCGTGCGAGCCCTGATGGGACCCACGGTCTACGACCGCATCCTGGCGCTGAACATGTTCGGGACCAAGACGGTGCTCTTCATCGCCGTGGCCGGCTTCCTGGCCGGTCGACCGGAGTTCCTCGACCTCGCGCTGGTCTACGCGCTGGTCAACTTCGCCGGCACCATCGCGGTCGCCAAGTTCGCCCGCTTCGGCAACCTGGCCTCGGACCTGCACAAGCGATGATCGTCGAGGTCCTGTCCTGGATCCTGCTCGTCTCGGGCGGCCTCTTCTGCGTGATCGGCGGCGTCGGCATCCTGCGCTTCCCCGACTTCTACACGCGCACCCACGCCGCCAGCATCACGGACACGCTGGGCGCCGGCCTGATCCTCGGCGGCCTGATGGTCCAGGGCGGCCTGACGCTCATCACGGCCAAGCTGGGCATGCTGGTCCTGTTCACGCTCTTCGCCTCGCCTACGGCCGCTCACGCGCTCGTGAAGGCGGCCTATGCGCACGGCGTGAAGTGGGAGGACGACGATGCCGATTGAGGCCGTCCTCTTCGCGATGCTCATCGCGATGGCCGTCGCCGTGGCCAAGCTCCGCGACCTCTACGCCTGCGCGATGCTCACCGGCATCTTCAGCCTGCTGTCGGCCTGCCTGTTCACGCTGATGGACGCGGTCGACGTGGCCTACACCGAGGCCGCCGTCGGGGCCGGCATCAGCACGGTGCTCTTCCTCGGCACCCTGTCTCTCACCGACCGGGCCGAGAGGCCGCAGAAGTTCCGCGCTCTCCCGGTCCTGGTCGTCGTCGTGACCGGCGCCGCCTTGATGTACGGCACCCTGGACATGCCGGCCTACGGCGACCCGGAGGCCCCGGCCCACCAGCACGTCGGACCCGACTACATGGCCCAGGCGCCGGTCGAGTTCGAGGGCATCCCCAACGTCGTGACGCCCATCCTCGGCTCCTGGCGTGGCTACGACACCTTCGGGGAGACCACGGTCATCTTCACCGCCGCGGTGGGCGTCATGCTCCTGCTCGGCCGGCGTCGGAAGAAGAAGAAGGAATGAGCACCAAGTCGCCGATGCGGATGCGCGAGAAGGCCATTCTGCGCCTGGTAGGCAAGGGCTTCGTCCCCTTCATCCTGCTCTTCGCGCTCTACACGCAGTTCCACGGGGACTTCGGCCCGGGCGGGGGCTTCCAGGCCGGCGTGATCTTCGCGGCCGGGCTGGTGGTCTATGGCCTGATCTGGGGCCTCGAGGCCGTCCAGCGCCTGGCTCCTCCGCTCCTCGTCGAGGTCCTCGCCGCGATCGGCGTGCTGCTCTACGGCGGGACCGGCGTCGCCACGATGCTCCTGGGCGGAAACTTCCTGGAGTACGGCGCCTTCGTACCCGACCACACCGCCCACGGCCAGCACTATGGCCTCCTCGCGATCGAGCTCGGCGTCGGCATCACGGTCACCGCTGCGATGCTCGTCATCTACTACAAGTTCGCCGGCCGGGCGCTCCCGGAGGACGCATGAGCCTCTGGATCCACGAGTCCGTGGTCGTGCTCATGATGCTCGGCCTGTACATCGTCATCGCCCGGGACAACCTGGTGAAGAAGGTGATGGGCCTGAGCATCTTCCAGGTCAGCGTCATCCTCTTCTACGTCGCGGTCGGCAAGGTCGACGGCGGCACGGCGCCGATCCTCGGCGAGGGCATCGAGGTCTACTCGAACCCCCTCCCCCACGTGTTGATGCTCACGGCCATCGTCGTCGGCATCGCGACCACGGCGCTCGGGCTGGCGCTCGTCTTGCGCATCCGCGAGGCCTACGGCACCACCGAGGAGGACGAGATCGTCGCCATGGACCGAGGCTCGGCCGAGTGAGCCACCTCCCGGTCCTCTGCGTCCTGCTGCCGCTCTTCGCGGCGCCCATCGCGCTGCTCGTGCGCCACCGCCACGTCGTGCGCTGGATGGCCATCCTGGTCGCCTGGGCGGACCTGGCCATCGCCCTGGAGCTCCTGTCCCAGGCCTCGGAAGCGCCGATCCACTACTGGCTGGGCGGCTGGGCCCCGCCGCTGGGCATCGAGCTCGTCATCGACGAGGTCAACGCCTTCCTCCTGGTCATCGTCACGGCGATGGCCTCGGTCGTGCTGCCCTTCGGTCCGGGCTCCGCGGCCCTCGCGATCCCGGACGGGCGGCGGCACCTCTTCTACGCCGCCTTCCTGCTCTGTATGTGCGGGCTGCTGGGCATCTCGGCGACGGGCGACGCCTTCAACGTCTTCGTCTTCCTCGAGGTCACCAGCCTCTCCAGCTACACGCTCATCGCCCTGGGCAAGGGCCGCCGCGCCTTGATGGCGGCCTTCTCCTACCTGGTGATGGGGACCATCGGCGGCACCTTCATCCTCATCGGAGTGGGCCTGCTCTACCAGATGACGGGCACGCTCAACATGGCGGACCTCGCCGAGCGCCTGCCGGCCGTCATGGAGACGCGCACCGTCCTGGTCGCCTTCGGCTTCCTGGTCTGCGGATCGAGCATCAAGCTGGCGGTCTTCCCGCTGCACCAGTGGCTGCCGAACGCCTACTCGCACGCCCCCTCGATGGTCTCGGCCTTCCTGGCCTCGACGGCGACAAAGGTCAGCTACTACGTGCTCGTCCGGGTGCTCTTCGGCATCTTCGGAGCGGCCTTCGTCTTCGGAACGGCGAAGCTCCACTGGCTGCTGCTGCCGGCTTCGCTGGCCGCGATGTTCCTGGGCAGCCTGGCGGCGATCTTCCAGACCGACGTGAAGCGGCTGTTGGCCTACAGCTCCATCGCGCAGATCGGGTACATGACGCTGGGCCTGGCCATGAACAGCGTCAACGGCCTGGCCGGCGGACTGGTCCACCTCTTCAACCACGCGTTGACCAAGGGCGGGCTCTTCCTGGTCGTCGCCTGCGTCACCTGGCGCGTCGGCAGCTCGAAGCTCGACGACTTCGCCGGCCTGGGCAAGCGCATGCCGCTCACGGTCCTGGCCTTCGCGATCGGCGGCTTCTCGCTCATCGGCGTGCCCGGCACCGCGGGCTTCATCAGCAAGTGGTACCTCGTCACGGCAGCGCTGGAGAAGGGCTGGCTGTGGCTGGCCATCCTCATCCTGCTCAGCTCGCTGTTGGCCGTCGCCTACGTCTTCCGCGTGCTCGAGGTCTGCTGGTTCCGCGAGCCGCCCGAGGGAGACTCCGGTGAGCCCCCGCCGAACATGTGGATCCCGGCCTGGATCCTGATCGGCGCCACGATCTTCTTCGGCCTCTGGACCGACCTGACCGGCAGCGTCGCCGAGCGCGCGGCGGCCTTCTTGATGGGGGTCGGCTGATGGCCTCGACCTTCATGCTGGTGGCCTTCTTCCTGCCGCTGGTGCTGGCTGGCGTCATCCGCGCCTGCGACAAGGTGCCGAACCTGCGGGACGGGCTGACCGTCGTCTTCGCGGCCTGCACCTTCGCCTGCGTCGCCATGATGGTCCCCGCGGTGGCAGCCGGCGAGACCGTCCAGGCCACCCTGGCCCTGCCCTTCGACGGGCTGTCCATCGGCTTCCGGGTGGAGCCCCTGGGCATGCTCTTCGCGCTGGTCGCGAGCGGCCTGTGGATTCCGACCTCGCTCTACGCCTTCGGCTACATGCGCGGTCACCACGAGGAGAACCAGACGCGGTTCTTCATGTGCTTCGCGCTGGCCATCTTCGCGGCGCTGGGCATCGCGTTCTCGGCGAACCTGCTGACGCTCTTCCTCTTCTACGAGGTCCTGACCTTCTCGACCTGGCCGCTGGTGACGCACCACCAGACCGAGGCCGCGAAGAAGGCCGGCCGCGTCTACCTGGGAATCCTGGTCTTCACGTCGGTCTGCTTCCTGCTGCTCGGCATCGTCTGGACCTATGTGCAGGCCGGCACGCTGGACTTCGTGAACGGCGGCATCCTGGAGGGCAACGTCGAGCCCTGGATGGTGCCGGTGCTGCTGGCGCTCTTCGCCTTCGGGACGGGCAAGGCCGCGCTGATGCCCTTCCATCGGTGGCTGCCCAACGCGATGGTCGCGCCGACCCCCGTGTCCGCGCTGCTCCACGCCGTCGCGGTGGTCAAGGCCGGCGTCTTCACGGTGCTCAAGGTCGTCGTCTACACCTTCGGCATCGACTTCCTGACCATGACCTCGGCCAGCGACTGGCTGAAGTGGGTGGCCGCAGGGACCATCCTGATCTCCTCGGTCATCGCGGTGACCCAGGACAACCTGAAGGCGCGGCTGGCCTACTCGACGATCTCGCAGCTGGCCTACATCGTGCTCGGCGCGGCCCTGGCGACCTCGGCGGCGGTCATCGGAGGCGGGCTCCACATCGCGATGCACGCCATGGGCAAGATCACGCTCTTCTTCGTGGCCGGCGCGATCATGGTCCACACCCACAGAAAGAAGGTCTCCGAGCTCGACGGCCTCGGCCGACGCATGCCCTTCACCTTCGCGGCCTTCTTCATCGCTTCGCTGAGCATCATCGGCCTGCCCCCGACCGGCGGCGCGTGGTCGAAGTGGTTCCTCGCGCTCGGCGCGACCTCGGGGCCGGAGGACCAAGTCTTCGTGGGCGTCTTCATGGCGAGCTCGCTCTTGAGCATCGCCTACCTCATGCCCATCGTCGGCCGCGGCTTCTTCCTGCCGGAGAAGCCCGATCCGCACCACCCGCATCATGGCGAGGGCATCGACGAGGGGCCGCTGTTGTGCGTGGCTCCGCTGTGTGCGACGGCGCTGGGCTGCTTCGCGCTCTTCCTGCTGGCGGATGACATCCGCGAGTTCCTGCTTCCACTGGGGGGCATGTGAGCCACGGTCACGGACCCCACAGCGTGCCGCCTCGCGTCGGCAAGTGGATCCTCATCGGGCTCTACGTGGCCTGCGCGGTGGTCTTCGGCCTGGACTTCTTCTACGAGAAGCACGGCCACTACGCCGTCGAGCAGTGGCCCGGCTTCCACGGGATCTACGGCTTCGTCTGCTTCGTCGGCCTGGTGCTCACGGCCATCGTTCTGCGAAAGATCGTGATGCGGGGCGAGGACTACTATGACTGAAGTCCTCGCCGCGAGCCTGCCCCCCGGCCTGCTGCTGGTCTTCGGCGCGGCCTTGGTGCCCTTCCTCCGCGGCAACGCGAAGAAGCTGTGGATGCTGGCCCTGCCGATCCTCGGCCTGGCCCAGATCTGGCTCTTGCCGGCGGACTTCTCCTGGGTCGTCGAGGCCTATGGCTACAGCCTCGAGATCGTCCGCATCGACAAGCTCTCGCGCGTCTTCGGAACGGTCTTCCACCTGGCCGCCGGACTGAGCGTGCTCTACGCGCTCAAGGTCGATGACGACACCCAGCACGTCTCGGCCTTGGCGTATTCGGGCGGGGCGATCGGGGCCGTGTTCGCGGGCGACCTGGTCACGCTCTTCGTCTACTGGGAGCTGACCGCCATCACCTCGGTCTTCCTGATCTGGGCGTCGAGGTCGGAGCGCTCCTACAAGACGGGCATCCGCTACCTCCTGGTCCAGGTCCTCAGCGGCGTCCTGCTCCTGGCCGGCACGCTGCTGCACTTCGCGGAGACGGGCTCGCTGGCCTTTGACAACCTGGGCCTCGTCTCGCCGGGCACCACGCTGATCTTCCTGGGCTTCGGCATCAAGTCGGCCTTTCCCTTCCTCCACAACTGGCTGCAGGACGCCTACCCCGAGTCGACGGCGACGGGCACCGTGTGGCTCTCGGCGTTCTCTACGAAGCTGGCCATCTACGCCCTGGCCCGAGGCTTCGCGGGGACCGAGATCCTCATCCCGATCGGCGCGGCGATGACAGCCTTTCCGGTCTTCTACGCGGTCATCGAGAACGACCTGCGCCGGGTCCTGTCCTACTCGCTCAACAACCAGCTCGGCTTCATGGTGGTCGGCGTCGGCATCGGCACGGACCTCGCGATCAACGGCGCCGCGGCGCACGCCTTCGCGCACATCCTCTACAAGGGCCTGCTGTTCATGGCGATGGGCGCGGTGCTGCAGCAAGCGGGCACGACCAAGGCCAGCGAGCTCGGCGGGCTGTGGCGGAAGATGCCGTGGTCCGCGGGCTTCTGCATCATCGGGGGCATGGCCATCTCGGCCTTCCCGCTGTTCAGTGGCTTCGTGACCAAGTCGATGATCCTGACCGCGGCGGCCGAGGAACACCACACCATCGCCTTCTTCGTGCTGCTCTTCGCGAGCGCCGGCGTGCTCGACCACTCGGGCATCAAGGTGCCCTACTTCGCCTTCTTCGCGCATGAGTCGAAGGCGGCCGAGAAGGTCCGCGGGGAGGTCCCGTGGAACATGCTGGTCGCGATGGCCATCGCGGCCTTCTTCTGCGTGGCGATCGGCGTCTTCCCCGCGCCGCTCTACGACCTGTTGCCCTTCCCGGTCGAGTGGACCGCCTACGACATGACCCACGTGGTCACGCAGCTCCAGCTGCTGCTCTTCGCCATCCTGGCCTTCGTCTTCCTGAACAAGGTCGGCTGGTACCCGGCGGAGCTGCGAAGCACGGTGTTGGACACGGACTGGTTCTACCGAAAGGCCGCGCCCGCGGTGGTGCGAGCGGTCGGCGGTGTGCTGGGGCGCGCTGTGGTGGGCGCCAAAGAGCTCGCATTCGCCTCGACGGACAAGGTGATTGGGGGCCTGGAGCGGGTCTTCAGACCCGGCGCCGACACCCTCGGCGAGCCCTGGCCCTCGGGCCGGACCGCGGCCTTTGCAGCCGTGGTGCTCGTGCTGCTGCTGGTGATCGCCTACTTCGCGTAGGGGTTCTCAACGGCCGCGTGTCGGGCGTTCGACAGCCTGGTGGGTCTCGAGGGGGTGAATGCCCGAACTCCGGGCGTTGAGGAGCACGACAGCCAGCTTCGGAGGAGGCGTCGGACACCAGAGAACGGGACGCAGTGACGGATCGGCCTGGGTTCGCCGGAACCCTCGGAGAACCGGCACGCTACCGTGACGGATCGGCCTGGGTTCGCCGGAACCCTCGGAGAACCGTCACGCTACCGTGACGGATCGGCCTGGGTTGTCCCGAACCGAGGGAGAAGCGGCACGGCAACGCCGCCGTGAAGAATCGGCGGCGGCCGCAGCCTCCTCAGGCGCGCATCGCCTCCAGCCCCTGATCGATCGTTACGGGCGAGCCGCGATCGCTCGCACCCGGGTGATGTCGAGGGGCGCGGCGAGGTCCGAGTCCCGGTGCAACCACGTGCCGACAATCACTCCGTCGGCGAGGGTGGCGACTTCAGCGATGGTGTCTCCGGTGACGCCGGATCCCACCCACACCGGGGCCTCCGGGACCGCCGAGCGCAGCGTGGCCACCTGGCTCAAGTCGGTCGGCTGACCCGTGCCGGAGCCGGTCACGACGAGCACGTCGGCGCCGGCTCGGTGGAAGGTGTCATGGGCGACCTGGCCGAGGTCGACGGGGGCGAGGGGCGCCGCGTGCTTCACGAGCACATCCGCCACGATCTTCACCTCGGGAGCGACCCGCTTCCGGTATTGAGCGACTCCGAGCGCGTCGCCCTCGATGAGCCCCTGATCGGTGGCCATCACGCCGCTCAGGACGTTGATCCGAACGAAGTCCGCGCCCCCCGCCGCGGCGGCGCCGAGGGCCGAGACCCCGTCGTTCCGCAGCGCGTTCACCCCGACCTCGAGGTCGAAGCGGGCCTTCAGCTCGCGCGCCACGATGGCGAGCATCGCCGCGACGTGGGGATCCACGGTGCCTTTGGTGAAGGGCGCGTCCCCGAGGTTCTCGACGATGAGCCCGTCCGCCCCGCCCATGGCCAGCACGGCCGCGTCCCGCATGGCGCCGTCGAGGATCGCCTCGAAGCCCGGACCGTCTCGGACGGCGCCCGGGAGAGGAGGAAGGTGGAGCACGCCGATGAACTTCATCTACGCCGAGTATCACAGGGTCGATCCCGAAATCACCCAGATGGCGCCGACCGGTCCGGACGACGACTGCCATTGCTCGGCTCCGACCAGCACGTCGTCCACGCCGTCCCCATCGACGTCGCCGGCCGGTCGGACCTTCAGCGAAGACAGCTGCGAAGCCTCATCGAGGACCCAGCGCGTGTCGGCCTCGCCGAAGCTCGATACCCCCAGGGGATCGTGGAAGAGGTAGACGGACCCTACCCATTCGACCCCTCCGACCGTCGCCGTTGGCGAGGCCACGAAGAGCTCGGCTGTGCCGTTCCCGTCGAGGTCCACGGGCGGGCCGACCTCGACGCCACCGTTGGCCCAGAGCTCATCGGCGTCGATCACCGCGGAGCTGCTCAAGTCCGGGCCGAAGAGCACTTCGATACCGGTGGCGACCGTGGACACGCCGTCGCCGTAGCCCACGACGACGTCCGCCGAGCCATCACCGTCGAGATCCCCGACGGCGACCGACCGAGGCGTGTCTACGAGCGTCGCAGCAGCGGACGCTGCCGTCACCGGGCCCAGGTGCGGACCGGTGTACACCAGCACCCGCCCGTCGCCCAGAGCCCCGGCGATGTCGACGTAGCCGTCCCCGTCGATATCGCCGTAGCCGAGGTCCTCGCCGAGCGCCTGGCCGCTCGGGCCGGCGAGGGTGGCCGGGGCGTCCGTGAGCGACACGCTGCCGCTCGGCGTCTCCGGGAAGAGGTAGACCATGCCGCCTGATCCCTCAGCCGGATCAACCACGCGCCTCCCGCGTACCCGACCAGGACGTCGCCCTCATCGCCACCGACCTCGCCCGTCGCCACGCTCATCCAGAGGGACTCCTCGTCGACCCCGATCGCAGTGCTGCTCCCAACGGCCTGGGAGCGGATCGGACCGTAGAGAATCTGCTGGTCCGACACCAGGTCCGCCACGCCGTCGCCATCGAGGTCCCTGGAGCCCTCCATCGACGACGCCCAGAGAGACGTGTACGTGTTGCCTTCGACGAGCGCGTGGTCCTGCAGACTCGCCAGGGCGTACCCACAGGTGTCCGGGGTGGCCTCCACACAATCGTCGTCGAGTCCGTTCGCACAGACCTCGGCGAGGCCCGGGTGCATCCTCGGGTCCGCGTCGTCGCAGTCGCCCCCGAAGGCAGCCTTGCCGTCGCCCTCGGCGCAACCCTCGACTGCGATCGTCCCGTAGCCGTCCCCGTCCAGGTCCTCGTAGAGCACGCCAGGAACGTCTCCCGCCTCGTCGATGGCGCCGTCGCAGTCGTTGTCGATCCCGTCGCAGGCCTCCGAGGCGCCCGGGTGAATGTCCCGGTCATCGTCGTCGCAGTCCTCGCCTTCGTCGTAGCCGTCTCGGTCGTGGTCGTCGGTTTCCCAGCCGGAGTCGTCGTCGTTCCACCACCAGCCCGGCCCAGGCCCGGTGTCGACATCCGCCGCCGTATCGTCCTCGTTGCCCGAGCACAGACAGCCCAGTGCGCTCGCCGCGAACACGACGAGGACCAAGGTCCTTCCTCGCATCTCTCCACCTCGCTGACACGGTAGACCCGGGCCGGCGGGGTCTACCAGTTCAGCGTCGGCTCGCGGGTGAAGCCCCCGCTGGCGAAGACGCGACCGGAGAGCTCGCAGTAGTGCCAGTCGGTGTCGACGCCCTGAAGGGTCTCCTGGGTCGGCTTCTCGTTGCAGTAGGGCAGCACGCCGCCCTGGCTGGCGGTCAGGAGGTTCTTCGGCAGCCCGCCGTGCACGAGGCTCAACATCACCTCGCCCTCGCGCTCGCCGTCCGCGTCGTAGCGGTTCTCCTGGACGTCCCGAAGCGTCGGCCAGACCGTGTGCTCGGCGCCGTTCGCGACCATCTGATCGTGGGCCTTCTGGATGGCTTGGCGCAACACCCCGAGCTCCGCCTTCGTCTGGGCGCGCTCCTCGGCCGTCGCCGCGCGCTCGAGGGCCGCGGGGACCGGGTCGACCTCGGGTGCGGGGGGCGGCTTCATGGCCATCGCCGATGCTCCGAGAGCCAGCCCCACGGCCAGCACCCAGGCGGAGACCTGGACCCGGAAGGCCACGCGATGCTGCTTCAACGGACCCGCCGAGGGCATCAGCCTTCGGACGATGGCCACCAGCGACGCACCTCGAAATCGGGCGCCGCGCTCGATCAACGACCTCCGCGTGGCTCGGTCCAGGCCGGAGCATCCGCCGAAGTCCGCGCCATCGACGAGGGCCCCTTCGAGCTTGCAGTTGCGCAGATCCGCGCGTCGGAAGCGCGCACCCCTCAGGTCGGCCGAGGACAGGTCGCAGCCCTCGAGCGAGGCGGCCGTGAAGTCACACGCCCTCGCGGCGCGAAGCCGCACCGCTCTCAACCGCGCATGTCGCGCATCGACCAGGTCCAGCTCGCCGAGGTCGCCGCCCTCGATGACCGCGTCTTCGAGCGAGGAGCCGACGGTCGATAGCTCGCCCAGGTCGGCGCGCTCTACGCGAACGGCGCGAAGGTCGCAGCCACGAAGGCTCGCTCCCGCCTGAGCGGTGGGCGCGGTCAGACGGGCCTCTCGGAAGGTGGACAGCGCGCAGAGGCCGACGAGCACGGGCTTGTCGAGGTGCGCGCCGTCATAGGAACAACGCACCGCCGACTCGACCGGGGTGCCCCCGGCGACGCGCCCCGTCACGCGCTCTTCGCTCAGCCGGACGCCCGCTTCTCCACGGGCCCGACGCGCCGCGCCGTGCGGGCCGAGGCGCAGCTCCCACTCCGGGTGGAGCAGGCCGAGGAGGCGGTTCAGCGACTTGGGAAGGCTCAATGCAGGTCGTTCTCGCCCGCCAATTCTGCCCCATCTCCGAGCCCCTGAAGCACCCCGGACAGTTTTTGGTCTGCGGCCTGACTACATGTTCAGTATGTTGAACTCACGCATGGGAGATACCCTCATGCTGGCACTCCGAAAGACCATGTCCTCCGCTCCCCTCCGGATCCCCCGGTTCGAAGCGGCCGAAGCCCGGTTCTCCTCCTGGTTCGGCGCCGCCGTATTCCGGGTGACGACCGAGGGTCACGCGGCGGGGCTCCACTTCGAGCCCGGTGACCTCCTCATCGTCGACCAGGGGGGTGTCAGCCTGGACGACCTCGTCGTGCTGCTCCCGCAGCGGCGCGGACGCCCGATGCTGGGCCGCATGACCAAGGACGGACTGATCTCCGAGCCGGGGCACGTGCCGGTCGCGCTGAACACCCGCTGGCACGTCGCCGGGCGCATCATCATGCGCGTGCGCACCAGCCCGCGGCGCAGCGCCCAGGTCCTGCCCTTTCCCGAGCTCGGTGACACCGGGCAGCAGCAGCTCTCCTTCGACGACCCCTCGCAGATCGTGGACGACCTGCGGGTCCACCTGGTCTTCGAGAAGGCCCCGGACCGCGAGCTCGTCGGGCGGCTCGCCCAGCGCCTGCCGGGCTTCCGCATGATCGCTCCCGACGAGGCGCTCGTCGACGGGCGCGAGCTGTTCACCGGCGCGCCGATGGACGTGCTCGCGAGCCTGGTGGCCGAGCTCCGCGTCGAGTTCGGCATGAAGACCAAGGCGGTCCGCACCGAGGCGCGGGGCACGGCGATGGCGGTCCTGGGTCGCCTGCCCTTCGACGCCGTGGCCTGTGTTCGCCCCGGCGCCCGCTACGCCGCCCCGCCGCGACGTACCGCCGCGCCCGTGATGACGCAGAGCAAGCCCGACGAAGAGAAGCCCCGGAAGCAGCTGGGGCTCTTCGGCGAGGGCTGAAGTCAGGGCAGGATCTGGAACAAGTACCAGGCCGTGATCTGGTAGCTGCCATCCGGCAGGGGGCCGGCGCTGACCGCCTCCGTCTCGCCGAGCCGGTCCTGCTCGGTGCCGGCGTAGCCATAGGCAAAGGTCGTGCCGTCCAACCCGTCGCCGACCGGGGCCTCGAAGCTGGCGTAGCTGCCGTAGAGGCTGTCGCGGACGTCGCCGAGGCCGTGCTGTTCAACCCCGGGCACGATGGGCTCGTAGAGCTCGCCGAGCCCGATCACCATCTGCCGGGGCACCCGCTCGGCTCCGATGCACGCGCCGCTGTCGTCCGCCAGGTCGAGGGCGACCCAGTGGTAGACGAGCGGGTCCGGAACCTCGGCCGCCTCGAAGGAGACGACCTCGGGGAAGTCGGTGCAGAGCTCGCCGAGCGTGCTGTCCTCGGGCCAGAGGCGGAGCGTCGGAGCGACCGACACCACCGCGCCCTCGAGGATCTCGATCTGGGCGTCCAGGCCGAACCAGTAGGGGTCGGGCGAGTCGATTGCGCCGGAGTCCCCGGTACCCTCGGTGTCCCAGGTGTTGCCTGTGTCCTCAGCGCCCGCACCCATGTCGTGCAGGTTCATGTCCGAGCAGGCGGTCACCAGTCCGGCCAGCACGATCATCGTGACGCGCTTCATCTGCGCTCCCGCGGGCTGCCTGACGGTTTCAGAGTAACCACTGTCTCCCCGGCCCCGCTACCGCAGGTCCCAGGCATAGGCCGGCCACAGGGTGTAGGTGCCGTCCTCTTCCCAGCCGTCGGTGGTGGCTGAGCCCCAGTCTTCGGCCTCGTCGAAGGCCCAGCCGTGGCTCTCGAGGGCCTCGCCGTCGTAGGACAGGGACCACTGGTAGGCGGAGGCATAGGGCGCGTCGTCACCCGCGGAGTCCCCGACACCGAAGGCCTCGATGCCGCGGTAGCTGGCGGAGGACACGAGCTCGTCGTCGCAGTCGTGCTCGACGTCCGTGAGCGCGATCTCGTAGGTGGCGACGCACTCCTCGCAGCCGTCGAGGTCATCGATGAGGCTGCCCTCGACCGTCTGCAAGAGCGTGCAGAGGTGGTAGTCCTCGGTCCGCTTGCGCTCCCAGCCGTCCTGGAAGAAGACCCACACGTGGTGGCCGCTCACCCCAAAGGCGTCCGGTGTCACCGTCGCGTAGTTCACGGCCCACGCGGCATCGCCGGAGGCCTTGGAGTTGCAGGCGACGAGCAGAAACAGCATTGGTAGACCTCCTACCGACTTCCCGGCGCCGAGGCACCGATGGTCAGCAGGAGGCCCCCTTTCGAACCGTGCGTGCGGTTTTCCCGCACACGGCTCACCGATGACTTCTC
>Ga0114933_10002261_pt1 | contig 20244 bp, 15 predicted proteins | sample 4SBtaG_FD_89691 | JGI IMG/M metagenome (GOLD analysis project Ga0114933, IMG submission 89691) | Deep subsurface microbial communities from Kolumbo volcano to uncover new lineages of life (NeLLi) - 4SBTROV12_W25 metaG | ecosystem: Environmental > Aquatic > Marine > Volcanic | place: Kolumbo... | reverse complement strand
TTTGAACTCGCAATCAATGCATTAGTATTTGCCGGATTTCCAACCACGAGGATTTTTGCATCCTTATTTACACCATTATTTATGGCAGAACCCTGATGAGTAAAGATTTTTGCGTTTGCTTCAAGCAAATCAGCTCTCTCCATTCCTGGCCCTCTTGGCATTGCTCCAACCAGCAGAGCATAGTCTGTTTCATTAAAAGCTTCATCTGCGTTGTCTGTGGCTATGACACCAGCAAGTGTAGGAAAAGCACAATCTTCAAGCTCCATAAGGACACCTTGAAGGGCAGGAAGTGCTGGAGTAATCTCAAGTAATTGCAGTATGATTTTCTGATCTGAGCCTAGCATTTGCCCAGAAGCAATTCGAAATGCCAATTGGTAACCTATTTGTCCTGCTGCTCCAGTTATAGTTACACGAACAGGTTTATTCATGATTTATCCTTTTATATGAAAAAAGCTCAGTGATTTTTATGTTTGATCTCTTCTATGCCAACTTAGATCATCACATCTGAGCTTTATTTTATGGTTTTATTGTTCTTTAGCTTTGTATGCTCTGACTTCAATATTCAATAATTCAGCAACCTTTTGCTGGTCTTCAACAGCCGCATTATATTTTTTATCTTGATGCTCTATAATCGTTGCTTCTGCTTCAGGCGTATGTTGTTGGTTGATTTTAAGCATTGAAATCATAGCAACAGTATCTTTGTCGATACACTCCATGTAATCATTCATATCTTCTATCCACTGTCTCACCGCTTGATAACCTGTCATAAATTCATCTGAGGTACTTGTCGCGCCGTTTGGAATTTCGGCTTTTCTTGGGTATTCACAAGCACCATATGCTGAGAAAGAGAAAAAAACGCTTATTAAGCAAAATATTTTAAACAAATTTTTCATAAAATTATTAGATGGCATCTTAAGTTTTGTCCATCACACCTTATCTGATTATCGAGATTTAATTTAATCATTTTATATTTCTCAAGTGAAGTCAAAATATTCAAATTAGGAAATTATTTTTCTAAAACACAAAGGTGATAGAATTATATTGAATACCGATGGACAATAATGGCATTAGATTATGAGTACTATTCTTGAAAAGAAACTAAGACAACTTTCAGAGAACAATGAGCCCGTGGTTTTTTGTGGCGGGAAGAAAGGATTGGAAAAAGAATCATTAAGGGTAAACGAAGAAGGCTCACTCTCACTTAAGAGGCATCCATCAAGTTTAGGCTCGGCATTAAAAAATAAATACATCACAACTGATTTTTCTGAAGCGCTACTGGAGTTCGTAACTCCTGCTTATGAGAATAGTTGGGAAGTGATTAGCATGCTCAATGATATTCATCAATTTACTTATAACAATATAAATGATGAGTTTTTATGGATTGCAAGTATGCCTTGTAAGTTAGATGGCGATAAATCAATTCCGATTGCAGATTATGGAAGTTCAAATATCGGTAAAATGAAATCTATATACAGAAGTGGTCTAGGCTTGAGATATGGAAGAAATATGCAAGCAATCTCCGGAATACATTTTAATTACTCGCTTCCAGAGAATTTTTGGCCTGTATACAAAAAAATTGAAAATAATAATTCTGCTACGGAAGACTTTATATCATCAAGCTACATGGACATGATAAGAAATCTCAAGCGTTTTGGATGGCTGATACTCTACCTTTTTGGAGCCTCGCCAGCAATATGCAAGTCTTTTTTGAGTGATAATAATACGTCTATGCCATCACTTGATAAAAAGACTTTATTTCAACCATATGGTACTTCACTGAGGATGAGCGATCTCGGTTATACCAGTTCTGTTCAGTCCAATATCAATATCTCACTGAATAATTTAGATGATTATATCGAAGATTTAACAACAGCCATGAAGACCCCAGAGCCTTCTTACCAAAATTTCGGATTAGAGAAAAATGGAAAATACCAACAACTTTCATTAAATAAACTACAAATAGAAAATGAGTATTACAGCACTGTGAGACCAAAGAGAGTTGCAAATTCAGGCGAGAGACCTACAAGCGCTCTAAAGAGAGGAGGGATAGAGTATATTGAAATAAGATCTTTGGATGTAAACGTTTATGATCCTGTTGGCATTAATCAAGATACCATGAGATTCATCGAGTCTTTCATGATATTTTGCTTGCTTGAGGAAAGCCCATTGATTGATGAGGTAGAGAACAAAGAAATAATGAAGAATTATTCAGATACATCTAGTCATGGCAGGAAGCCAGGTTTTAATCTTTCAAGAGATGGAAAGACAGTCTCATTGAAATCCTGGGCAACTGAGATAATAGATGGTGTACTAAAAATTGCATCCCTGATAGATAAAGGAGCTCAATGTTCTGGATACGAATCATCAGTTAAGAAGCAATCTCGGTTAGTTGATGATCCCGACCAAACACCGTCAGCCATGATGCTTGGAGAGTTATCAGAAAAAAAGATGACTTTTTCTGATTACATTCTAGATTTGTCAAAGCAAAATAAAGAATACTTCAAGGGACTGATGGATCTATCGTCATCGAAGAATGCTCTTTTTGAGAAGGAAGCCAAAGATTCAATAAAAAAACAGTCAGATATTGAATCAGAAGAAAGAGAGCCTTTCAGTGACCACTTGAAAAAATATTTTGAATCTTAATTCAGTCGAGCTTCTTGAAAGGAAGTGAAGTTCCATTTTCTATGGCATGTTTAAGATGGAGTGATTGCATTCTTTTTGTAAGCTCACCTACCTTGCCATTACCAATTATTCTTCCATCAGCTTCGAGCACGGGAGTCAATTCACCCATTGTTCCTGATGTGAAAACCTCATCAGATGTATAGAGCTCGGTGAGAGATAAATCTTTTTCATGGTTTGCAATTCCTTCATTATCTGCAATCGATAGAATCATCTTTCTTGTTATTCCCGGAAGGCAGCTATTAGCGTATGGAGTGAAAATTTCATCATCTTTGACTATGAATAAATTCGTATCATTTGTTTCAGATATAAATCCGTTAACATCAAGCATAATTGCACTATCTACACCACTTACATTGGCTTCTATCACAGCAAGAATGTTATTAAGAAGGTTATTGTGATGTATCTTTGAATCTAAGCATTCAGGCGTATTTCTCCTTATCGAAGATGTAATTAACCTTATTCCATCATTTCCATATACAGGTGGCTTCCACTCTGCAAGAACGATTAGAGAACACCCTGATTGATTGAGTTTTGGGTTCATTCCAGAGGTAATTTTTTCGCCTCTCGTCAGCGTAAGCCTGATATGACTTTGATCCCACATTTTATTTGCTTCGAGCGTTTTAAAAACAGCTTTAGCAACATCTTCAGAGGAGGGTATGGATTCAAACGCAAGCGCTTTTGCAGAATTTTGTAATCTATCTAAGTGTTCATTGAAAGCTGCAATTTTTCCATCATAGACTCTCAGTCCTTCCCATACAGCATCACCACCCTGAACAGAACTATCAAATACAGATATTTTGGCTTCATCTCTTGGGAGTAACTCGTCATTGATGAATACAATAAGATTATCGTTTCTTGGGTCTACTTTCATTCTAGGAGTCCTTTCTTAAAGCATATTTGTAAAGTTTATCATAATAGGGTTGACACTCATCCAGAAGATTCAGGAATTTTTCTGCTAAAAGCGGTTTTGCTTTATAAGGAAGAAATCCCTCTGAGTCATGTACACTCTTATACCAATATTTAGCCCAAACACCATCCTCCTTAATTGGACCTTTATCCCAACTTAACATTGATTCAGAATATGGAATAGATAGACGCTCACATAATTTTGATAAAATATTTTTAGGATCATTTAAAAGCTCTTTACTATCAATAACAATGGCATGAGAGTTTCTTGATCTCAAATCTTTAAATAGTCTCCATTGAAGGTCCAGTCCAGTGTCTCTCAAATTGGCATGCGGAAGCTGTATTGTGAGGGATGCAATTACGTCCTTTGGGTCTCTTATAAGAAAAATATTTTCAGTTTCAAATATAAAATCCCGATTCATTTTTTGTAAATGATGTGACATTTGTTTCATAAATAGGATTTTATTCTTTGGACCCTTCATATCCAAAATTGACCGCATTACTCTATTGCCATCACAATCAACTTGCTCGATGACTTCTTTTCTTCCTGGATGATCTGCATTCGTTACTCTGAGATAGTGCCCATATAATGGCTCATCGATAACGACAGTATCATCGCGTTGAGCAAAGCTGTACATAATTGCTGTTGAAATATTCCTAGGCCCTGACCACATGCAAATTTTTTTCATGATTTATGCAAATATTCTTTCAAATCAATTTCTTTAATATTGTTCTTGTCATCGTCGATGATAGTTTTATGATAAATAAGGTTCTTTGAATGAATAAAATCTCTTGGACGATTGATCGCATCAACAGCAATTAAAGTTCGATTTTTTAGGTATAGACATGAGAATGATTTTTCTAATGCGTTACCTCTAATGATTACTTCATCAAAATTCTGAGAAACACCAGCAATTTGAAGTTTGATATCGTATTGATCAGACCAAAACCATGGAACCGAATCATAGCTTACATCCCCAAATGATATGTTCTCAGCAACCACTTTCGCCTGATCGATGGCATTTTGAACAGATTCAAGCCTAATATACCTTTGATATATGTTATTCCAATGATTCGTACAATCTCCAATTGCGTATATGTCTTCAACATTGGTCCGGCATGCGCTATCCACCTTAATGCCATTATCTATTTCTATCTTTGTATTATCGGCAATCTCAATATTGGGAACACCTCCGACACCAACTAGCACAAGATCTGATTGTATAGTTTCATTTGAAGAAAGATGAATTTTTGCAACATTGCCATTTTCTCCTGAAAAATAATTAATATTTTGATTGAATAAAAATCTGACACCTTTATCCTCATGTTCAGATTGAAAAAATCTTGATACGTCTTTTGAGACTACACGATTCATCACTCTTTCTTCTTTTTCAAGTACAGTTACAGTGAGGCCATATTTTATTGCTGTTGCTGCAACCTCAAGTCCGATATATCCTGCACCGATTATTACAAGTGATTCACTTTTCTGCATTGCGCATTTAATATTTTCGGCATCGCTAATATTTCTTAAATAAAATATATTGCCCAAATCTGATCCATCAATATCAATCTTTCTTGGTCTTGACCCTGTAGCTAAAACCAATTTTTTGAAGTGAAACTCATCGTCTTGTGTTTGAACTGATTTTCTCTCTGTATCAACTTTGACAACTTCTTTGTTAAGCTCAAAGTCAATATCAATATCGCCATAGAAGTTAGGCTGCTTAATAAACAATCTATCTCTTTCAATTTCACCTTTTAAGTAGGCTTTAGATAGGGGTGGTCTCTGATATGGGTACAAATTCTCTTTGCCAATAAGTGTAATTTTTCCCGAAAATTTCTTTTGCTTGAGGGAGACAAGCACCTGACCAGCTGCTTGTCCTCCTCCAACTATTACTATATCGCTGACTTTTTTCATAAATTAAAAATATTAGATAGCGCTGATTCCACCATCAATCCTGATTTCAGTCCCTGTAACAAATTTTGATTCGTCAGAAGCCAGATATAATACTGCATAAGCAACGTCATTTGGTTCGCCAATCTTTCCCAGAGGAATTTGTCTAGAAAGTTTTTCGATTGCAGTTTCCTTTCCATATTTTTTGTATAAATCATCAAGTAGATTTGTATCAACAAACACAGGATGAATTGAATTGCAGCGAATCCCGTTCTTTTCTCTAGCGCAGTGTATTGCGACAGATTTAGTTAAATGCCTGACTGCAGCTTTCGCCGAATTGTATGAGGCTAAATTATGTCCAGCAATAATCCCTGAAATTGATGAAATATTAACTATTGATCCATTTTTTTGTTTTTTTATCGCTGGTATAGCATATTTGCAACCTAGGAAAACACTATCAAGGTCAACTTTATGAACATGTTTCCATTGGTCATAGCTTTCTTCCTCTATCGTTCCTACAGCCATTATTCCTGCATTATTTACAAGTATATTTACAGCCCCAAAATTTTTTTCTACAGAATCAATGGCATTCTTCCAGTCTTCAACAGAAGTCACATCGTGTTTTATTGATGCGGCATGTCCAGGAAACTCATCATTAATTTTATTTGATTGAATGGCCGCTTCTTTTTCATTTATATCTGTAATCAGAACTTTGGCTCCTTCTAGCACGAAAAGTTTTGCTATGGCTAAGCCAATTCCTTGAGCTGCTCCTGTAATTAAGGCAATTTTATTTTCAAGGCGTTTCATATTCTGCGCTCCAGTATTTAAATTATGTTGCAATCTCATCAGAAGCAAGATTGCCATGCAAATATTTATTATATATTTTAGTATTTTTATTCAACCTTGGTTATGCTACTGACTTTTAATAATGGAATAAATTAGTATGAAAACAAATGCAATAAGGATAGGAGAGTACGGTGGGCCTGAGGTTCTGGAATTTAGTGAAATTGACTTGCCTGAATTGCAAAAGGGTGAAGCGAGAATACGGCACACTGCAATAGGATTAAATTTTATAGACACTTATCATCGCTCTGGTCTCTACCCCATGCCACTTCCGACTGGGTTAGGAAGTGAGGCCGCTGGAATTGTAGAAGAAGTTGCAAGTGATGTGACTTCAATAAAAGTTGGTGATCGAGTCGTTTATACAGGAAGACCTGCCGATTCTTATTCGGAGAGAAGAAATTTTGATGCAGATCGATTGGTGCCAATTCCCGATGAAATCAGTGATGAGCATGCTGCAGCACTTTTACTTAAGGGATTGACTGCTTGGTATTTACTAAGAAGGAGTTACAGAGTTCAATCTGGAGATAATATATTGCTTTATGCTGCTGCCGGCGGTGTTGGATTGATTGCATCTCAATGGGCAAAATATCTTGGAGCAAACGTAATAGGAGTAGTGAGCACAAAAGATAAAGCTGAGCTTGCAAAATCTCACGGCTGTGATCACATAATTTTTTCTGAAGAAAATATATCTGAAAAGGTCCGAAAACTTACTGATGATGAGGGAGTGGCTGCTGTTTATGATTCTATAGGTAAAGATACTTTCTTCTCATCATTGGATTCATTGCGCCCTCATGGCGTCATGGTTACATTTGGTAATGCATCGGGCCCGGTGGATCCTTTTTCACCAGCTGAACTCGCAAGTCGTCATTCCTTGTATGTTACGAGACCGATATTATTCGATTTTATAAGTGATAGAGGGAATCTCTTGCTCGCCTCCAAAGAGCTTTTTGATCTTGTAATCGAAGGCATTATAAAAATTAACGTCAATCAGAAATATGCTCTTAGGGATACCGCACAAGCGCATATAGATTTGGAGTCAAGAAAAACCACTGGCTCAACAATTCTTGTGCCTTAAATATATGGAGCAATATCAAGCTATTGTTTCGAGCCACTCACATTTTTATAAGGTGAGAGGTATAAACCATCATTTTAATGTTTGGGGAAATGAGAAAGCGCCACTTATTTTTTTTCTTCATGGATGGGCAGATACCGGGTCTACATTTCAATTTGTAGTTGATTCATTTAAAAATGAATGGAGAACTGTTGCACCTGATTTTCGAGGATTTGGAAAATCCGATTCCAACAAATCCTGTTACTGGTTTCCTGATTACCTTGCAGATATCGATGAAATAAAAAAAATATTCTCACCAGATAAACCATTGATATTGATTGGTCATAGCATGGGCGGCAATGTTGCCTCAATGTATGCAGGTATTTTTCCTGAAAATGTTTCCCATCTTGTTAATGTTGAAGGTTTTGGATTGAAAGAATCTGATCCAAATAATGCGCCCAGTCGTTATCAGCAATGGATAGCAAAACAGAATGATGTCCAGGCTTTCAGAGAATATGACAGCCTGCATGATTTAGCATTAAGGATAAAAAAGAAAAATCAAAATATCAGTATTGAAAGAGCAATGTATGTGGCTTCCCAGTGGGCTGAAAGGTTAGATACAGGTAAGATCAAACTTAGGGCAGATCCAAAGCATAAACTACCAAATGCTACACAATACAGAAGAAGCGAAGCTGAGGCATGCTGGCGCCTAATAAGCGCAAAAACATTATGCGTATTTGGAAAAAATAGCAGTTTCTTTAAAGAGGGTATTTCAGTAAGAGAGAATAATATACAAAAGTCGTGGCTAAATGATTCAAAAACTGTTGAGATACCAGATGCTGGACATATGATTCACCTCGAGAACCCAGAGTTTCTTGCTAATGAAATTGAAGATTTCATAATGAATGAGTAATTTTTTTAAGTGCAATTAACCAAGAAACATTGAGTATGCTTTGTTAGATGTTTCTTCCCAGTATCGGTATCCCAATTGAGCAAGATGCTCATTTAGCAGATTCATTTGCTCGGGGTCAGCTTGAATGCCAGCCAATATTCTTCCAAAATCAGAACCATGATTTCGGTAATGAAATAAACTTATGTTCCAGTCTTGCCCAATTGAATTGAGAAAATCTAGAAGTGCGCCAGGCCTTTCTGGAAATTCAAATCGAAAAATATGCTCACCTACTATTGAGGTTCTACCTCCTACCATGTGTCTGACATGGAGTTTTGCCATCTCATTATCACTCAGGTCATAAACAATATAGCCACTGTCTTTAATTTGAGAAATTATATTTTTTTTATCATCAGACCTGCCGTCAAGACTAATGCCAACAAAAACTCTAGCAGAGGCTTTGTCACTATATCGATAGTTGAATTCAGTAATATTTCTTTTTCCAATTGATTCGCAGAATTTTTTAAAGCTTCCTGGTTCCTCATTGATCTCAACTGCTAATAACACTTCGCTTTTCTTTCCCACTGCAGATCTTTCAGCGATATGTCTTAATCGATCGAAGTTAACATTAGCTCCACAGTTGATCCCGACGAATGTTTTTCCTGACTCATGGTTTTTCAACACATACTGATTTATTCCAGCAACTGAAAGTGCTCCAGCAGGCTCTACAATTGAGCGAGTATCCTCATAGATAGATTGAATTGCTGCACAGATTTCATCTGTATTTACAGTTATTATATCGTCGACATATTTCTTACATAAATTAAATGTCTCTTCACCAACCTTTCTTACTGCCACCCCGTCTGCAAAAATACCTACATGATCCAATGTAACTGGTTTGCCTGCTTTTAATGCAAGTTTCATGCTTGCTGAATCTTCTGGCTCGACACCTATTATTTTTATGTTTTTCCCGCTTTCTTTCACGTAGCTGGCAATACCAGAAATTAATCCGCCACCTCCAATCGGAACAAATATTGCATCAAGATCACCTTCAAATTCTTCAATGATCTCTTTGGCTATTGTTCCTTGTCCTGCAATTACATATGGATCATCAAAAGGATGTATGAATACGGAAGATTCTTTTTTCTCAATTTCTTTCGCCTTAGTGAACGCTTCATCATAATTATCACCATGAAGTATCACTTCGGCGCCAAGTGATTTGACAGCGTCAATTTTTATACTTGGTGACGTAATTGGCATAACAACTTTTGCAGAATTCTTATTTATTTTTGATGCAAGCGCCACACCCTGAGCATGATTGCCGGCCGAACTGCAAATCACTCCATTTTCTAATTCCTTTGCACTTAACTGATTGATTTTATTGAAAGCACCCCGAATCTTAAAAGAGAAGGTTCTTTGTTTGTCTTCTCGCTTGAGAAGTACTGTATTGTTAAGTTTTGATGAAATTAATACAGCATGATCAAGAGACGACTTTTTTGCTACCGCGTAGACATTGGCATTTTTAATTAATTCAAGATAATTATTTTCTTTCACTTTATTAATGATTTAGATCGAGCAGGAATCAGCCTTTCTCGATTAAAGCCTTCTTCCTTCTGCGTCTAATTTTATAATTTGGTCAACATCAAGTTTTTTAATTTTATCTTCAATTTCATCCAGATCCCCAACAATGACCCAGGTCAAATTTTCAGGCTTAATGGACTTCTTCGCAGCATCATCAAGCCTTTCTTTAGTGAGACTCCTTACATTATCTGTATAGGTGTTCCAGTAATCATCAGATAATCCATAAGTCACTATTTGTGCTAAATCAGACGAGATCGCTCTTATTGTCTCCCATCTTCCTGGCAGACTCAGCGTATTGTTATCTTTTACTTTTTGAATCTCTTCAGCTGTTGCAGGATCAGAGTTGAGATAATTGAATAATTCGGTCTTTATCTCTGTAATTGATTCGGATGTTTTATCTGTTTGAACTGGCGCATAAGCTATGAATGGTCTCTGGCCTTTTGTTTTTAATAACAATGTTCTCGCACCATAAGCCCAGCCCTTATCTTCCCTCAAGTTCATATTTATTCTAGAGGTGAATGATCCCCCAATAATGTCATTCATTGATTCCACCGCCAATTCATCAGAGTCACTTGGACTAGGAGCAATATTTGCGGCGAGGACGATTGATTGCTGCGAACCTGGTCTATCAATCAGATAAATGGTTTCCTGACTATTATTATTTACCGGAGAGATATTTTTTTCTGGCACTTCTGATGCAACCCAGTTTTTGAATAGTTTTTCTAATTTTGCTTTAATTTCTTCTATAGTCACATCTCCCACAACAATCATGGTGGCATTATTTGGTTTAAACCATCTCTCGTGGTATTCGACTAATTGTTCCCTGCTTATTTTCTCTATTGATTCTTCTGTACCAGAACCAGTAAGAGGTAATGAATATGCATGATTTTTTCCATAAAGGAGTTCGGGCAGAACCCTCAGTGCAATACCGAAAGGCTGGTTCTTTTCTTGTTGGATTTCAGCTAATTTCTGCTTACGCAATCTTTCCAGTTCATTTTCTGGAAAACTAGGATTGAGGATAATATCCGCATAAAGGTCTAGTGATTTATCTAAATTTTCTCTCAGTGCATTTAATGTTACTGAGGAACTGTCTATACCTGAGCCAGAACTAATGATTGCCCCTATTTCTGATGCCTCATCGCTAATTTCCAAAGCATCTTTTTTAATGGTTCCTTCGTCAAGCATCGACATAGCTAGACTTGACGTTCCAGGGACAGAATATTGATCGGATGCATAACCCGCATCAAGCAATAGATTGAAATTTACAATGGCTGCATTTTTTTGTCTTGCGACAACCAGCTCAAGACCATTTGAAAGTGTGCTTCTCTCAAAATTTATAAATTTACTCTCAGGAAAAGTCTTTGTCTCAGGAAGAGATGTTCGATCGGCACCATTATCTGAATAGGTCAGTTTTTCTGTCGGGTGAACCTCAAGATTATAAGACCCTTTATTGAGCCATTTATTTGCAACTGCAATTATGCTTTTTTGATTGGCATCTTCTATAGCTTGCAGAGATTGTTTATAAAAACCAGGATCTCCGGTATAGACTGCATTTTGAGCAAGAATGTCAGATTTTCCACCAAATCCACCAACTTTTTCTGTTCCTCGTATAAATCCCGAGGTTAATTTCATCTTAGCTCTTCTCAGTTCAGCTTTAGTGGGACCATCTTCAATGAAACGATTGATTTCATCGTTTATGGCAGATTTAACAGCTTCATGATCGCCTCCCGGCTGAACCGAGGCCTGAATGTAGTAAAAACCGCCAATGTCACCAGCAAATTGATAAGAATCAACATCTGTAGCTATTCTATCTTTATAAACAAGTCGATTATATAACCTTGATGTTTTTCCTGAAGTTAGAATAATATCAATGAGTTGCAGAGCATCTGAATCAAGATCTCTGAAAGCAGGTCCGCCCCATGCCTTATGAATTCTTATTTGTGGAACGTCGTCCCTTATAATCTCGCTCTTATCTGTATCCAGTCTAACAGTCCAGTCTTTCATTTTATTGACTGGGGGCGAAGGTTTTATATCACCAAAATATTTTTTTACTTTTTCAAAAACTTCATCTGGATCAACATCACCTGCAATAACGACAACAGCATTATTAGGTCCATAGTATTTTTTAAACCACTCATGAACATCATCAAGGCTTGCTGAGTCAAGATCTTCCATTGAGCCAATTGTGCTCCATGAATAAGGATGATCTTTAGGAAATATTCCTTCAAGTAAGTGATATTCTACCATGCCATATGGCTGATTATCGCCTTGCCTTTTTTCATTTTGTACCACACCTCTTTGTTCATCTAGTCTTTCTTGAGTGATTGCGCCCAGCATGTGTCCCATTCGGTCCGACTCCATCCACAGAGCCAGATCAAGAGCAGTATTAGGAACATTCTCAAAATAGTTGGTACGATCAAAATAAGTGGTTCCGTTCATATTGGTTGCGCCAACTCTTTCAAATGGCTTAAAAAACTCATCATTGTAATTCTCACTGCCATTGAACATGAGATGTTCGAATAAATGTGCAAAACCTGTTTTTCCTTTAACTTCATTTTTTGATCCAACGTGATACCACAAATTTACAGCAACTATTGGTGCCTTATGATCTTCATGCACAATTAGTCTGAGACCATTATCTAATTTGAATTCCTTGAAGTTAATATTCACCATGTCTGCACCGATTGCTGTGTTAGTAAAAAGTAATGAAATTAAAAATATTTTATATATTCTGAGCATGATTATTTTATCCTAAATAAATATTTCTGGTTCAGGTCTCTATTGAGATTTAATCTAGATCTCAATAATTTTTTTCATTTATACATAAGACATGCATTTTAATATAAAATTCATAATTAATTCTGCATAAATATCAGAGAAGGTGTGTTTTGAGTAAATTAATAATAAGAAATGCCAGATTAGTGAATGAGGGCGCTATCACAGAATCTGACGTTCTCATTGAGGATGAGAGAATCGCCAAGATTGCAACCTCTATTAAGGTAGACAATAACGTATGCGCCATCGATGCTGAGGGCAAATTCCTCATACCTGGTATGATTGATGATCAGGATCATTTCCGTGAACCTGGTCTAACTCACAAAGCAGATCTTGCCACTGAATCAGCAGCCTCAGTAGCAGGCGGTATAACCAGTTTTATGGAGATGCCAAACGTAAATCCCCAAACAACCAATAAAGATGCCTTAAAAAATAAATACGGACTGGCAAAAGACCGATGCAGAGCTAATTATAGTTTTTACATGGGTGCAACTAATTCCAACATTGAAGACATTAAGTCATTAGAAGTAAATGATGCTTGCGGGATAAAAGCTTTTTTGGGTGCTTCTACTGGAGATCTATTAGTCGATGATCCTTTGGCACTGGAACTATTATTTGAGCACGCACCAATAATAGTTGTTACTCATTGTGAAGACACCCCACTAATTCGGGAAAATGAAAAAAAAGCGAAAGAAAAATATGGTGATGATGTTCCAATGTCAGAGCATCCCTATATACGTTCTGATGAGGTGTGTTATAGATCATCAAGAAGTACATATGAGCTAGCAAAAAAATACGATGCTCTTTTACATATTCTTCATCTCACAACAGCCAAAGAGATGGAGTTATTCTCAAATCATCACAGATCTGAAAAAAGAATCACTGCTGAAGTCTGCGTTCATCACCTTTGGTTTGATGAAAGCAGTTATCCTGAAAAGGGTGCATTAATTAAATGCAATCCAGCTATTAAGAAAAAAAGTGATCGAGAAGCTTTAATTGAAGCACTAAACTCTGGAAAATTAGATGTCATTGCCACAGATCATGCGCCACATACTTTGGAGGAAAAATCAGGTAAATATTTTGATACTCCTGCTGGATTACCGCTTGTTCAGCATGCTCTCCCAATTCTATTTGATCTAGCAAGCAAGGGAGAAATAACCCATGAACTCATAGTAGATAAAGCTTGCCATGCTCCCGCAGATTTATTTGGTGTCATTGATAGGGGTTATGTCAGAGAAGGATACTTTGCTGACTTAGTAATTGTGGATACAGAAAAATCTTACAAAGTTACAAAAGATAATATTCTATATAAATGCCAATGGTCACCTTTTGAGGGACATGCTTTCAGTTCATCAATTCAGACGACAATTGTGAACGGGGTTATTGCCTATAATGACGGCAAACTAACAGATTCGATTCCTGGTAAAAAGTTAGATTTTAATCGCTCGAGAAACTAACGAAAATTGTTTACTTTATTGGCGAAGCGTTTATCATCCGTAACATACAAACGAAGAATTTGTTGATCCACTATTCATGTCTTTAATTAGAAGTTATTAGCCGCATAATATAAAAATGAAACCAACAGATATTTCAGATCCAAATTACTTCCATAAAGTAGTAGATTGTCAGTGGGCATGCCCCGCACATACTGATGTTCCCGAGTATATTCGCCTCATCGCTCAGGGCAAATTTTCAGATGCATACATGGTTAATAGAAAATCTAATGTCTTTCCGGGAATATTGGGACGAGTATGTGATAGACCTTGTGAACCAGCATGCAGAAGAACAAGAGTCGAAGATAAGCCTGTAGCAATATGTAGACTCAAGAGGGTCGCCGCTGATCACAGAGATGATATAACAGCGAGGCTTCCACAACCACCATCTAAAAAAAATGGAAAAAGTGTGGCTCTGATCGGTGCTGGTTGCGCCTCTTTAACGGTCGCCAATGATCTATTACCACTTGGCTATGATGTAACAATATTCGAAGCGCTAGATATGACAGGCGGTCTAATGAGAACTAATATTCCACAGTTTCGCTTGCCACCACAGGTTCTTAATGAAGAGATTCAATACATTCTCGATATGGGTGCTGACCTCAAGCTAAACCATAGAATCAATAGTTTCAAAGAATTCAAAGAGGATAATAACTTTGATGCAATTTTTGTTGGCACAGGAGCACCAAAGGGAAAAGAACTCAAACTTCCTGGTAGATATGACAGTAAGAATGTTCATATTGGTATCGAATGGCTTGAATCAGTTGCCTTCGAACATGTCGATAAAATAGGTAAAAATGTATTAATTATTGGTGTTGGAAATACAGCAATGGATTGTTGCAGAACCTCCTTAAGACTTGGCGCGAAAAATGTGAAAGTTATGGCAAGAAAACCCCGAGCTTTTTTTAAAGCGTCAGAGTGGGAGCTTGAGGATGCTGAAGAAGAAAATGTTGAGATTATCGTTAATCACTCTCCAAAAGAATTTATTGTAAAAAATGGAAAGTTACAAGGAATGCTCTTTGAAGAAATAGAATATCAAATTGATGACAAGGGTTCTATTAAGAGTTCTGAGATTGTTGGTGAAAAACTCATTGAGTGTGATGATGTAATTCTTGCAATCGGACAAGATAATGCATTCCCATGGATTGAACGTGACATTGGCATTGACTTTAATGAATGGGACTGCCCGATTGTCGACGAGACAACAATGATGTGTTCCTTGGATGGGGTATTTTTTGGCGGTGACTCAGCTTTCGGACCAAAGAATATTATATGGGCTGTTGCTCATGGACATGAGGCAGCAATCTCTATTCATAAGCACTGTGTGAGCGAGGATATATATGATCGTCTTCCTCCAGGAATGAATCTAACAAGCCAAAAAATGGGATTACATGAATGGAGCTATTCAAATGATTATGATGGATCAGAAAGAAGACTGATGCCTCATGTTGATCTCAAGAAAAGATTTAAGCAGTTAAATATTGAAGTTGAATTAGGATTTACATTAGATCAAACAGTTAAAGAGGTCGAGCGATGCCTGAATTGCGATATTCAGACTGTCTTTGCTGCGAACTTATGCATAGAGTGCGATGCATGCATTGATGTATGCCCAGTTGATTGTCTTACAATTACGGAAAATGGGGATGAAGATGATTTGAGAACACGCCTAACAGCTCCAGCAGAAAATCTCGAAGAAGATCTCTATGTTTCAGAGCCTCTTCCTCAAACCTCGAGGGTCATGGTTAAGGATGAAGATTTGTGTGTCCATTGCGGTCTCTGTGCTGAAAGATGCCCAACAGGCGCATGGGATATGCAAAAATCAACAATCCTCTTGCCTCACGTTAAAGATGAGCTTGAAGCTTCCAGAGTAAAAAAAGCTAGTAATAGTTAGAAAGGCAAGAAAATTAATAATCCACAAAAACAACTGAAAAAAGTTAATGACTTTGTAGTCAAGATTGCCACAGTTAATGGTACTGGTTCAGCAAGTGCAAACGGATTACTGATGAAAGCAATTTTTCGTATGGGTGTTCCTGTTGTTGGAAAAAACTATTTTCCTTCAAATATACAAGGACTTCCAACTTGGTATGAAATAAGAGTAACAGGCGAAGGTCATAACTGTGCATCAGATGAAGTAGACATAATGATAGCCATGAATGCGCAAACATACACTCAGGATTTAAAAAATGTAAGGTCTGGGGGATGGCTTATTTATGATTCAACTTGGCCGCGAAGCAAGTTGCTAGACAGATCTGATATCACTGTAATTGGAGTGCCTTTTTCAAAGCTTTGTATCGAAAACTTTGAAGGTACGAGAGCCAGAATCTTAATGAAAAACATTGCTTATGTTGGGGCACTTGCAGCACTGGTTAAAATTGATCTTAAGATAATAAAAAAACTACTAAATGAGACGTTTGGGTCAAAAAAACATCTCGTTAAGTCAAATCTCGAAGCGATCATGTTGGGTCATGATTATGTAATTGACAATATCACTCATCCATTACCATTAACTGTAAAACCAGCCAAAAAAACAAAAGGACAAGTAATCATTGATGGTAACACTGCTGCTGGTCTTGGGTGTGTTTATGCTGGCGCTACAGTTGGAGCTTGGTATCCTATAACTCCATCAACCTCACTAATGGACTCATTTCAAGCCTTTTGCAATCAATTAAGAAAAAATGAAGATGGCTCAAATAATTTTTGTATCATACAAGCTGAAGATGAGCTTGCAGCAATTGGCATGGTTCTGGGTGCAACTTGGAATGGCGCAAGGGCATTTACACCAACAAGCGGACCCGGCATCTCTTTGATGAGTGAATTTATTGGTTTTGCCTATTACTCAGAACTTCCAGCAGTAATTTTTGATGTTCAAAGAACCGGTCCTTCAACAGGAATGCCAACTAGGACTCAGCAATGCGATATTTTGTCCTGCGCTTATGTATCTCACGGAGATACCAAGCATCCCATGTTATTTCCAGCCAACCCAAAAGAATGTTTTGAAATGTCAATAGATGTGTTTGACCTAGCAGATGAATTACAGACACCAGTTTTTTTCATGACTGATTTGGATATAGGTATGAACGACTGGATGTGCCCTGACTTGACTTGGGATACAAAATACAAACCAAAACGTGGGAAGGTCTTATCAGCTAAACAGTTAGAAAAAATGGAAAATTTCTATCGATATTATGATCATGATGGTGATGGTATACCATATCGTTCTCTTCCAGGCACACACCCCAAAGGTTCTTTTTTTACCCGAGGTTCCGGCCATAATAAGTTTGGCGGATATACAGAAGATGGCGAGGAATATAAAGAGGTGGTTGACCGATTACTTGTTAAATGGGAAACAGCAAGAAAGATTTGCCCGAAACCGGAAATCAAATACTCAAAAAAGAATAAAGAGGCAATAATTGCCTTCGGAAGTAGCGATGGTGCTTGTATTGAGGCATTAAAGTATTTGAATAAAAAAAATATGAATTTTAATTATTGTAGAATCAAATCATTTCCGTTTAATAAATCAATTGAGAGATTCATAAACAAGCACGAAAAGATTTACATTGTCGAGCAAAATAGAGATGCTCAAATGAAATCATTGTTGATGTTAGATTTAAATATTGATCCCGTTAAATTAGAGTCAATACTCCATTATAATGGTAACCCAATAAACGCAAAATGCATTATAGATGGACTAAAGAATGAATAAGTTAATTATTGTTCTTATGAGGAAAATAGATGAGTTATATTAGTAAGCCAAAAGTCAGTCATCCAAAATCGAAGACCAATTCATTAGGATTGAGAAGAAGAGATTATGAGGGTGTTGTGTCTACTCTCTGTGCTGGTTGTGGTCATGACTCGATAACTGCTGCCTTGATTCAGGCTGTTTTCGAACTCGGAATTGAACCACATTGTTTGGCAAAGATCTCCGGTATTGGATGCTCGTCTAAAACTCCAGCATATTTTGTAAGCCAATCTCATGGATTCAATTCTGTCCATGGAAGAATGCCATCGGTTTCAACTGGAGCAAATGCAGCTAATCATGATCTAACTTATGTAGGGATTTCTGGAGATGGCGATTCACTTTCAATCGGTATGGGGCAATTTTCTCATGTGATAAGAAGAAATTTAAATATGACATATATAATTGAGAATAACGGCGTATATGGGCTTACTAAGGGCCAGTATTCTGCCTCCGCAGACGTTGGGAGTAAAGCAAAGAAAGCACCTGTCAATCAGCAAAAACCGATCGATCCAGTCAGTATGGGGATCGCCTTAGGTGCAACTTATGTAGCCAGAAGTTTTTCTGGAGATAAAGAGCAGCTTGTGCCTCTTATAAAAGGAGCTATAGCTCATAAAGGCTTTGGTTTGCTTGATATTATCAGCCCATGTGTAACCTTTAATGACAATGAAGAATCAACAAAAAGTTATTCGCATGTCAGAAAGTTCTATCATCAAGTGGTAGATACAGATTTTGTTCCTCCTGCAGAGGAAATTAAAGCTGCATATGATGAGGGAGAAGCGATGCCTATATCATTGCATGATGGAAGCCAGATTATTTTCAGAAAAGTAGATAAGAATTACGATCCAACTAGCAGGGCAGCTGCCTATTCTTTTCTCAGGGAAAGTAAAGCCAAACAAGAGCTCGTTACCGGTCTTCTATACATTGATAAAGAAGCAGATGACATGCATGAAAGTTCGAATACAACAAAACAACCACTATCCAAAGTACCTTATAGCCAGTTAAATCCCGGAAAAAAGAAACTTAATGAGATAATGAAGAGATTCAAATAATTGAATTTATCAATACTTCCATCACGTTTTTTTTTCTTTATATTATATTTTTTGACGGGATGCATCAGTGAAAACCATCAGTTTTCACAAAAAGATGTTACTTTTTACGGAACAGGAAAAGTATCAAGATATCAGCAACATTCTGATGGTTCATTAGAGCCCTTAAATCCTCTTTTTTTTGCAGAAATATTTATCACCGAAGGTGGAAATGTCAATGATGCAACAGTCATAATGCCAGACGAACAAGAATCAATAATCAAATTATTGTTTCGGCATTCCGAGTCTGATGAAATTGGTGATGTTATGTATCACAGTGAAATGCTTGAAAGCTACAAAACCCTTGAAGAAAAATATCCTATGGGGGCCTATAGATTTAATTTTGAAACATCAGAAGGTAGAGTTCTAAATAGTATTGTGAGCTATAGGAATAAATCTTTTCCAGAGCATCCTGTTATTATGTTTTATCAAGATGACATGAGAATTGGAATTAATGAAGTCGACAACACAAAAGAACTCATAATTAAATGGCCTGAATTTTCCGCTGGTCAATCAGATCCGAATAATATACTCGATGATCCAATATTTGTTGCTATAGATAGCTGTATTATGGAGGATATTATTCACAGTGGAAGACCTTTTGAGAAGAACGGCTACTTAAATTATCAGGCTAAAGAATACCTGGTCCCAGCAAATAAATTGGAGCCAGGTCAGACTTATGCAATGTATGTTGAGCATGCAATATTTACTGACACTCAAAATGATTTCGGAATGCCTGGATTTGCAACACTTGCCTCTTCAACTTATATGGATTTTCAAACACTTGGTATGACTGATCCTAATTATTGTATGAGGGACTCAAAATAATGAATTACGATATAGAGCAAATTCGAGGAAAATTTCCTGCACTCAACATTAAAGATTCTGGTGTCAGGAGAATATATTTTGATAATCCAGCCGGTACCCAGGTACCTACTGAAGTAATAGAAGCTGTGCAAAAATGCATGATCGAGTCGAATGCAAATATTCAGGGTGGTTTTGAAACATCTAATCGTGCCGATAAAATATTAGAAGAATTTCACCAAAGTATGGCTGATTTTCTTAATGCCACCTCCAGCGAAGAAATAATTTTTGGTCAGAACATGACGACTTTGACTTTACATATTTCAAGATCGATTGGACGACTTTTGAGTAAAGGGGATGAAATAATTCTTTCGAGAATGGATCACGATGCAAATATCTCGCCGTGGCTTCTTCTTGCTGAGGATATCGGACTTAGTGTGAAATGGCTATCCTTCGATACTGAAAAATATGAGTTTGATCTCAACTGTCTTGAGAATCTTTTGAG
>Ga0114933_10002258_pt1 | contig 20252 bp, 17 predicted proteins | sample 4SBtaG_FD_89691 | JGI IMG/M metagenome (GOLD analysis project Ga0114933, IMG submission 89691) | Deep subsurface microbial communities from Kolumbo volcano to uncover new lineages of life (NeLLi) - 4SBTROV12_W25 metaG | ecosystem: Environmental > Aquatic > Marine > Volcanic | place: Kolumbo... | reverse complement strand
TATTTTTGTTCTGAGAAAAAAATCTTCTTAAGGCTACGCGTTGCTTTAGAAGATTGCTCTGTTATCTGCTCGGGTTTATATTTCGACTTTGACACCTTTAGGGCAGTTCGATGAGACCCTAATTAACTTGTGAGTCTAAGCAAGAAACTATATATGAAAAAAATTCTCTTCTTTATTCGTTCTCTTGATATTGGTGGAGCAGAGCGGCAATTGGTGCTTACTGCTAGGGGGTTGTCGAGACAGGGTTACAGTGTGACTGTCCTTACGTTTTATAGTGGTGGAATTTTTGCGGAAGAACTGCTTAGCACAAAGGTGCGTGTGCTGAGTCTACACAAAAAGGGGCGCTGGGATCTAGTAATGTTCTTTTATCGCCTAGTTTCTGTATTACGAGATGAAGCACCAGCTGTTATGTATAGTTTTCTTGGGGGAGCCAATATATTTGCAGTGCTAGCGCGGTTTTTTATTCCTCATACGCGGATCATCTGGGGTGTGCGTTCTTCTAATATGGATTTAGACAAATATGACAGGATCACTTGTTGGAGTTATTGGTTGGAATGTCGACTAGTGCGCTTTGCTGATAAAATCGTTACAAATTCATCTGCGGGACTGAAGTATGCTTTGGCGAACGGTTTTCCATCGGGGAAAATGGTTGTCATAACAAACGGCATAGACACGGAGCATTTCCGACCTAATAAAGTAGCCGGTGAACGTGTGAGAAAGGCTTGGGGAATCGGCAAAAATGAGCGGTTAATCGGTTTGATTGGGCGTATTGACCCCATGAAAGGCCATCCAACCTTCCTTCAAGCAGCTGCACTCATTAAAAGGCAATTGCCAGACATCCGTTTTGTTTGCGTGGGCAATGGTGAAACAGAGTACAAAAATAGTATGCGCGAATTGGCAGCAAAGATGGGTCTGGATGATGCGCTGATCTGGAAAGATGAACATTTAAATTTGATGGAGGTTTATAATGCCTTCGATTTAGTATGCTCTTCTTCTTCTTTTGGCGAGGGGTTTCCAAATGTGGTTGGAGAGGCGATGTCCTGCGGAGTTCCGTGCGTGGTGACGGATGTAGGAGATTCGGCTTTGATCGTTGGCCAGGCGGGCCTGGTAGTTCCGCCAAATGATAGTAAAGCTATGAGCTTGGCTTGGATCGAGATGCTCTCGTTAGAGGAAATGGAATTTCAGGCTATGGCTGTTGCGGCTAGGGATCGCGTTACGTCGCAATTCAGCGTTAGAAACTTGCTGAAGGGCACAGAACGTTTATGGTATATGGGGAGTAGTGATGCTGAATCGTGAGCAGGGTAGTTAATGATTTCGGCAAGACTAGATTGTTGTAATGCAGAAAAAAAGGGTTTGGGGGAAGAGTGAAATTAAAACAGCTCATCTATGGTATCGCTACCTTTATTCCAGGAGTAAGTCGTTTCCGGTCAAGAGGACCAGGGGAAACAGCCTCTGCCAGATATTGTTATTCTGTTTGGTTGCGTCATTTAGTGAGGGCAAAAAACAATGGGCTTGATTCTAGCCCTAAAGTGGTAGCCGAATTAGGGCCAGGTGGTTCTTTAGGCATGGGATTAGCCGCCTTATTATCTGGGTGTGACAAGTATTTTGCCTTTGATATTGTTGAACACGCGAATACTGCAATTAACATAAAGGTGTTCGAAGAACTTATCGATCTGTACAGAAGTAAGGCTGACATCCCTAGGGAAGATGAATTTCCAAACATCAAACCCTCCTTAGAGGACTATCATTTTCCCTATGATATATTAGATCGAAATAGATTGCTACACGCATTAGAACCATCACGGATACAAAAAATTAGAAACTCAATCCAATACTCTGAGCGTAATGATTCGTTAATAAAATATATAGTTCCCTGGAATGATGTGAATATTCTAATGGGAGAATCTGTGGACATGATTTTTTCTCAAGCGGTCCTTGAGCATGTTGATGACTTGCGGAGTGTATACAGATCAATGTACTTGTGGCTGGTGCCAACTGGCTATATTTCACACCAAATTGATTTTAAGTGCCATGGAACAGCCGATGAATGGAATGGTCATTGGAAGTATTCAGATTTCATGTGGAGACTAATAAAGGGAAAAAGGCCCTACCTGCTCAACAGAGAACCACATTCAGCACATATTTCGATACTGAATAAAGAAGGTTATAAAATTGTTTGTGACAAAAAAATTAAATCAGAATCAACGCTGAATAGAAATAGGCTAGCTTCAAGGTTTAAGTCCATTCCTGATGATGATTTAACCTGCAGTGGTGCATTTATTCAAGCAAGAAAGTGAGCTTATGGCTGGAGTATTCTTCTGTCTTACATTTTTGATTCCTTTCTTAATACCCCGATTTCACAGCAGAGCGAACCTCACAATAGCCTACTGGTGTGTGATCATGTTTCACCAGGTGGTTGCATTTTGCAATGCCTTTTTGTTTCGAATCAAAGGTGTAGATAAGGATGCAGAGTCATTTCATATGTATGCGATAGAACTGCTTCAGTCCGAAAAATTTTCCGCTAGTTTTGGGGCACCTTTATTTACTAAACTGCTGAGTGTTGTTTATAGGTTATTCGATCCTTCCCGTTTCTTAGGTGCGCAGATGTCAATTTTGGCATTTGCGGTCTCCTGTTTTGTTTTGGTCAAAATACTTCGTCTGTTGGAACTGTCTGAATATGAGGTGCCTATTCTTCTTGGTTTTGGTCTAATACCCAGTGTAGCTTTGTTTGGATCCGTAACGTTACGAGAACCATATGAATTATTATTTTTTATGCTGGCGACTTATTACGGCATAAAAATGCATATGAAAAATAATAGGACTATCAATTTATTTCTATTATGCATCTTTGCACTTTTTATGGGGGTTTTACATAAGGGGTTACTTTTTTTTGCGTTCTTCTTGATTCTCCTGTTTTCAGTATGGACTCCCCGGCCCGCTTCTGGCCTTTGGTACATAAAAAAACTACGATTATTGATACCATTGACAATATCATTCACACTAATAGGCGCCTATCAGTTGTCAACAGTTGCAATTGAAGGAGTTAACGCATTGACTGTCATTTTTAATGAACCCCTGCTGGGGAGGATTGTAGAACATCGTGAGAATTTGACAATTCGCCGAGCCTCTTATTTTGTTTCTATCGATACCTCTTCGCTTCTGATGACCACATATAGTTTATTTAAAATATATTTTCACTATATGTTTCCTCCATTTCCATGGAATATAACAAATGCTTATGATCTTTATGCGTCAGCAGAAGGTATTTTTCGAGCGGTCTTGCTTTATTTTTCAGTGAAGTGTTGGCATAACGCTTATGGCCAACAACGTAGATTACTAGGGCTGATGTTGTTTTTATACATTAGCATGACTGGTCTATGGGCGCTGGGTACAGGTAATTATGGGACGGCTATAAGGCACCACATGCTAACTTGGTGGATTCTTATTATTACCGGTTTACCGTTGTTGATGACAACTTTAGGCCGTTTCAGATTGCGAAGAATAAAATATCCATTTTCATATTTCTCAAAACGGGTTGAAAAAATACCTTGAAGGTTGTTCATATTATTACTGGCCTTGCCACTGGAGGTGCAGAAAGGGCGCTTTATAACCTTCTAAATGGTGGACTGGCTAAGCACTGTGACAACCATGTAATCTCCTTGGGCAATGAAGGAGTAGTGGGGCCAAAGATAAAAACACTAGGGGTGCCTGTTACTACTCTGGGCATGCCTAATGGCCGACCCTCACTTTCAGGATTGGTGAAATTACGCCGGTCAGTTAGAGATTTTCAACCGGACTTGATCCAGGGCTGGATGTACCATGGCAATCTTGCGGCAACCTTAGCATGTACCTTTGCGCCGAGGCGTCCTATTTTGGTCTGGAATATTCGTCAATCCCTGTATGATTTGAGCTATGAAAAGCCGATGACACGCCAGATAATCCGGGCGAACCGAATTTTTTCTTCTTCTCCTAATGCTCTTCTTTATAATAGTCATCTTTCACAAAAACAACATGAAGCATTTGGCATTTCTTCTGCGAATGGGCAGGTCATTCCGAATGGGATTGATATGAAGAAATTTTCTTTTTTTTCTGATTTGCGTCAAAGCTTGCGTTCTGAGTTGGGTATTCCGGTGGATGCTCAGGTAGTAGGTCATGTGGCTCGACTGCATCCTATGAAGGACCATCTACTATTTTTAAAGGCGGCTGTAGATCTTGCCCTTCGGTATTCAAGAACCCATTTCATACTGATTGGCCGAGGTGTCTCGTTAGAGAATATAACTTGGAAACAGTTGGTGCCTGTATCGATAAAGGATAAGTTTCATTTTCTTAATGAGCGTGACGATGTACCGGCACTAATGTGCACTATGGATATTTTTTGTCTTAGTAGTGCTTGGGGTGAGGGTTTTCCAAATGTAATAGGTGAAGCGATGGCGATAGGGTTGCCATGTGTAGCAACCGATATAGGTGATATCTCGACTATTATTGGTAACACGGGAGTGGTAGTTTCTCCTCACAATAAGGAGGCGCTTGCCTCTGGGATCGAGAGACTCTTATTGATGCCCGAAGAGGAGCGCCGCATGCTAGGAGCAAATGCACAGGCTCAGATTAATGCAAACTTTAAGTTGGAAGTAATTGTGAAGGAATATATTGAACTATATGAGAATTTAGTATCACGTAAGCGAGTTCGTTAACTATGTGTGGAATAGTTGGTTACTGGGATAGAAGCGGCGCGGATAAGTTAACTGTTAGGCGAATGGCAACACGAATTCAGCACCGTGGTCCGGATGATGCTGGCATTTGGCTTGATAAAGAGTTGGGCCTTGCTCTAGCGCATCGCCGTCTTTCGATCATTGATCTCTCACCGGCTGGTCATCAGCCCATGGTTTCACCTTGTGGACGTTTTGCTTTGGTCTATAACGGTGAAATTTATAATCATCAGGAATTACGCGCTGATCTAGAGGAAGAGGGTGGACATTTTGACTGGTGCGGTCATTCGGATACCGAAACCTTATTGGCTGGATTGCGACATTGGGGTGTTGAAGGAGCACTCAAACGAGTTAATGGTATGTTTGCTTTTGCGTTGTGGGACAGCCTAGAGGGCAATCTCTTCTTAGCACGGGATCGTATGGGTGAGAAGCCACTTTACTATGGTTCGAGTGGCGGTAGCTTCTTGTTCGGTTCAGAACTTAAAAGTCTTAGAGCCCATCCTCGTTGGACGGGTGATATTGATCGCAATGCTCTAACGCTTTACATGCGTCACAATTATGTTCCCACGCCCTGGAGTATTTACCAGGGCATTAGCAAGTTGCCACCGGCTCATTTTATAGTCATTCGAGAGGCAGGGCAGATAGTCTCAGAGCCTCAGTGCTATTGGGATCTGAGTCAAATTGCCACAGATGGTTCAGTGGCGAATGCCAATAGCTCACCGGAGGACCTCATAGATGAACTGGATGAGTTGCTTCGCGATGCTGTGGCTAGACGCATGAATGCAGACGTGCCCCTGGGGGCGTTCTTATCGGGGGGTTTTGATTCCTCCACGGTGGTTGCTCTCATGCAGGCCCAGTCTATGCGGCCAGTTAAAACTTTTACCATTGGTTTTCACGAGAAAGGGTATAACGAGGCAGATCATGCCAAGGCGGTGGCAAAGCATTTGGGTACGGATCATACAGAACTCTACGTAACCCCGGAGGAGGCCATGGCGGTTATTCCTAGACTATCGACTATTTGGGATGAACCTTTTTCGGACAGCTCACAGATCCCCACCCTTTTAGTTAGCGAATTAGCTCGAAGGCAGGTGACAGTTAGCCTTTCGGGTGATGGGGGAGACGAACTATTTTGTGGCTATAGCCGCTATACACAGGGTTATCAGATTTGGAAAAAAATCCGTTTATTGCCTGGGCCATTGCGACGAGCATTGGGATCCTTGTTGCAAGTTCTTCCAGGTGCATCATTGGAGAATTTGATGCGATTTCTTCCCGAGCGTTATCAGGTTCCCCATTTAGCAGATCGTCTACCGAAACTAGCTGATGTAGTCAAAGAAGACTTGAGTGAGTCGTACTTTCGCCGGCTGGTATCTCATTGGAAAAATCCAGCAACAGTAGTATTGGGTGGCGTAGAACCGCAGACCATTTTTGAAACGCCGGAACAGCTACCAAAACTAGATGGGTTACGTGAGCAAATGATGTATATGGATACCATGACCTACCTTCCCGATGATATTCTCACAAAGGTAGATAGGGCTAGCATGGCAATGAGTCTCGAAGCACGAGTGCCATTGTTGGATCATCGGGTAGTGGAGTTATCATGGCGGGTGCCGATGTCTCTCAAGTATCGGAATGGCAAAAGTAAATGGCTGCTTCGAGAAATATTGTATCGTTATGTTCCCCGCGAGTTGATGGAACGTCCAAAAAGAGGATTTAGTGTACCCATAGAGACATGGTTACGTGGCCCTTTACGGGAATGGGCAGAAGAGTTGCTAGATGAAAAAAGGCTTTGCGAAGAGGGTTTCTTCGAACCTAGCCTAGTCAGAAATCTTTGGCGCGAGCATAAGTCTGGACACCGGCGATGGCATGAGTGCCTATGGATTGTGTTGATGTTTCAGGCATGGTTGGTTGACTCAAAAAGTCTATAACGTATTTCCTGAGAAAAAGATGCGATCAATTTTGAATAATCAGGTGGATGCGGAGTGCTTGGTTTTAAGATACCCTGTAAAACATTTTGAAGAATTATTTTTAACTGTTGTACTTGTGAGTTGAGCACGTAATGATTAAGTTTGGCTTTTCAGATATTTCACAGTTTTCAAAAAAAACCAATTTCAAAGGTTTTTTTGGGGGTCAAAAAAAAATATCTGTGACACTCTATGACAAGCTGAAAGACTGTCCGGATAAAGAGGCTATCGAAGAACAAATTTTAATGTTTTTTGCAGATGAACACGGCACTTATAAACGCACTTTTTGTAGCCGTTTTGTTGATTTTGATCGTGAAATGATACAACAAATGATGGCCCAATTCTCCCCAACTGAGACTATTTTTATTGAGGATGTTGCGGTGAGTAACGCCCGCACTTCATACGAATTTTATACTCGTGCCTCTGAAGCTTTTCCGCAAATTAACATGAATGCGACAGATTATGATCCATATTTTTATGTTGTAGAAGAAGGTAGAATAAGGCTGTCCTTTTCTAGCAAAGGCAATTTGCTAGAAATTGTTTATCCGCCTTTTGTTTTTAATGAAATTAAACGGGATAGCTATCTATATTTTCTCAATCATCTGGTTCGTGCTGCAATAAAGTTTATAGCTGTAAGACCACTTTTGGCTGCCTATACATCGAGAGAAAAGACTTCGCATAAAGTTCCTTTTTTTTGCCAAGAGGCCCGAACGTTGGCGAATAATGATAAACGATTTACATTAGGTCAGCATGATATCTTAGAGTCTTTTGCCAGTGATTGTAATGTTAGCGTAATTAGGGCAATGAATATCCTTAATCTTGATTATTTTCATTTGGAGCAGTTTCAAGTGGTTTTGATTAACATATTTGATGCGTTACGCGAAGGCGGGATTTTTGGATTTGGTTCAAATACAGATCCTGGGATGGTGGTTAATGGAGGAATATTTCAAAAGTTAGATAATCAGTTCAGGGTTTTAAAGTTATCAGGTGACGGCCCCCACATTCAAATACTTAAAATGATTAAAAGTTTTAAACGATGAAACTGTATGACATGTTTTTCTCAATAGCGATAGGTAATAATGATTCATAGAAATAAATTACTTTGCGCGGAAAATCGTCATTATATTCTGTTTATTTATGAGGGCTGGGCCGGCCCCATGAATATACTTTAAGCTGCTTTCTCTACGGAGTTATCTTCAATTGAATCGTCCAGCGCAAAATATATTTTAACGTAAGGGAATAGCAATGTTGAAGCAGAAAAATTTTGGTGAAACTAGTTTCTAGGTGCCTCTTACTAATAGATTGTATTTTACAAATTTGTACGATAAGGAAAACAATTTACTATGGATAAAATGACTTTGTTAAATGAGTTTATGCTTCGCGGGGCAGGAGAGTTGGACTTGCTTCCAACAATTATGAATTTTTTTATGTGCCTTTTAATGGGTTTTGTTCTACGGGATTTTTATATAAGACGGTCCTTCTCGTTAACAGGTAAACAGCATATTGGATCGATTTTGCCAATTTTGTCTGCAGTTGTATTTTTAGTGATTGTTGTCGTAAAGTCGTCCCTTGCTTTATCTCTAGGTCTTGTCGGCGCGTTATCTATCGTTCGATTTAGGACTCCAGTAAAAGAACCTGAAGACCTTGTTTACTTGTTCCTTGCTATTGCCTTGGGCTTAGGGTATGGCGCAGGCCACGCTCTGACTGTAACGGTTTTAGCTGTAATAATATTATTGGTTATTTATTTTTGGCTATCTAATAAAAATATATCGATGACAAGTGAATACAATATGGTTATTGATTGGTCTGACAATAATGTTTCTTTTGATCACCTCACACAAGTTATACAGAAGGCAGTACAATCGCTAAAGCTTGTTAGGATGGATAGAGGGAAGTCAGGAAACACTGCTGTTATGGTTATTGTTCCGAATGATGACATAACGTTTGATAGTGTTGTCAATAAACTGCAGGAACTTGATTCATCAGTAAAATTGAGTTTCTTTGAGGCTAAAACAAACTGGTAATTTGTGTAAGAAGAAGGCTCTAGATCTGATGATAATTAAGAATAAAAAAAAGAACATATTTCCTTATTTCTTCATATTGACCATTGCTTTAGGATATTGTGCTTTTTTTCTATCATTGGAAGGAAGAATTCTTCAAAGAGTGCTACGTGATCATTTATTTAATTTCTATGACTATGCTATGACTTTTGATTTGGGTTTTTCAAGTGTATCAAAAATAACCTCAGATCAAACCTATGGAGTTGTTTTAGATTACGGTTTGGGTGTAGCAAAGAAAATGCCTGAAGTTTTTTTTAAAAAAATTCAGGGCTTCCCTACGCGACCTCCTATAAAGACAATATATATCGATATAAAATTTAAAGATTATCAACAATTGCTCGAAGAAAGGGAGCAGGCTGTCCGATATAAAGTTCTTCATGAACATAAGAAGGTTAAAGCAGAAATTCGTTATAACGGACAGCTATACAAGGCAAAAATACGCTTGAAGGGTAACTTAAGCCAGCATTGGAGAAGTAGATATAAAATGAGTTTACGCGTTGAGATAAAGGGAAAAAACAATGTTCTTGGGTTTAAAAAATTTTCCTTGCATAAGGTATCAGCACGACAATTTCCTTTTGACCATGTATTTCAATCCCTAATGAAGGGTTTAGGTAACCTATCTTCTGTCCATAAGTATGCAAATGTTGTTGTTAACGGGGAATCTTGGGGCCTTATGAACCTAGAGGAACATGTTTCAAAGGAGTTTCTAGAAAAACAAAGGAAAAAAGATTCAATAATGGTGGAATTTGGAGATATGAAGTTAAGCTATCAGTACAAAAAGAATTACCAAAAGAGCGGCAATCCAACATATCCATATTACAGGTTGTATGATCCTAAGCTTAATATAAATTTATTCTCACAGAATAAGTATTTAAAAAGTAAGGTTTTTAGAACGTGGTTGACTTATATAGTAGAGAATAAGGTAGAAGCTAACGATAATGCTGAGTTATATGATATAGACCGTTATGCTCTAACTTTTATTCTAGCTAAAATATGGAATAATTGTCATGTCTTAGGGGGATCGAACTTGCGGAATTATTTTAACCCCTACTTATTGAAGCTGGAGCCTATAACTACTGATCAAGCAGCTTATTCTTTAATTGATGGTTTTGGTTCTACACCCAATTTCTGTGGAGAGTTTAAAGATATTTATCCACAAATATTGAAAACTGCAAGATATAAGGAAAAATTTTCAAATAATTACAGTGCTGTTTTGAATGTACTAGAAGACGTCAAAGATGAATTTGCCGATGCGCAGAAATATTTTCCTGTTGATAACAAGATAGACGGTGAGGCGATAACCAGAAATATAAAGTTTCTGGCGAAGCCTTCAGGCAAGAAAACTTTTAATTTAAAATCTACAACGGATGGTCTGGAGGTTATTAATGCACTTCCATCAGACGAGCAAGCTAAAGATTTTCCTCTACATTTGGTTGTTAGATATTTTGAAGATGGTGTGTTGAAAATTTATAATTTATTGCCTGATACAGTGAGTCTTGAAAAGCTAACCATTGATGATAATACAGCAATCAATCTCAACCTGGAAATCCCAGGTTATTTGCCTGGTAGTTATGAGCCGTATATTTTTCAAACTAAATTGCGAGGAGTTTATGACAATCGAATTTCTGTGGAAACCGTCTACAGAGGGAATCATAGGAATGACGTAATAGGCCCAACCCTTTTAAAGGGAGTGCGTAATCCGTTATTGATAAGCGAGATGAAAAGCGATCATAAGTTTTTAAAGAAAACAGAGGGAAAAAACTGGAAGATAAGCGGAGGGCCATGGAATGTTGATGAACCAATTGTTATTAGGGGTAACCTTACTGTTGAGAAGGGGGTAGAACTTTATTTTTCTAGCAAGGCCTATCTTATTGTTATTGGTTCAATTCATGCGAATGGTAGCTATGGGTCAAAAATAATTTTTGCTCCGCAGAAGGAAAGTTGGAAGGGGTTATATGTTATTGGTGATGGAGATAAATCTTCTGAGTTGACTAATGTTGTCATAAGATCTCCCTCAAGGTTAAAACATGACATGCTCAATTTGACTGGAGGTGTTACCTTTTACGACGCTAACGTTTTATTGGAGGACGTTCTTTTTGAAAATTCTTATGCAGAAGATGCATTGAACATGGTTAGATCAAAGTACACATTGAAAAAAGTTCATTTTAAAGGTATGAGATCTGATGCCTTAGATAGTGATTTTTCTTCTGGAAAAATTATTGGTTCTAAATTTAATAGTATCTTGGGAGATGCTCTCGATTTCTCTGGATCTTATTGTGATATAAAAAATATAAGTATATCCGATGTTAAAGATAAGGCTATGTCGGTTGGTGAAAAGAGTAATGTGATTGTAGATATAGCAGAGATTGATAAAGTTGGTGTCGGTATTGCAGTAAAGGATGGTAGTAGTGCTACCGTTTCTAATTCCAGCATCAAAAACTACACTTTGTACGCTGCAATGACTTATGATAAGAAAGGATTTTATGAAGGTGAGTCGCGGCTTGATATTTTTAATGTCGGGCTGGAAGGTGATCATCCCTTTGCTATGCAGGAACAGACGAAGCTATTAGTCGATGGAGTTATGGTACCTGAAAAAAATATTGATGTTCCGGCATTGTATCAAACGGATGAAATGAGCAAATGAATAGTGTGGGCAGGTATGAGTTGAAATATATTTTTGATGAGATAAGGTTTCATGAGAAGTTGGCTTGGCTGCATACTAATATGAACCTTAGAGAGGAATACCCAGTCCGCATTGTCAATAGTTTGTACTTTGATGATATAACCTTCCAATCTGTGAGAGATAACTTGTCAGGGATTCCTGATAGGAAAAAGAGGCGCTTGCGTTGGTATAACAATTTTCAATCAACAAACGTGGTTGATCCGGCCTTAGAGATTAAATGGAGGAAGGGAAGGTTGGTTTATAAGGACGCATTCCCACTTACAGAATTAAAAGATAAATTATTGTTTATTGAGTCCCGAAGTATTGTTAATAATATTAACAATATTTTACATGACAAAGAAAGCCCGTTAGGAGTTTTGGACGATCACATGAATCCAATCCTTCTTGTAAGCTATGAACGTCAGTATTGCAATGATGTTGAAGGCTTGCGAGTTACTATCGACCGTAATATTACTTTTAATTATGTTATACCTCATAATTCCTTATCAGATTGTCCAACCTACTTATATCCGAACTCTATAATTGAGTTTAAGTTTCCCATAGAGTTGAAGAATTATGTTTCTACGTTAATTAGACACTCTAATTTGCAACCCAAAAGACATTCTAAATATTTGACAGGGTTGGCGGCTTATGGATTAGTTACCTATTTGTAGTGTTTCAATCCTTCAGTAGTAGTTCAAATATTAAACTAAAAGAAAAATAATAGTGGCCTTCGAAAATGAGATAGTTGATTCAGGTAGACCGATTGGGTCAAAAAAAGAATGAGCAGTGATTCAAAATGTCTAATTCGAAGGTGCCCAGCTACTAACTTGGTAGCTGCAATTATTTATCAGGCTCAAATCCTCGTATAATTTCTATAGAGTTTCAACTCTTCCAGAGCCCTGAAGATTTCTCTGACGTTCGAACTGTTTTCCAATAGTTTAGGTTTTCATAACTAAAATAATGCCAGGCTGGCAATTCGTCATTGGAAAAATTGGTTCGAGGAACATAGACAACAGTTTGAAATATTTTTAGCGGTGCTCCGTACGAAAAAGAATCTTTATTTGCGTAAAGATCAAATGCCTCGGCGGCCGATAGGTATTCATTATCTTTCATTACAGCGCTGTTGAAAAAGGGATCATGTAATTCCCACTTGAGGGTTTTCGGGTTCCATACTTCAACAGCTACGTGTTCGTAGAGTTGCACTATTCTACTATTCATACTTATTCCGCTGAGAAATTGAACAAATATTTTGGCGTTTTTACTGCATAACCTGGGATATTTTTTCCCCTCATTATTTAGTCCTAGCAAATCAATGGCTCTGATAGGCTCCGGAATTTGGGGCATTTCGGATTCTTGTTCCAATATGTTAAAAACAAAATTTCTTAGAATAGATACCTTTTGGTGCCATTCGGTATTTGGGTCAATAACTTGGCTTGGTGGTGGAAAATTCTTAATTAATACTTTAATCTCTTTTGTTTCATTTGAGTCAATAATATATTTTTTTCCACCGATCACCTTTAAAGCAATTTCTCCTGAGGGCAGGTAAAATGGATTGGTAAGTAGAACAGTTAAGGATATTTTTACAAAAGATTTGTAATCCTTAATTACTACCAGGTCGAAAAATGGTTTCCACATAGTGACTTTTACTGCGGTGAAAACCAATATTACGATTAATGGAATAAAGCATAGCCTTTTTTTCATTTTTTCACTCGTTGTCAAATGAGTCATCTTTTGTTTTTTTTTCTTGTAAAAAGACATTTAAGGGCATGGAAATATTTTCGAAATGTGAAACCAATTGCTGCTATAAACCCCAGGATACTGCTTATGATGAGGCTGATGGATCCCGGGTCTATGTATGCATGGGCAATTCCCGGGGTAAGCAGAGTTAATAAGGCTGACCACTTTAAGGTTAGAATGCTAATGGTAGCTTGCTTAGTTTTTTTATTCGTAGAGGTAGTTGGAATAACTTTTTTCCAAATGACTGTAGTCCTCCAATTCGGTAAAAGCATTTTTTCCTCCGGATAAACATCTTATTATCATGTGGATTCCTTGTGTGGCCGTAACATAGCCACGTGAATATGGTTTTGCAAAAGATTCCTGACATTTATTTGGTGGGAAAAATCCACCATAAACGCCGTAGCGGTCCTGCACGAAAAACTCTTTATCATCTTTGTAGGCGACTTGACGTGATAACCAAGGCCCATGGTCTCCGAGTACATATAGGAGTCCTGATGGATCCTCTTTTTCAACGAACTCAACGATTTTCTTCAGGTTTGAGGTTGCTTCCTTGCTAGTACGTTTAAACCTTGTAGTAAAGTATGACTCTAAGGCATTTGCTTTTTTGTGGTCATAATCCAGCGGGGTATGTCCAGGGGTTCGAATATAGGATACAAAAACTTGAGGTTTGGACTTGGATAAACCCTTTCGGAAGTTATCAGTGATAAAGTCAATCATTGGTTGTGTGTTCAAAAGTTTATTAATTGAAGGGTCGGTACTCAGGTTGCAATAACCAAAAAATGTAATTCTCTTTGTAGTTTGGTGAACGTAGTTGCATGCAGAAAATTTTTGCTGAACTAGGTAATTGTCAACATAGGGGCCTTTCTTGACCCCAAAAAAACCTGTGTTAAAAACGGTGTTAGTTTCGTAACCATTTTGCTGGAATATTTTGAGCAATGGACTTTCAGTATTTCCTTGAAAAAGTTCCGCTTTACGGTGTGTTTTAAATGCTAGGCCTCCGAATAGTTCTATCCGCTCATCGCTCAGATCATCATAGTATTTTTTGTATAATGCGAGAAACATATTAATACTGTTCATTGAAGGGACGCCATTAACAAAAAAATTCTTAAATGGGTAAAACTTTTCACTCAACACGTCATGATACTGAGCCTTTTCCAAGCCCATATATTTTTTCGAAAGAGATTGAGGGGTTAACCCATCAAAAAATTGAATATACACGTTCGGTTTTCTTTGGAATTCTACGGGTTTGAAATTTTCGAGAGAAGATATAGAAGTAGGTTGGATCCATAATTTGGTAATTTCTGGAAGAATCGGTCGTATGCTGGTTGCGGCTAATGGCAGAAGTATAAGGCTTAAAATCAAGAGACGAGTTCTTTTTATTGCATCCATCATGTTTAGCAAGGAAGAAGTAATAAATACTACGACCAGTATCATGAAGGTTTTAAAAAAGAGAGAACCTTGAATAAACTTTTCCATCTGAGCCAGACTTAAGGAAAAAGCATTGAAAGTTATTATGCAACCAAAGGCAATGTTTGTTACAAGTCCGTTGCGTACTTTCGAATCTAGGGCTCTTAAAAATAATATTTGGATAAATAGAAAAGTTAGTGTGATTGCTGAAATTGCGAACCTATCATAGTAGGAGAAGGTAGTTCGCGCACTATTGAATGTGTCAGCCCAGAAAAACAGGGTTAGGAAAAAAAGAAATACATTTTTATGCACAAGCACTCTATGAGGTTTGTCCAAATCCATGCTTTTCCCCAAGGATGTCATGCAGGTTAAATCCAGAAAATTTGAGTTGAAATTAGCAAAAGAGCTAATTTGTCATTTGTTCTATGTAATTTAAAATAATTCAAATAAATTGTGCAGTGACGGTATTTGTTTGACAGAGGCCACAAAGATATTGTAGCAGTTTTATTTGTTTTATCTAGCCTTCCCTGAATACTTATCTGGTGTCCTGCTCTTTAAATTCCATCGGAAGTGCCAGACATGTGTAGGAAGGTACATTAAAAATTAAGCAAACATAATGACTATAAAATAATCATCAGACTACTCCACTTTTTTAGTGGCTCTACTTATATAAGTCGCAGCAATAACACCGCTCCTCCCAATATTATATATATTTGTCGAACGAATTTTTCGAATCTGTTGTTTATAAGATTCAGGGTTGGCACACAATTCCTCAATATGCCCAGGAATTTCCTGCAAACGTTCCGGAGGAATTACTTTCCCGATTTTTGAACGGATCGAGACTTCAAAGGGCTCAAAGGGAATTTCCTGATATTTAGGGTTATTGACTTTCTTGGGCAAATCAATGGAAATTACCGGACGCTCGAGGCCAAGCGCATATTCTATGGCTGTGTTGGACCAATCGCTAATCAATATATCTGACCAATGCAATGACTCCTGAGAACCCACATCGTTTTCATATCTAAAATTTTTGTAACGTGCAAACTTGTTTTGAAGTTCTATTAATAACATTTTATGTTTTAGAACAGTCATGGGATGAGGACGATAGATAACTTGATATCCACTTTCCATTAAAATTTTCACCAACTCGAAGGCACATGTTTCAAGTAAGGCGTCGTCCCCCCAAGTAGGAGCCAGTAAAACTTTTTTCTTACCTTCTTCCTGAACGGCTTGAGGTCGCTTTTGACCTTGCTCGATAATCGAATCGAGACGACCATAACCACTTTGGATTAATGTTTTAGGCTTTAAATTGTAAAGTTTTTCACTGGCGCGGATTTCATTAATGTGATGGGGGCCGACACATAATATTGTGTCAAAATGGTCCATCGCTCCAAAGCGGTAGACCATATTTACGCTGAACATCGAATGGAATACGTAGACATAATGGATGGGCCTTGCCTTGGACCGCTTGAGATGAAAGGTTTCTAGGTCCGGCATAGTCATGACCATGACATCTGCCTTGAGGGTCAAAAATAGGTAAGTTCTTACCAACCCCAATCCAATATAGAAACTTCTTATCTTATTCCCCTGACGAGTGAGAATGGGATCATCTATACTCGAAGTCAGATAGCAAATTTTTTTCCCATGAGTCTCCAATAGTTCTTTGATAATAGGTTCAAAAAACACCCATGAGGCATTATCCTCCGCATAAAAAACGACCTCACGATCATCGGGATCCAAAGCATTGAAGGCTCGAAGTCCCTTCAGAGCACAAAAAAAAGTAGAGAGTGAATTATTAGACATCAATTAAACGAGTTTCAAAAATAGAAACCGACCTCCAATTATATTTAATGAAAGATTAAAAACTAAAAAGAATTTGTCAGGATGGTCCGAATATCTTCGCTGGAAAGATTTGCTGGATTATTTCCCATGCGGTCAGGGTGTATTCCTTCATTCAAAAGCAGTTCGATATCTTTTTCTTTTAAATTGAGATCCCGCAACCGGATGGGCAGTCCCAGCGACACCATTAACTCCGACAAAGATTCGCAAAATTCATCCACCGAAGAACAGCCGAATTCTTCAACGATCTGCATCACCTTCTTGGGAATAGCTCGGTAGTTATATTTTATAACTTCTTTAATGGTGATGCTGACGGCCAAACCATGCGGAATACCAAAATTCACGGTCATGGGATAAGAAAGAGAATGGCAAGCGGCGGTTTTAGTGTTATTAAACGCTAGTCCGGCTAGCAGGCTGGCAAGTGCCATGTTGGACCTTGGTTCAAGATCCTTTGGATGATCATACGCTCGTTTTAGATTTTGCCGATTCAGCTTGATGGCTCTCAAGGCGAACACGTCCGAAATAGGTTGGGCGTTTCGTGACCAGGCTGCTTCTATGGCATGCGTCAACGCGTCCATCCCCGTGACAGCGGTTAATTGTGGCGGCATATTAACCGTCAGTGTTGGATCGACCAAAGCATAATCGGGGAACATCCATTGATGAGCAAGCGAATATTTTTTCTTTTTTTTTTTGTTCCAGATCGTTGCCCAACAAGTGACTTCGCTAGCAGTCCCCGCAGTCGTGGGAATAGCGATAATGGGCACACCCGGGCTCTCTATATTCCTTTTCCCTTCCAAGTACTCCGAGAGAGAGCCTCTATTTTTTAAAAGAGTGGAAAAAATTTTTCCCACATCCAAAACGCTACCTCCCCCAAGCGCGATAATAAGCTCAATTTTTCGTGGTTCTATAAATTTCATCCCTTCCTGAATAACTTCTGGAGTCGGGTCGGGAGAAACTGCATCGAAGTGATAAATACTCCAGTTGTAGAGCATTTTATAGACTTGGTCTACATAGCCGTATTTCTTCATATTGGACTTGCCGGTCACCAGAAGAATATTCTTGGTGATATTTTGGTTCAGAACAATCTTTTTCAGGGTCTGAAAAGAATTCTGCCCAAAAACGATTTTTGCCGGGCTCAAGTAGTTCCATGTTTGGTCAAGAGGCATTATTTTTTAAATAATTTAATGAAAAGTTCTGTTTGTTGGAACTCATAATTTTTCAAAAATTCCAATTCCACGTCAGCTCTTTTATATTCGTTAAGCCCCAGAAACCGCAGGAGTTCTCTCAGAGTACCGTCAATAATGCTATAGGGAATTGGAGGACTACCCATTTCTCCCATTCGAATAATCATGGCTTTAATTAGGGAAAAATGATCTAACTGTTCGTTCCAGATTGAATTATCGCGGATTTCAGAAAAAAAATCTGCTTCCGATTCTGGTGAAAATTCCTCCAGGAGTTTGAAGTAATCAATTTTCTCCCATAAATTCCAGGCACCGGAACAGAAGGTAGACATGGGGAAGAAAAGTTGTCGCGGGGCCAGCCAAAGACTGAAATAAATAAAAGATATACAAGACAAGAATAGACTTGCTTCATTTTCTTTCCCCAACAGGGATTGAGAAACCCGCGTCTCCCCGTTTATGGAATTAAATTGTTCACTAATGTCTTTAAGTCCACTCAGGATTTGTTGATAAAAAAAGTACTTGCGGTGGTAATAATAGCGCTCCATATAATTGGTTGAGTTCTGCATATCCTGTTGCAAGGATTTAAGGGTTGTCTCCATGAGTGCATGGGTTTTTTGTTCATCATGCTTTTGCTCATTAAGGATTGTGAGTATATGAATAGTTGCCTCCAGCATATCGGGTAAATGGGAAAGAGGCTGGATGAAAATGTTATGGTGGTCGTATTTTGGCCTAATAAAGTAGGGTAGGTTGGCTAGACCCGCGGCGCGTTCATCAAGTTGACAGATCTTTAGTATCTTCTGAGCAAAGTGGATATGATTTTTATCATTTTTTTTTGGATTTGTAATTGGTTTTTGATTAGAATTTCCTTGGCCGGTCAGCAGCCAGTTCTGATCTATCCCTTCGCATTTGAGTAGTATTTTTCCTATATCAAGGCTCCCTCTTTTCTTCCACGTGGAGATGGAGTTCTCACTAATGTTTAATAACCCGGCGAGATCCTTGTTGGTAGTTATCCCTAGAAAGGACTTCGCCCTTGAGATTATTTCTTCGCAATTATTGTATTTAGTTCTTGACATAATTCTCAAATGAGAATATTTTAGTGTTAGTTGATAAATTCACTCATAGGTCATTTTTAGGGTTGGGAACTATTTCTAAAAAGTTCCTCAGCGTGGAACAAGTCAGCATCCGTATCAATTTCTTTCCATAATGCCCCTTCAGTGAAGATTACGCTAAAATCTTCGCCGGATCGAACCATTTTATTAAATGCGGTGGTGTCATAGTCCAAAAAATTTTTACGTTCTTCCATAACGGAATCAATAGTATCGAAGATAGAGCTGTTTTTTTTAAATAACGTCATCCCTATCCACTCACCCCCTGCTTTGTTAAGGGGAATCGATTTTGAGGACTCAATTAATTTCTGCCCCACTAACATAACTTTCATGGCTTCTTCATCGATCGAATTCTCGTCTACCACAAGAGAGTTGGGTTTTGATGATAAGCATTTTCTAAGGATATTCTCTTCATAAATTATATCACTATGCAAATAAATAAATGAATCCTCCTCGATAAACGATCGGGCCTGCCCAAGAGAAGCGAGGTTATTGGTTTCTTTGAAAAATGGATTGAATATGAAATCAATCCCTGGAATATCTTTCATTGCATCTATTATCTTTTGCCGATGGAATCCCACCACAACGGCAATTTGGTCGATTCCATTTTTTCTGAGTTGCAGAATGGACCTTTTGAGTAGGGTTACCGAGTTGATTTTTATCAAACATTTTGGCATTTCCAACGTCAACGGATAAAGCCGAGACGATATTCCAGCCGCAACGACAACTGCTTTTTTAGTGTTCATAGCGGAATTTGTGTTATCCAAAAATTTATTTCAATGTAATAACTAATTAATGGGTAAACCGTAATACCTTTCGGGCTTTTTCTGTAATGCGGGATACTTATTTAATCAAATAATCGATCTGATATTGGTGGTCTTCGCCCTATTGTTATTCTGTGCAAGGTAGTTGTTATTTGCGAAAGAAATGCAGACAGATTGCTAAGGCCTAATCGTCACTATATTCTATTGTGTTATGGTGAGTTAGCAATAATTTATTTTTTTGGATGCTTCGGCCAAACATAGAAGCTATTGACTCAGGTGGTTACATTTTCTTATCCTTGTATGCTCCGAATACTAATTTGTAATCGTACGTCATCGATTATTTGCAGTATTATAAATCAGAGCACTTTACCATTCTAACACATAGAGGGAGTTGTCTTGCCAGGGCAAATATTTAATGGGAGAGATTGAAGTACATAATAAGCCGAAGCTTTTATTTTTGGTTACTGAAGACTGGTACTTTGTCTCTCATCGCTTGTCAATCGCTATAGCGGCTCGGGAGGCGGGATATGATGTTGCTGTTGCTACCCGAGCGAGGCAGCATGTGGAAATAATCCAGAAAGCGGGTATTCGTGTGATCCCTTTTGAACTATCCCGACGTGTTGGAAATCCATTAGCCGAATTGATGGGTTTATTTCTTCTGTATCGTCGCGAGCGCCCGGATATCTTGCATCATGTGGCGTTAAAGCCTGTTTTTTTTGGTTCGTTAGCGGGGCGGTTGGCAGGTTTTCCGACTCAGGTTAATGCGGTGGCAGGACTGGGGTGGTTATTTATTTCCAGAAGTCGCACGGCGCGTTGGATGAGTCCG
>Ga0114933_10002254_pt1 | contig 20267 bp, 18 predicted proteins | sample 4SBtaG_FD_89691 | JGI IMG/M metagenome (GOLD analysis project Ga0114933, IMG submission 89691) | Deep subsurface microbial communities from Kolumbo volcano to uncover new lineages of life (NeLLi) - 4SBTROV12_W25 metaG | ecosystem: Environmental > Aquatic > Marine > Volcanic | place: Kolumbo... | reverse complement strand
TAAAAGAGTGTGGAAAAATTGTAGTGTTTGGCGATTGCCTGTAACTAATGAACCATTAATTACATATTCGCAAACTCTAGCAATTTCATACGCAAATGTTTCTTTGCTTGGTTTTCCTTTGTAGTGAGCAGTAATTTCAACACTTGGCAAACCTGCCTGTGCTAATTTTTCACGTACCCATTTTCTGTCATATAGTATTTCTTCGCTCATTGGTTCATCCCCTCATAGTTAGCTTGTAACATTTGTGAGTATTCGTAACAATCATCATTGCATGGGTTTTGTTCCATGTAACATTCAACATGATTTTTTTCCTCAACAATTGGTGGCTGAACAATTTTAAATCCTAAAGCCTTAGCTTGTTCTAAAGCAGTTTTTATATTTTGTTCTGCCTGTTTTTTTATGTTTTCTTGAAAGTTCATTTTCTTTCCTTTGCTTAGTTTTTTATTATGTATTTATTATAGGGGTTAACTTTTATTTTGTCAACCCCTATTTTTTTATTCAATTTTTAAGCTAATGCGTTTTTAACGCCTTCAACTATTCTTTGTCTAAGACTTCCATTTCCCATTGGTGAAACAATATTTCCACCATATAGATATGCATGGATTTCTTTAATTTCTCTTTTCAAAATTGAAAGCTGAAAGTTATTAGACTCTATCACTTTCATCATTATTTCAAAGTCTTTTTTTGTTAATTCGTATTTTGTTTCTTTGTTCATGATTTCTCCTTTATGAACTAGTTTTTTTTATTTTAGAGGTTGGCTGTATCTGTTCGGCTTGCTGTTTCACGTTCCACTTATTTTAAGTTTCGGCTTCTGTCTTTACCTTTCTGTTTCCCCAACCTCATAATATAATTATCACACATATTAATAAACTTGTCAACTCTTTTTTTCTTTTTTCTTTATTCATTTTCTTTATTGGTTTTTTAATCCCCCCGAAAATTTCCAGTTGAAAAAGTGGGGGGATTTTTAAAGATTATTTAATTTTTTCCTTTGTATCTAGTCATTGAAGAATGTTCTTTAATTTTACTTACTACTTCTTCGGGTAACTGATGAAAGGTATTATTATGAATAGGTATCCCATATTTACTATCTGTAAATTGAACAGCATACGCTTTTTCGTCATAATCCTTTGAAATTTTTGTTAGTATTTGAACTCTTGGATTTAATTTAAATCCATCTTTAATTTCGCTAACATCTAAATGAATAGCCATTTGAAAGATAGGATTATTATTTAATTCCAAAGTCTTTTCTTGGATTTGCGTTAACATATCCATAAATGCATTTGTTGAATCATCGTTTTCATCAATGCGTTTTAAGATTTTTGAATTATCAACAAGAAATGATATTCGCATTTCATACATTTCCATAGTGTCTTTATGAATATGATTTGAAACTAAATGATAATATCTCACATTATCAAATTCCATCGCCTCAATTTTAATAGGAGAAGTGTTTTCACTCATCGTATTTCCTTTGTGTAGTTTTTATAGATTAAAACAACCTATACAAATAATATACACGATATTTATATTTGAGTCAAATCTTTTTTTACAGGGATACTATCAAAACCACATCACAACCTTTATTTTAAGGTCAATATTAAGCCCATACACGCATTTTTTTATGTCAGGGGTACTAGATGTCCAAAATAGAGACCCCCCCGTTGTACTAATACAGAACTTAGGTATCCTTTATAAGGGGTTCCTAGAGATTCTAGAAAATTGAAATTTTTCAGATTTCGTTAGGTTGGATTATTTATAAATTATAAATACGTAGGTAGGTATGTGTGTAGGGGGGCTGCCGAATAAAAATTAAGGGGGCTAGCGATTAAGCCAACCCCCAGACAGAACAAAGAAAGGATGAAAGGTGAATTTCGTCTTTCTTTTAAAATACTCTAGTAGTATAGCATAGCTATGCAGCTATATGCAAGGATAAATGAATTATTGCCATTACAAGCGTAAATATGAATACTACGGCACCTATTTTGGTCATGTAAAGCAATAACCAGATTCGCAGGAAGAGTCTTCTAATATCTCTGGAAAAACCTGTTGATTCTTCAATGAACTTAACGGTATCCTGGTGCTAGACAGATACTTACCTTTTGGATTCATTAAAGTGTCTATCCTCTCTGCTCTTTCAAAGTCTTTAGGGTTTTCGTGATTAAGTTCTATAAATCTACTAGGCGGCAAGTACGGGCACCCCACACAAGCAGACTTAGGTGGCATAGGAAGCCCCGTCTCTGCTACTATCTTTATACAATCTGCCCTACGCAATTTTAAGTCCACCAATGGGAACCTATTTACGTCTTTCTTAGCCTTTGGTTCTTTTACCCTATAAAACTCATCATAATGAATACCAAGCTGTGCAACCCGTGAGACAGTGCCGTATTTTTCCCGTATGTAAGTATTTATCGGTTGTATCTTAAATTGGTTTGTACATTGTCTCTGTCCTATACCTTTATCTCTGGAATGATATGGAATCGGCAAAAAACCTTTGTTTTCATTCTTTGTTAGATTATTGTGTAGATATGTTTCTAAGCTACCGTATTTACTCTGGACTATTTTAAAGTTATACCCATGTGACTTTACATACTTTTGAATCTCTAACATCTGTTCCATGGTGTCAGTTCTATCCCACCCTGTGTCAGCAAATATTATTTCATCCACTTTCTCTCTATCTGTAATTGGTTTTATTTCACCTCTTAGATTAAGAATGATTAGGGCAAGACTTGGTGTACCACCACCATACGATATGTATTCTATTTGTTTCATACTACTCCTTATTATACTCGAAAAAGCGATAGCTTTGAGAGAGGGTGTCCCAAACGTTGGGCTACGCCCAACTATGGTATGCGTGCCATAACGATGCTTTCATGCAATCGCACAACGGCACACTGAGGACGCTTATCGATAAGTCGCCGATATCTAAATTCCATCTCTCGCAACCTCACACCTTTTGGTTGTTCTTGTTTAAGTTCTTTTTTAATCCTGACTAAAAACTCAAAATGTTTTTTCATGTCCAGTCTATCCAAGATTCACTATGTAATTTTTTAGCTAAAATCCTAAATCCCTCTCTTACAGGCACTCTAGGTTTTAAATTCTTATACGCTATTAAATATTGATTATCAGAAGGAATAAATCTTTTCTTTCTTTTGTGTGACTGCATTCTAGGGATATTAGGTAGTTTATTACCCTTAACCTGTTGTGATGTCATAATGCCATCTTTTACCAATTTTTTTCTTTTACCCCGACCTATTTTACCTAACTCTTTTCTAGTAGGCATGGTAACTTCCCCATGACAATTTCTGCACAATATTTCAATATTTGAATATTCATTGTTATAAGGATTTTCATCTATGTGATTATGTTCTAATACAGCTCGACCTGTATATTCATTCTTAATATCATAACCACATTTTTCACATTTGTTTCCAACCTCTTCTTTTTTCAGGTCTATTAAATAGTCTGCTAATCCCTCTAAATCTTTATAGGAACCATTTATTTCACCTTTTCTCCAAAGTTCATAAACTTCTTTTTGCCATCTAGACTTATCGCTCATACTTTGTCCATAAGTAATTTAAATGCATAACCTGCTTGTAGAGGTACGACTCCGTTGCCGAGTATCCTGAGTCGGTCAACCCTGTTAAGTCCCACATCCACCCCATTAACCATTCTACGAACATAGGATTCAGCCTCAGATTTTTCCAAGGCTGGGGAGAGGTCTGGTCTTTCTTGCCTGATTCTTTCCCACTTTTCTGATTCGGGTCCTGGGGGGAAGACATCCATATCGCATGTTCCGTCTGCCAGTCCAAGTTCGCCGTTCTGTAAGAGTTCGGGCTTGACCCCTTCCAATCCCTCGTTGATGGCGTTGACCATGCTTTCGGGTGTAGTTGAGGTATTACTTGCTCCCTCAGATTCGATGGAGTCTTTCTGCCTTTCCTCGCTCCTTGAAATTGTTTCTGCATTGCTTCCAAGCTCTTCGGTGGCATTGAGTCCAATGTGTTCGGTGTCATCCAATTCGCTACTACGTTGGCTGAGTGGTCTCTCAGTTTGTACTGCGAGTTTAAACCTTTCCTCATTTCTTTCACGCCACCCTCGCCATCCGAAGCTGCGGAGGTACGCCAAGATGAAGATTCTTGCCCTACGGTGGGTAGCTCCGACATCGGAAGCTTTGACATTACCCCATTTTGCGTCATACCCCAATTCGGAAAGCGTTCCAAGTATGGGGTCGATTCCGTGTCCAGTAAGGAGACCTGGCACGTTTTCCAAGAAGATTCCTTTGGGTTGTACTTCGCTAATAATTCGTTTGATGTCGTCCCAAAGCCATCGCTTGTCTTCTGTTCCTTTTTTTGCTCCTGCGACTGACCATGGTTGGCAGGGGAATCCTCCAATGACCCAATCCAATTTTCCACTCCATGGCTTGCCATCGAAGGTGTTGGAATCTGTCCAAATAGGTGCATCATCCAATAAACCTGTTTGCATCGCCTTGACCAGTACTGAGCTGGATGCGATGTCTCTCTCCACGTAACAGACTGTTCTAGCATTGGGAACAGCCAATCTAAATCCAATGTCGAGTCCACCTCCTCCTGAGTAGAGGCTGAGGACATTTTCGGTATATGTATCCACATTTTTTCCTTTCTTCTGTCTCTTAATCTAAATGTAACATAGTTGTTACCGAAATGTACTTTATCACAAGTTTTTTAAAAGTACAATTACTTAGTGAATAATTTAGTGAAAGGGCATAAATTGACAAAGTTCGTAAAATGGTTTCGTAAACCTGTATCATCCAAAAAATATAATTTGGATAGAGTTTTACATATAGAAGATGATTATTACCATCCGACTTACAAACCATCAAGGGAATTAATCATTTATTATCTAGCCCAAGTGTAATCATGAAAGATAAAAAATCATCAGCATACGTCATGTTTTTTTACACGACAGTTCTTTTAATCGCTGTGTTTGCAGCTGTCTAATTTTCTTATTTTCTTTTTCTTTTATATATTTTCTTTTTCTTTTGTTCTTTTACCACAAATAAATACTTAGGGGGTTATTAGGGGGATTTTGTGATATCATTGATTCCAGACAAATTAAACAAAGAAAGTTGGTATAATAAATCATGGATGTAATTATTTTTATTGGGAAATGGCTTTTAGTCATTACAGTCATAAATATAGTTTCTTGGACATTTTTTCCAAACACTATGCGAGAGCTAACAAAGTTTGAAGCAGAGTGGAGAAATTACAAATTAAAAAAATGGGCGAGACTAAAAGAAAAAAATGTTAAATAACCAACAATCAGATTTAAATGGGCTTATAGATTTTTTAATTGCTAAAGAAGCTGCAGATAGTGCAGAACATTTAGCAGCTCAACAAGCAATGGGGCAAAAATTTAAAAATGCTCAAATTCAAAGTGCTATACCTCAGTCAGGTCAAAAACAAGACACAATGGGACTTCCCCCAGATGACCAAAGAATTTATTTTTCAAGTTCTGAGCCACCTAAAGACTTTTCAGGAACAATTTATGTAGGTGAAAAAGGAGCAGCATTTTGGGTTGCATCACCTGGGCAAGAGGGAGTACCTCCGTCTAAGTCTAAAAAAGACTCAGGGGAAAAATCTAAATATGCAGATTATGCTATTGATTTTGATTCTCTCCCTGATAATAATTTATTTAATTCTGAAACATCTTTAGATAATGATTTTCAAAAAACTTTTACAGATTTACCACTCTCCAAAGTGAGTGAATTTATAAACTCTAAAGAATTTAAAACTAATCCAAAATACTTAGGTTTAAAACACATGTTTGAATATTCAGTGTTATCTCAACATGATGGAGCATTTGAAGGGCAAAAGAGTTTAAGTGCTACATACGACACATATGAAAATATTATTTTAGGTGAAACCCCAAAACCAATAAAACAATATAGTTGGGAAAAAATTAAAAATGGTTTACAAGGATGGGGAGGTAGTGGAAGTGGTAACTCCAGTAATAATTACATGAGATATTGGTGGGGCGAACTAACAGACTCCCCCCTTACATACTACGCTGGAAAACACAATCCAGATTATACTGGAATATATGCAAATGATGCCGAAAGAGATGGCATAATAAAAATGTTAGAAGATGCTATTGAGGGTGGTCTTACAGAAATTAAAAATCTACCAGACATTGGAAAATATCCTTCCCCTAAAACAAAAAAAGCAGCTAATGATATTTTAAAAAGAATCAAAGCAGGTAAAGAATTTGATGATGGATTCCATAACAAATTTAATAGCACGATAAATGCAGATTTAATAGAAATGCGAGATAAAGCTTATGCACCTCTTAAAGGAATGTCTGATGATGACATAGCAAATCTTCCTAAAGATGAAAAGAAAAAACATATGCGTGCTCTTTACAGACAAACTTTTGAAGACATGCAAAAATTATCTACGGCTATTTATTCACACACCCACCCTGGTGAAACTAAGATAAGTGTTTGGAGGGGTGTGAGTGGTAAAAATGGAATGATAGAGGCTTTTGGAGGAACACCAGGATTACCCCCTAGTTTAACAGGTCTCACCACAGAAAAACTATCAAAACTTACAGGTGAAGATTTACAATCATTTGAAAATGCAGGACATGAGGTAATGACTAATGTTGCTTCTGCGGCAGGATTTACTCACGATGCATCTCAAGCAAAAGGTTGGGCTGACACAGCTTTAATTAATTTAGAAGTAGAACCTAAAGATATCATAGCTCCGTATCCTCTAATATCTGGAAACGCAGGACATGCAGGTGAACATGAAATAGGAATCTTACGAAAAGATGCTGGTGGCAGAATGGGTAGAGTGTGGTTAAAAGAAGCAGGTGAATATGGAAGTATTAAGATAAAAGGACAAATGGGCACATACAAACCTGTTGAGGTTAAACTGCCTGATGAAGATTGGGGTAACCCAAATAGTCCAAATCTCTTAACAAACTTACATCAAAGTTTAGGCGGCTCTAATTCTGGTAGCGTTATGGAAAGTAAAAATGGAAATAGTTATTATGTAAAATATGGAAATGAATCTCAAAGCGTAGTTGAACATCTTACAAATCAACTATATCAAAAAGCAGGAGTTCCAGTTCATGACGCACAATTAATTTCGTATAAAGGTAGTAATGCATTTATAACACCTTATGCAAAAGATGCTAAAGATATGTCAGCATCAGACATGGCAGGAAATGGTGATGTACAAGAAGGTTTCGTTGTAGATGCTTGGTTAGGTAACTGGGATGTAGTTGGTTCAGGTAACAACAATATTAAAAGTATTGATGGTAAAGCCATCCGAGTTGACGTAGGTGGTTCACTATATTTGAGAGCAAATCAAGGTATGAAAAATGACTCTGAATTTTTTGGAGCAACTAAATTAGTAGATGAGTTAGAAAGTATGCGAGGTAAAGGTCCTAAAGGTGATATGGCTAAATGGACTAAACCTGTTTTCGGTAATCTTTCTGATGAACAATTTAATGCAGGAGTAGCAAAATTAAAGAATGTTTCTAATGAAGATATTGCAAATTTAGTAAAAGATAGTAAAATACCTGATGAGTATAAAAATAAATTAGCTCATACATTAACAGAACGAAGGAACTCAATTTTGAAAGCATACGATGTTAAAAAACAAGAAACGGTAGAATTACCTTACCCTAATCTAGTAGATGAATCTAAGTTGGTTACGCTACAAATTACCTCCGATGAGGATAAATCTGATTCAGAACAACGAAAAAAGGCAAAAGAAGACGACCAAAAATAAGTATAATAGTACATGTATACTTATAAATGTACGGTAGTTAAGATTATAGATGGAGATACGATAGACGTAGATATTCATTTAGGCTTTAATGTTATCTTGAACAAGCAAAGAATAAGATTGATGGGAATCGACACGCCAGAATCTAGAACAAGGAATTTAGAGGAAAAAGCCAGGGGATTATTATCTAAACAATACATGATAGATAAATGTCCTGTAGGTTCGACTATTACTCTACATTCTTTAGATAGAGGTAAGTTCGGTAGAATCTTAGGTGAAATTTGGGAAGATGGTATAGAAGCCCATGAAGATAACACATTAAATAAACGAATGTGTCTTGAAGGTTTTGCAGTAGAATATTACGGTGGTAGTAAAGATGGGCTTGAAGCTAAACACATGGAAAACAAAGAAATACTAATCGCAAAAGGACTACTGAATGCCAGCGATAGCTGAAAAAATATATGCCAATTTAATGAAAGACCCTGACCTCGATATTCCAGAAGGTTTGACTAGGGAGGAATTTGCACGTAAAGAAGCAGATGCTAGAGAACGTCAACACAGGAATAACGCAGAGGCACTATCTCTATTTAAAGAAGAAATAGAATCTACTATTAATAGCTATAAAATGAAGCAGGACGCTAAAAAATTTTATCAACACGGACTCAACGCAGATATTTATAACTCTTTACCATTAGAAGCACAAGAAAAAATTGATAAAGTATATAAGGCATCAGAAGAAATTGATACTAATAAATTAGGTAGTTTAATAGGTAAATTTTTTCAAAACGCTAAAAATATATTACAGTCAGAAACAAATGTTGATTTTGGTAATTTTGAAGCAACTGATGAAATTAAAAATGTGCTTAATGACATATATACAAATATTCTTGATGAACCTATTTTTAAAGACGATAATCAAATGAAAATGTATACGGATTATAATAATGTTAAAGTTCCAGAAGCACAAAATGTAATTGCTGACCTTATAAAAGAAGTTCACCCAGAATCTAAAATAGAACCACCACCAATGCCAAAAGCACAAGACCCGACTCCTGAAAATGAGCCAAAGCAAACATTACAAGATACAACTACTCCAGATGCACCACAATCTGTGGATGATTTATTAGCAGATGGGGTCGCACCAAAACCAAAAAATTTAGATACTGCGAGTTTTAAGAGAGAAGATGTCCCATACTCTACATTTGTAATTGGTGGTAAAGCTCATCAATTAGCTTCACAATATGGTTTAACAGATTCCGATGGAACTTTTAACGGTAAAGGACACGCTTTAATTAACTATGCAAAAAAGAATGGTTTAAAAACTACAAAGAGTTTTAGCCCAAAAGAAATAAAATATACTAAAGATAAAAAATATGTACTAAATGAAAAGTCTGTGCAAGAAATAGTAAATTTTTATGAAAAAGAATCAGGTAATAAAATTTCTAATTTTACAGATGAAGTAGCTGTTCCTAAAGGATTAAAGGGTGGATTAACACTTGCAGAATTGAAAGCTAATCCTGATTTGGTAGAGGGACTAGAAACATCAGAGATAGAAGACGCAGAAAAAATTCAATCAGCTACTGCCCTTTCTGATGGTCAAACTGTTGAGGAAAAGTTAAAAGCGATAAATGCAAAAGCTAAAGCTGATGCAGAAGCAGGTGCTACAGGTGATGAGGATGAACCAACTGAAACAGAACAACTAGAAGAAGAACAAGACATAGAGTCATTTGAAGCTGGGGCAGGGCAAAGTGAGGTTGATGATAAAACTCAAAAACTAATAGACCAAGCAGAAGAGTCAGGTCTGTTAGATTATATACACGAAGTGGTTGAAGGACATGGTGAAGATAATCCTTATCACACTAAAGAAGATACTATAAATGAACTTAAAGAAAAGAAAGACCTACAAAAATATTTAGGTAAAATGCACAACAAACAAAAAGTTACTAAAGAAGCTGAAGAAGTTAAACAACAAAAAACTGAAGAAGCACAAGCAGCTAAGGAAGAAGCTGAGGCAGCTAAACAAAGAGCGGCTGAAGAAAAAATGAAAATAAAAGAAATGAAAGATGAAGCAAAAGCTGTGCCTGAATTTGATGACGCTGAAAACATGAATCATTACGCTATGAATCTAGTGCACCACTTAAGTAAATATAAAGACTACATGTCTGCAAAAGAAAAGAAAGCTTTAGCCCAAACGCTTGAAAGCACATTTAAATATAAGACAACTCCTGTAAAAGGTAAGGTTGCAGATAAAGATTTAATTAATGACCACATGAATGATGTGGGATATGAAAACTTAGGTAGTGATGACCATTTAGATTCAATAGATTATTTTGCAAGTCATCAAGAAGAAGTAGAAGCACAATATGATAAATTACATTCTGATGAAGGAATGGAAAGTAAAAAAGCGGCTTTTGAAAGTAAAGACCACAACGCACATACTAATTTTGATGATGATGGAAATCCAACAGGTGGGCACACAACTAAAGTGCATGATGGTGAAGGTAAAGTAACAGATTTTGCAGACAATTCTTCTAAATTTGATAGTGGACATGATGGTATACATCATTTAAATCATGACTTGAATGACAAACAAAAAGAAGATTTCAATCAATATAAAGAAGCTATGAAAGCAGGAGACACTGAAGCTGCTGAGGTATATAAAAAAGATTTAATAGATTCAGGTATTCCTAAACAAGCTTTTGATGGAGAGGGCTCTGGAGGTTTTGATGATAAATATCCCGACCCTGAAGTTGCTAAGAAAAAATTAGCAGAAGGCTATGTATTTAACGAAGCCACTAGACATTGGATACTTAGGGAAAACTTAGAAGGTGCACAAGGTGGTATGGGGGCACACGATGCTGAAGTGCATTCTAGCTCCAGTACAAATGAAAAAGGACAACCGTTTGCACTTAATCCAGACGGCACCCCACACGAAGGAAACTTCATGGTAAGTTCAGGAGGTGTGCATAAATTAGGTGATAGCCATGATGCAACTCCTTCAAAATCATCAGGCATGACAATGGGGCAAACTAAATCTAATGCTTTAGGGCACGCTTTTAGTAACTCATCATTTGGTAAAAATCATCAAGCAGGTAGTGTGACTAAATTAAAAGGAGCATTGCATCCAAAAGGTTCAGCAAGTGCAGTATTTTCAGGTAAGTCAGGTGGCTTATTACATGGTACAGGATTAGAACACGCTAAAAATTCAGGTCTTACAAGTCAAAGCTATAAGACTGCACAAACTAAGAAACAAGCATCTAAGGCAAAATCTCAAGCAGAGGTTAAATCTGCAGCTGTTGATGCATCTAAACAAATAGGAAAATACTCAGCATTGGGTTACTCACCACAAGTTGCAAAATTTTTAGGTAAGGTTGGAAAAAACTTAGCGGCAAAAGTTAAAAAAATAAAACAAGCTAAAGCACCTGAACCAAAAATGTCTGCAAAAGAATTAAAAGCTAGTCAAGCTAAAGTAAAAGCTATTAAAGATAAAGTCCAAAAAGAAACTGGGACAGGTAATGTTGAAAAATCTCTAGATAAATTTGATGAATTTCTAAAGAAAAAGAAAGTATAATAAATTATGGACAACAAAAACAAAGGCATAGCACGAGGTGCATCTGCAAGACCCCGACAAAAAGACGGTATAGTAGATGTGCGTTTATATTTTAAAAAGAAATATTCCGATAAAGAAGGCTACCAGGCAAAACAAAATCTTGACCGTGTATCTGAATTAACTGAAATGGCTCATGACATAATAGAAGATAAAGATGAGTTGCCTTCTTGGATACAAGATAAAATTTCTGAAATGGACCACCACGCAGAAGCTGTATACAGCAAACTAAAGTATGATGCAAAAAGAGACAATCAAAATGAAGAAGATTTCAATAAAGCTGTAAAAGTGCAAATGGCTCAAAAGGCAAAAGAACAAAAAGAAATGACACAAGTTGGTGGACAAGATATTTTAAAAGACGCAGTTCGTAAATCTCCTAGTTTAGGTAAATGGGCTGCTTTTATTGCAGGTCTTGCAATTAGTCCTGACTTAGCTAGGGAAGCTGAAAACATGACTCCTACTCAAAGAAGAGAATGGGAAAGAACTGTAGCTAGGCAAATGAAAAAAACTAAAAATAAAGATATCTTACGCAGTTTAAAAATGTATATGAAAGATAGTAATGATACTTACGTCAGAAAGACACCTGTAAAAAATGGTGTAAAATTAGAAAAGAAGTTAACAGTTCCTCCTTTTCAAGGAGCTCAGTGGGACCCTACAATTCATAGATGGGTAAAAGGTGGAGAAGTCGGAAACAGTGTTGTTAACCGAGGAGGTAAAAAAAGAATTAGAGGAACAGGAGCTGGAGCTCATTCAAGAAGCGTTGGGGGACACGGTAAAGGTGGCGAGAGGGTTAGTAAAAGACCTATAGCTAGAAGAAAAAAAGATGTTCCTTCAGGTGTAAAGAGAAGTTCAGCAGTCCAAAGATTCTTATCGACTGTAAAACGAACTAAAAAGAAATTTAAAAAAAGGAGTTAAAATGGCAGGAAAAAAATCTACCAAAAAAACTACAACAATCAAAACCCCAGAAAGTAAAAAACCTAACTACGCAACTTTAGAACCTGTAAAAAAGGAAGAAGAAGTTAAAAAAGAAGTAACCATCGAAGTAACTCCAGCAGTAGCTCAACTTTCTAGATATGAAGTAGATATTATGTTAAAAGGAAAATATTCACCAACTAATTTAGATGTGGATGCAGGAACATATAGTTACTCTGAATTACGACAGGAACTAGATATTCCTTTTGGAAAAAATGGAGCTTACGGAGCTGACATTGAAAGTTTAATTCTATCTGGAATTGTTATTGAAGATGAAAAAACAGGAACTAAAATAAATATTTCACCAGTATATGAACCAAAAGCATGGATACAAAATTTACATAAATCTGATTTAGGTCAGTATTATGCAAAAGAGCCAAGGGTCATAAATGAGGTTGAATAGTTTTTTTAATAAAGATAGAAGTAATCCAAAAAAATCTTCTAAATCTTTTGTTTTAAGTAATGATGCAAAAGAGCAAAAGCTCCAAGCTAAAATTGATGCATTACAAGCTGAAGTAAATAGATTTAATGACATACAATCTGTAAATGATGAGCTAAAAAAGAAAGCTGACCATGCTTTTAAAGAACAGAAAAAAGCTATGAACATGGTCGCTGATTTAGAAGAAATTAGGGACAAAGCAGAAATAGAGTTATCTGATTTGAGACCTAAAGCAAATTTATTACCACAAGTGCAAAAAACATTACACGAAGCTGAACAACGTTCTTTAAATGCTGTGCAAGATTTAAATGAAATAAAAATTTCAAAGAAGGCACAAGAAAAAAATATTGATTTCTTAAGTAAAGAACGTATGGAATTTAAAAGGGACTATGATAACGAGGTCAAAAAAACAAGAGTAATACAACGTGAATTACAACAAGTAGCAGATAGTAATAAAGAAACTCAAAAAAAATACGCAAAATTGAAAAGTTTTGCTGACAATATTAGTAAAATAAGTATAGAGAAGACAAAAACAATTGAACAATTAGAGATACAAATAGATTATCTAGAACAAGATAACGAAGGTGCTCGAAAGTACATGAGTGAAGTAGAGGCTAAAAAAGATGAAGCTTTAGAGTTGCTAGAACAAGTAAACTCGGATTCATTAAAACAAGACTCTAAGGAAAGATTATTATCTAACAAGCTTACAAAGTTATCAGCAGAGTTAATACGACAGGTAACTGAGTATAATAACTTAAAGAAAGAACTGGAATATGTTACTTCTTTAGCTAAAACTTTTAAAGCAGAACTAGATAAACCTCGATATATGTCCGTAGAGAGTATATCTAGAAAAGAAGGATTTAGTATCCCAGGGATAGCATCAGCTAAGAATTATAGTAAATTGCATCTCGGAAATGCTAAACCTACATTATTAAAATTTAAATGAGGAAATTAAATGACAACGAATAATAAATTGTTCAGACAGGAAATTGAATTACTTCAGACGTATGGTAAACACAAATCGTTTACTCATACTACTACAGGTAGTTCTGCTGAAACTGCTGTTGATATAGCAGCCAATTTTGAGGAAGCTAACAAAGTTTCTTTCGTAGTTGAGTTAGGTGATGCTCATATAGAGTTTGATGGAGATGCGTCAACTTCAACAATGTTAATCCCAGAAAATGAGGGATACTTTGATGAAGGTATTTTTTTCAACAACAAGATAAGCATTATCAGGGCAACTTCAACCAACGTAAGAATCCGTGGTATTGTTTGGGGGAGGTAACCCATGCCATCACGAAGCAGTAGATATGGTCAACTGACCAGAGGTAACTTATTTGATACTAATATCAAAGCTACAGCTATTGATGAAGATATCTTCACCGACCAAGAGGTAATTACTTCACCAGCCGATGGTGATTTAGTTCTTGTATTAGATGTTTCTGAAACACCTGATAAAATTAAATATATTACTCGTGCAAACTTTATTGGTGAAGGTCTTGTTTCTATTACAAATAACACCAACAACTTTGTATTAACTGCGACTGGTTCAGCAGTAAATGGTGAAACTAATTTAAGATTTGATGGCACTACTCTTACAAATAAGGGTGGAGAAAATGTCATTGAAATTACATCAGGTGACCCACACCTAACATTCCAACTTAGCGAAACTGATAAATTTACAATTGGTGTAGACGATGATGATAGTGATAGTTTGAAGATTGATACAGGAGGAACAGTTGGAGGTGCGACTAAATTAACAATTGATACAAGTGGTAATGTTACAGTAGCTGGAGACTTAACAGTTTCAGGTGATGACTTATTTATGGGTACCAACACAGACGGCATGATTCTTGTAGCAGATGGTACGAACTTCAACCCAGTACAAGTATCAGGTGACGTAGAATTAACTAACGCAGGTGTCACAACAATTCAATCAGGTGCTGTTGAAACAGCAATGTTGAATGACAATATTATTTCAGGACAGACAGAGATAACTTCAGGGTTAGCAGATGCTGACGAATTATTATATTCTGATGGAGGCACATTAAAAAGAGTTGGTATAGACACATTTGCAAGTAAACTTGCAGGTACAGGTATATCAGCAAGTGCCGCTGTCCTTTCAGTAGATGCAGCTCAATCAGGGATTACATCATTAGGAACACTAACAGGTTTAACTTTAGATGGTGATAAAAACGTAACTCCTGGTGATGGAGCTATGGTTCATCTAGATACATCTACAATTACAGATAACAATACATCAGCTTCAGGAACTGCGGCTTTATATTCACATGTAAGATTAGAAGCACCAACATTAGCAGCTAGTAATTCTTCAGTTACAACAACTGCCGCTACAACTTTATATATTAGTGGTGCTCCTGCTGCAGGCACAAATCAAACTCTTTCTCAAACAACTGCTTTATTAGTTGATGCAGGAAATGTAAGATTTGATGGCAATATTATTATGGCAAGTAATACATCAGGTAATTTATTAATTGCTGATGGTACAAGTTTTAGTTCTACAGCCGTTGGAGATTTATCAGAAATATCATCCATAGCAAATGATGATGTATTCCTAGCGATAGATACATCTGGTGGGGGCTTGAAAAAAGTATCAAGGTCTCAGGTTGTATCAGGACTAGCAGCATCAGGTGCAATAACAGACGTAGTAGATGACAGTTCACCACAACTTGGTGGCGACTTAGATGTTAATAGCAATGCTTTAGTATCTACTTCAAACGGTAATATAGCACTTACACCAAATGGTTCAGGTGTTGTTAGAATAGATGGTAGCAATGGTATCGACATGCAATCAGGTGCAATATCAATTAAAAACGCTGGTGCAGAATCATACATTAGATTTTACTGTGAAGTAAGCAATGCTCACTATACACAATTACAAGCATCACCACACGCAAGTTATTCTGGTAACGTAACAGTAGTATTACCTGCTGCTGCCACTAATCTAGTTGGTGATGATACAACTCAAACACTTACTAACAAAACATTCGGTGACAATGTAGATATATTTGAAGATGCAAACAATGCTGACGTAACATTAAGAATGGGTACAAGTGCCACAGAATCTTTAGCAATTGCTGTACTAAACGGAGGCTCTAACAAGACAGCCGAGTCTGTTACTTTCACAACTGCTACAGCATCATCAACTGGAGACCACGGTAAATTTACATTTAACGTAGATGGCACAGATATTTTTGATGTAGACGATTCTGGTATTAACTTAGCATCAGGTAAAACATTTAGAATAAATGGCACAGCGATTGACGGTGATATTACAAGCGTAGTTGCTGGAACAGGATTATCTGGAGGTGGAACTGATGGTGATGTCACATTAAACGTGGAGGCATCTCAAGCCATTACAGCATTAACAGGTGGTGACTTAACAATTTTTGAAGATGCGAATAACGCAGATGTATCTCTTAAATTAGGTACATCAGCAACAGAATCACTTACTATAGAAGTATTAAACGGTGGCTCTAATAAAACTGCTGAAGAAGTTCACTTCAGTACGGCAACTGCTTCAGGCACAGCCAATCACGGAAAGATGGTTTTTGATATTGATGGAACTGACCAACTTGAAATTAACGATAGTGGTATTACAGTTACAGGTGATTTAACAATTACTGGTGATGATTTATTTATGAACACAAACACAGCAGGACATATTCTTGTTGGTGATGATACAAATTACAATCCAGTAGCTGTAAGTGGTGATATTGGATTGGCATCAAATGGTGCTATGACAATTCAAGCAGGTGCCGTTGAACATGGTATGTTGGCAGATGATATTATTTCAGGTCAAGCAGAAATTACTTCAGGTTTTGCTGCGGCAGATGAACTTATGTATTCAGATGCAGGAACTATTAAGAGAGTTGGACTTGACACGTTAGCTACTAAATTATTTAGTGTAGCTAGTGCAGGAACAGTAGCACAAGCTAGTGACCACATGCTCTTCTTAGATGGTGGTGCGACTGGAGATGTAATTGTAGAAAGTATTGATGATTTCCTAAGTGCGATAGCAGGTTCAGGTCTATCAGTTTCAAGCTCGCAATTAGCTGCGGCTTCAGGAGCAGTAACAGCATTAAATAATGCAACTGCTAATGAATTAGTGACCGTGGGTGCAACAACAACAGAACTAGATGCAGAAGCTAATTTAACATTTGATGGCACAGATTTAAAATTATTAAAAGATGCCAACAATGCAGATGTATCAGTAGTATTAGGAACAGCAGATGCTGAGTCTTTAACTATTCAAGTGTTAAATGGTGGTTCTAACAAAACAGCAGAAGAAATACATTTTAGTACAGCCACTGCCTCAAGCACAGCAAACCATGGAAAGATGGTATTTGATGTTGATGGCACTGATATTGTAACTATTGATGACGGAGGAATAGATTTAGGCTCAGGTTTAACTTTTGCGATTAATGGAACAGACATTGTAACTGGGGATAGTTTAAACAGTCTTTCAGCAGGGGCTATTGCTGATGGAGATAGTATAGCATTTATAGATGCAAACGATAGTAATGCAACTAAGAAAGAAGCAGTAGCAGATTTGGCTACACTATTTGCAGGAGATGGGTTAGCTGCATCAAGTTCAGTATTAGGCATAGATTTAGGCACTAACTCTGGTCTAGAAATTGCAAGTAATAAATTACAAATAGCAAAAGGTATATCGCAACATGATGTAGCACAATTTACATCAGGTGTAGTAGATAATGATTTCTTGCGAGTAGACGGTACAGTCGTAGAAGGAAGAAGTGCATCAGAAGTTTTATCTGACATAGGTGCACAAGCAACTTTAACATTTGGAATATCAAACACTAACGCCGTTAAGATTGATAGTGCAAGCGTAGCTGATGACGAATATGCTAGATTTACAGCAAATGGTTTAGAAAGCAGAAGCACAACAGAAGTAGCCTCTGACATAGGAGCTTCTACTAAAGGATTTGCAACAGCAATGGCAATAGCGTTATAAATTGTAAGTGAAATTAGTATAATAAATATAGGAGACTAAATATGGCACAAGATTTTGAAAATAGCGTAGCTAGAGATACTGGCACTTCAGGAGCGACCATCAGAACTGCTAACAGTGATGACGCTATTGTAGGGCTACGACTTGCTAACATTACTTCAGGGACAATAGTTGTAGATGCATTTATTGAACGAAGTAGTGCTAATTATTATTTAGTTAAAGGTGCTTCTATTCCTGCTGGTTCATCTTTGGAACTTATTGATGGAGGAAGTAAGATAGTTTTAGTAAGTGGTGATGCATTAAAAGTAGACTGCGACACTGACAATGCGTTAGACGTATGGTGCAGTGCAGTAGACACAATTAGCGAATAGGAGATTAAGATATGGGATATATTGGAAATCAACCTGCTGAAACACCGATTGTAGAAATCTTAGAAACAGATATAAAAATTGGTGAGGACGACCAAACTAAAATTGACTTTGCTGATGCAAACACTATAAACTTTCATGCAAACAACGCCAAAGAAATGGTGTTGGTAGAAAATAGTCTTACGCCAGGTACAAGTGACGGAACAGCTCTAGGAACTACTAGCTTAATGTGGTCAGATTTATTTCTTGCGAGTGGTTCGGTAATAAATTTAAATAACGGTGACGTAACACTAACACACTCCTCTAACACTTTAACAGTTGCTGGGGGAACATTGGCTACAGCCGCTTTGACCACAAGTACAATAGTAGCTAGTGGTATCATAAAAACTGATGATGCAACAGAAGCTACCTCTACTACAGACGGTTCACTTCAGACAGATGGGGGTTTATCAGTAGTAAAAGACGCAGTGTTTGGGGATGATGTTCTATTATTATCTGATAGTTCTGTCCTTAAATTTGGAGCTGATTCAGACACTACGCTTACACATACAGATGGAACGGGTTTAACTTTAAATAGTACAAATAAGTTGACTTTCGGAGACGCTGCTACTTTCATACATCAATCAGGAGATGGTATAATGACAATTGATGGAGAAGCTACAATAGACCTTAATGCTTCAACAGCAGTGTTAGTTAGTAATGATTTAAAATTAAATAGTGATGCAGCTGTTTTAGGATTTGGGGCTGACAATGACGCAACAATAACTCACGCAGATGATGCAGGATTAACATTTAATTCTGCTACAACATTTTCATCATCAATAAATTTAGCTTTAGATGCCCATCTTGACAGCACTCCAGGTGATGAAAAAGTATCTGGTATAACTGCTACATTTCAAGCAGGTGAAGCATTAGTAAGAGGAGAAGCTGTATATTTTAAAGCATCAGATTCTAAGATGCATAAAGCTGTAGCAACAGCATCAGCAACTTCAAGATGTGTTGCATTAGCAGCAGAAGACCTTTCAGCAGATGCTAACGGTAAATTTCTACTCTATGGTTTTATAGAAGATAATGGTACTTTCCCAGCATATACAGTTGGTGCAACAGTATTTACACCAGAGGCAGAAACATCATCTCAAAATGTGCCTGAAGAAACTGCACCAGATAGTGATGGTGACTTTGTTCAAGTATTAGGTTTTGCAGTAACAGCAAATAAATTATTTTTTAATCCAAGCAATGATGTGATAGAGCATGCATAATGAGCAATCAAGTAGATAAACTAAATGGTATAGCTTTAACAAGCATTGAAACCTTTAATGCGAAAACTGATGCTAACATTGAAAAACTAAATGGTAAAACATTTTTAGGTTTGACAGCAGGCACTTGGTCAGATAGTGGTCATAATTTGACGACAGGAAGAAGTAGGGCTTGGGCTGCAGGTGCAACAAGAAGTTCTATGATAATAGGAAATGGTCAAAATACCAGTATAACTACCATTGAATATTATAATGGAAGTGCAAATGCTTCAGTTCAAGCAGGTAAAAACCCAAGCCAAGCATGGGGAACATCTAATGGTGGTGGAGTACAGACTGATTGCATAAAAGCTGGTGGATTTAATTCTGATGCAAGTAATGCTTCACAAGATGATTCAGAAGTATGGAATGGTTCATCTTGGTCAAATAACACAACTGTTGGATATAACTGGGAGAACGGGCAAGGTGCAGGAGCTACTTCAAATGCGTTTACAGTATGGGGTGGATACACGAGTCAAAGTGGTCAATCAGTAGTTACTGCTAGAGAATGGAATGGTAGTAGTTGGTCAAATGATACAGCAGCACCAGCTCCTTTTTATGCTGCTGGTTCAGGTGCTGACAACAATAATTCTGTAATTGTTAATGCTGGATATTATAATGATAATGCAACATCAGCTAGCAGTTCTTTCGGTAGTGCAGATAAATGTTGGTATTACAATGGTAGTGGTTGGTCAAATACAAGTGAAGGTTCATCAAGTAGTGGAGGAGTCTACTCATCGTTTGGTGGTGGAGTAACTTTTGGTCAAACTTTTGGTAGTGCTGGAAACACCTATTTAACAGGAGATAGTGGAGCAACTTTTTCAAGT